>Ga0056114_1000802_pt1 | contig 12408 bp, 8 predicted proteins | sample WorMetHERISLAND1_FD_77005 | JGI IMG/M metagenome (GOLD analysis project Ga0056114, IMG submission 77005) | Marine gutless worms symbiont microbial communities from Max Planck institute for Marine Microbiology, Germany - Olavius loisae HERON... ...
AAAGAGGTTGGCTGAAATGATGTAAGAAAATGATCACCAATTCAAAACTTGTAGTTGTAGAAGTGTCATCGTCACTCACTAGATGGCGCCACTATTTTCCAAAGTTTTAAAATAAACTCTGGCACGATGTTTAAAATGAAGAGACTTTGATTTTTGCCAAATTTGGTAAAGATCTGTTCAATATTTCTAAAGTTATAGGCAGAAAAAAATTGGTCCAGTTTTTTTGACTCACAGTGTATAGGTAACACCTAGGGCAGACTGCAAGAATGCCACTCAACAGTTGAGTCTACTTAACTAGCTAGACAAGAACATTAAGCGTGAAAATCGTTGCCAGAACAAAAAAAAACACTCTCAAGTCAAGATGAGCCCATTCAAATTGTTCAGTGGCAAAATCAGCCACTCGTATCTCCACACAGTTGAGTACCACTTAACAGAGTGAAGATTTGAGCAGCGTTCTTGCAATTCGTTCCTTAGCAACTGCATAGCTCAAATACAAAGACTAGTGTCGAAGACTCAAAGCTCCTGTGTTTTCTGAACACACTAAACACTGGAGTCCTAGTTCTCTACAGCACTGCACACAGTGAGATGCTAGAACACAGGACCAGCAGTGACTGACCCATTCAGGAGAAGCGACCCACATTGCCACACTCGACGACACTGAACTGGCACGCATCGCTGCAAGTCGACCGCTGCTGCTGCTAGAAGGCGACTCCAACTTGGTTGGCTCTGACTGACACGTCGCCGACGACGATGACGGCTGCTGTACATGTCAGCAGTGAACAGCAATACACTCAGTAATAACATCAACCACGATACGATGAGAGAGTTTAACATGGACTTAACAGCGGACTGTGATCAGCTTAATCTAGCACATGTAATCAAAAACAATAAGAAATTAAAACTAAAGCAAGATTCAAACTGCTGTGCTCCGTACACATTACACAGTGAACACAGACGGATGGTTAGGGTTTAACGGCATTTTAAGCACACAAGTAGCGGCTATATCATGCCTGACGGTGTTCAAAGTTTATTAGTAAGGCCAATGGCATTTATGGAGTCAAAGTTGTTTCATGGCTTTATTCCAGGACAAATACGGTGAGCCAGTACACTGCTCATCACTCACTGTCACCATCATCAGTCAGTGGAAGCAGTAACCAGTCTTACAAACGTTTACCATGACACATGGCACATTCCACTTCAAACTGTCATCAATCACCTCCTCACACAGTAACAAATATATTATCATGAAATGAATCAGGCAGAAGTACTTTCACTCCAATATTGCATATCTGCCAAATACAGTAGATTCTAATAACAGCGTTCAATGCATTCGTTCATTATTTCTTCAATTCAATCTTGCAAACATTTGGGTAATGAAATAAATATGACTATGAACCTGGAGTAGATCCAATGAACCTTAAAGGCTTCCTGATGCATATGTTTGGGGAATCTGTGGTTAGTAGAGATACCGCGAGGTTTAAATGCCATGTATTGTGCTACAACTTTAAATTAACATTAACGGTAACATCAGTGATGTTAAATTCTAGCTGCCAGTAATTGATTCAGCTGTAATACACCAAGCATCTAACTTGGTGCAGAGCCAGGGGCCAGGGCTAGAGATGACCTAACTATGGACAGGATGGCAGCCTCAGCAGCTTGTGGGAGAGGTTTGTTTTACTGCCCACAATACCAAAGCTTTGGACAACAACCTAGGTATCCAAATATCAGCAAAGCTGTCGATATTTTGGCCATCTCGGCATCTGTCTTGCATTTTAGATAGAGCTGTTGAGCGATTAACTTTTTTAATCCAATTAACATATGCAAGTAATTATGTTAACTGCATGTTAACACGGTTGATTAACGCATCAATTCAACAGATCTATTTATGTTGTATGTTACTGTCACCAAATGACTACATGTTTCATACATAATATGCAACCACTGTCGAATTTCCTATTACACAATTTTATTAGCTTGTCAACTGAAAATTTTAGAGCAGAGCTGCAACCATAACACAATTATTAATTGAATATCATTATTCGGTCGTCAAATAACTACAGTTTAATTGAATATTGGACACCTGCTCCAATCCATAGAATTTATGTGTGTATGTGTGTTAATTCGTTAATTGTTAATTTTTGAGCATCAGAGACATTCGATCGCAAATTGCGGCCGAATGGTAACAGATAGCGCAACGGTCACAATGGAGAGCCTATAGGAAACCACCATCACTCTTTCGCTGACCCCCTACGACCTCCCGTCCCCCCAAAATGGGGGTTCCATATGCCCCCAATATACACGAATGGCCATATCTCCGCAATGGGTGGGTGATCCGATACACTTGTTTGGTTCTAGGGTGGGGTTTTCGGAGACGGCAGATCGAATGGCACTATTTCCGGCTCGAACAAATCCATTGTCGACGACAATTTTTTTTTGATCTCGATTAATTCTTTAACGCATTAACGTGTACGTGATAACGCGTAAATTCTAGTCTACAGCTTGAATTTTAGATAAACTTCTGTACAACTTACAACGGTGAGTTCCTTGAGAGTCGACAACTTCAACTTATCCACCTTATCCACCTCGACAGCAGCCTCGTCCGACATGCTGACGACTGGCAACTGTGAAGACTCCGTACTACTGGATATGGCAGCTGGTACTCCACCATCACTGTGATCATCTCCGGCGCTGCTGTCAGGCTGCCCTGACTGCTCATCGGCTACGTTATTTGCTGCCGCAACCGCATCACCACCATCAAACGACGCCATCACTGGCTCTGTTGAGTGAATACTGGATGCAGGTGATTTTTCCGTCATCTTATCAATTCCTGTTCACAAAACAACACCGAAACTGCACACACCTATCACTAACTACAACTACACTGTCACAGACATCACTGCCACCACCGTCACTACCACCAGATCTACACGATAAAGATTCACCCAACACAGACAACTACTATAACATGTGAAAAAGAGACATATTTGTTCATGAATTTATTTCCAGCATGCACCACTAGAAGCATGTAGTGCCAAGCATAGACATCATTCTCCACCCAGAGTTGCATTGATGATTCTGAGCCACGTCAATTGCTTCATTCGGAGAGAGGTTATTTGATTTCAGGTCCTGCTGGATAGCCTTCATCGATGTAGTACTAAGACATCCCTGTGGTCTCCTCCAGTTCTCCAAGGGGGAGACTGTTAAGATCTGCTTGGCATCTATTTTCATCTGGCTGAACCACGGAGAGATGCCATACTTGGACAATAGACAAGAGGTGCAGTTGCTTGGTTGTGTGTCTCGCATCGTCATTCCACACACGGTGATACCACTTGATTTCTAACAGCTTACACAGACACCATTGATTGAGAGCGTCAATTTTATGTGCATCTTTCTTGGTAACTGCTCAGCACTCGGAGCTGTACAGGAAAGTGAGTAGAATGCAAGTATTATACAGCTTCAGCTTGGTAAAGATGGAGACTCTGGACTTCCAGATCTGATTGTCTAGGTTTTGCATAGCCACACAAGTGAGGACATTGTGACACGAGATACCAGGACGGCTTTGAGTTGGGTACTGAGTAATTAAAGGAGCCATGATAGATAAAGTCCTCAACTACCACCTTAGAACTGTGATTGTCGATGGTTCATCCTCCCTGCTGCTCACAGCTTGGGACTTTTGTCTTCTGCCAGTCCAGTTCAAGCCCAAGATATGTGGTCTTTGATGCCACTGTCTCAAGTGCATGCATGTGAAGATGAAGTATCTCAGCAAAAAGAGTGACATAATTGGCAAAATTCAGATCTGAATATGAGTGTAGACCAAATTACTCTCCTAATGTGCCTGTGTCAACAGTTCTTTCCAGTAACCACTCTGCATCTGCGGTGAAAGAGTCTGGTGCCAACACGCACCCTTTGCGAACACGAGATTCAATAGTGAACTAAGCACTCTCAGATTGGGATGCACAAACACAGCTGTCAAGAGTAGTGGTACAGGACCCTGGTTAATCTGACTGAAACGTAACTTAGCTTAAAGTGAAACAAAAACTGTTAAGACTACATTATATACTTACTCCACATCAGTTGCCCAACAAAAGTGACCATTACAAAATATCGGAAATGAAAACCTAGCATTACAGAGATACACAATTAGGTGACCAGATTCAAGTAATAATGCACTACTAAAAAGACTTTGGACATATATGTTACAAGAACTGTCATATGTTACACTGTTCAAATGGCATATATGCTGCATACAACGGATCTGAGTTATGTATGTTATGAGCATACATCAACAGTTTTTCTTGATGTTCCTTCAAAACTAGAAAAAGGGACATGTACGAATGGATTTACATACGATATTAAACCAAAGATGCAAACAGTCAAGAGTGGCTTGAAGCACAGAAAATGTTAACGGCGACGAAAAGCAAAACTGACAGACTGATGAAGACAGGTTAGAAAGAATTCCATAGTGACTTCAAGCATGAAGCAGCTGTTGAAATACGAGAAAATGTAAGTCAACTGCCACAATATACAGCACTTTACACAAAGGGATGGATGGTGAGGGTTTAGTGGCATTCTGACTACACAGACAGCTGCATAACAGATAAAGTAAGGCAGACATAGCTGCTACAAATGACACTTGGAGTTGGAGTAAAGTTTAATGCCCCACCCAATGCAATCTAGGTCATTTTGTAGGCAGTCTTCACAGCCAACCACTTGACTAATGTTGACACATGGTTTAGTTATCAACTGTCGCACGAATGATTATCAGAATAGAATAGAAACTTCATCCTGAGATGTACAGGAAGTAACCACACAGCGAAGCGTTCCTATGGGCGACCCCCAATTAACCCAAGTGAACGTGGAAAATGGCTGACTTTGACAGGTTCACACACACAGGCACACACACATACTGAGATGATAGTTTGTAAAGCAAACACTGCTGTCAAAAAGGCATACAGTTGTACAGTTTGACATGCCACATGAACATAACTCACTGCATGCAGCTAAAAACAGAAAATAAAGCAAAACATATTGAAACAACAGCAATTAATGAGGACAACGAACACAAAATAACATGCCAAGTCAATGAAACAACAACACAAAGGCAGAAAAGATCGAAAACAGAACTCCATCAATGTAACAAACTCAAAACATTCTCAGTGAAAATAACACTATGAAAACTACATCAAAACAAGACTCTCAAGGCATGAAAGTATGAAAAAAGCAAGTACACTTTTTGGAAGGAAAAATGGTGATGTTGAAACAAAACCAGTATTTACTATCGAAGATCAACTGTAGATAGATAACCCATTAAAAAATATCTCTTGTTTAGCACTTAAGTTGAAAAATCATACAATATTCTACCCGTGAGTATAGATGCATCACAGTTTATGTCTGATGCAATGTATGATAAATTGCTGCAGGAGTTCACTTGAGGTCGCACTAATTACAAAGTGTTTAGCAGACACGATTGTCTAGCAACACTCTAGCCAGTATATGATAAACTTCACACATGCTGCATTTATATAGGTCTGATACAGCAGAAGTGACTCACAATATCATTCAGAGAGACGGGCCTGTCTGATAATCAATCATTGAATCTAATGATGCATTCCATTGAGCTCGGAAACTCATTTTTTACGAGTTTCCCAGCTACGAGTTTCCCAGTAAAGAATACCGCTCCATTGAAGTTGGAAGTCGTATTCCAAGCGGGAAACTTGCGGAAAAAATTTGCACCCCGACTCCCAACATTCGTCAAAATGGCTGTCACGGCGCAATTGAACGTTATGTCAATTCTATGTGAAACGTATTTTTACAATCGATTATCACTGTCTATGGTTAGGAGAAAGTGCATGAATACATGTAGTAATTAACGCAGGTTATTTATTAGTTATTATCAATGGGAACTGAAAGATTGATTGTACTGTATGTATTGTATAGGGTATTGGTAAAATGCGTCCAACTGCGTCTGGTGCCTAATGCAGTTAAAATAAGTGTTCTCTGTTCTGGAAGCACTCAGGTATAGGACTAGGGTCATGTCACACTCAGAGATACAGACTTGGTTTGGTACGCCAATTAATGTAGCAAAATTGCTTGTATTATCTGGCGCGCAGCCACACTGTTTACACCTGTTGCATGTTGTGGCCTATCTGATGCGCAAACTCAGTCGAAAGTTTCCAAGCACAATGGAACACAGCCTAACATCTCCCACTGCTCAGTAGGGAAGGCACAGAAATATCATAAGATTATATATCAACAACAGAGTGGCAGCAACTACTGCAGAGAAGCATTTCAAAGCTCACAAACTACTCCTGCCAGTGCTTACCTAGCTCATCGGCCAGACGCAGTTTCAGATCACTTAGCTGCTCGCTGCAACCATTCTCCCGACATTCGGCAGCCACTTGGTACAGCGGCTTTGCTGTCCGCTCGCTAATTTGCTTATTGGTCCAGTAATTCTTCGGACGACTGCTTGCTTCAGACCGCAGGCATGGCACATCGCAAAGCAACTTGTCTCTCACAGCAGACTTGGCAGCAGCTTGAGTTTGTGTGACACGCGCCTTAGGACTGACAGGTCCTACTGCAACAACGGTGTTATGAAGTCGGTCCACGTAAAAAGTCCACGGATCGTAAGACGGCAATGGTACATGCTGATAGTATGGTTGACAGGAGTTGCCATCGGTGACAGCGGTGCAGTTAGTCTCATCAGCAGAACAATGTGACGGCAAATTAGCGCAAACAACCGGAAGCGTCATAACTAACCAACAACAAAACAACAAATAAAAACACGCAAAACAAACTCAAACAAACACATCCGCAATAAATAAAATAAAAATAAAAATACTAAAATTCAGACAATCAGACGATGTCAAATTTGTCAGGAGAACACTACAATCAATCTCAAACGACCTAAAAGCAAAAATGTGACCGGACTTACGATATATCAGACCAAAGAAAACATCAGAAATGTGCAACAATGACGTTATCGACATTCGACAGACATTTGACAAAGTTATAAACAATAAAGGCACAAAAAAATCACGTAAAAAGTCAACACAATCAACAGCAAACAAAAAGTTGACAAAAGGAGGCAACAAACGTGCTATAGGACAGACATGCACACAGCCAGCCATTTCACAGCCATTTTTCACATTTACTTGTGTCAACTGGTCGTATCCTAGGGATCTCTCAGGATCTCAAGAGTTTATAAGGTGACAAAAGAGAACTGAAGGCTGCTTTAATGACAAGCATCCGAAGAAAACTGAGAAATGAGCTTTGTAACATGCGAGTATAAACTGAGAGACAAAAGCCGAGACACAGCTGCAGGGAATGGTAAGCTGAGTTGGTCCATGGGACTGATTAAGAATATCACCCACTTCAGTACAGCAGACAGCGAATGAGTTAATGTGCAGAAAGCTGTTAGCATTAAGCCGAACCATCACACCAAACAGATAGCACAATCATATAGCATCAACGATGTACAATCACTCCATCATACCGGGCAGGCTGATTCACAGCAAAACAGTGTCTAAACTCATCTTAATAGAGTAAAACTACACCATAATCCATTCGTCGTTAAACTCTCTTATAATCCAGTTATCAGCCTTATGTCTTCATACTTCAGTAATTAAGCAAATGTCCTCATGGATTAAAGCCATGTAATCCAGGTCAAAAATTCAATCTACCAATAAAAGTCTATTAGGAAGTCCAGCCTGGTAAGTTTTGTCATCAACAAAGCTTTTGACCAATGGCGACCCAGCACTCAGAAATATCAGCCGGTGTTAACCAGGAAGTGAGAAGCAAGCGGAATTATCATGTCACAGAGTCGAAAGCAAATAAAACAGTCTCAGACGCAATGCCATCCTGTCACCCCTACTTGGTATATAATTGACTTGTCCATGCAGACTTATCACAAGCTGATTGGTTTGCAGATGTGGCAGTGCGGGGGATCGTAAACTGTTTTTCTTTCGCCATTTTGACAACTTTGAACCTACAGTTCCCAAAACCTGTTCTATACTATCCATACATCCTTGACCCCTGTCAATTCTGCCAAATTGTGTAAAAAAGAGTCTGGTAAATGGCATTCAAAATGCATGCACAAACATAATGATAATACTGCATAATACAATGTGAAGGACTGCATGCACTAAATGCGACCATCAAAAGAATACAGCAACATAATATGACATCTCAGTTGGTATTATTACAAAAATGCACAACTGACATAAGGTGGTGTAATAGTTTAGTAGTAACATCGCTAATTCATCTTTTTCCGTGTCACGGGCAATTTAGGCCAAATGCACTCACTCTGGCTGCACACTGAATTTTATTAGCCGACCGTACTAATGGTCGTGCTTACGCTACAGTGTTGTGTCTGTACTCTGTAGCGTATGTATTGTGGCTAAACAGTGTCTTACCGAAAAACTGTCTGAAGAAGCTAATATGAAACGGCCTATAGGGAACTGAATGGTCTCGTGACCGACAACGTCACGTGACCCTGAAAGGTCAAGTTATGACCCCAATATGCTTCGGGCCAAGTATCTCAAAACAGCTGTCGATGCTATTAAGCAACATCGCTAATTACTAGACAGTCTGCTCCGACACAGTATGGTCGGCTACCCTAGCAACAGCTTGGCTTCTTCTTTTTAAATTAATTGAATTAACTCCACTATAACAAGTTCATGCCAATGGAGATTGCTAGTAATGTGTAGGATTTACACAAGTCACAAATAAATTTCCATGATATTCACAGAAAGGAGATTGCTTTGAAACAATTGTATGGATTTTTGGGCCACCTTGTAGCCCACAGTAAATCAGTAGATATTCAGAGCTACATGATCAGCCAGAAAAGCCGCCAAAAAATCCAAATATGAGAAAAATGTCAAGAATTAAAACCATGTATGCAGACTAGCTTCAAGAACTTTCAATATTAACAGGTCAAGTCAGTGACTGACCAGGTGTAGCAGCCAATGTTGCCTTCAGTGTGCCGGGCTCAGCTTCTGATGCGGGTACTGAGCCTTCCATTGATGGCAGCTCATCACTGCCACCGGTCGACTGGACAGATCTCTTGTTACGCTTTGTAAGAGCTTTCGCTATTGAACTGTGGTCCGTTGCCAGGTTGGCCAGCTGGTGGAATATTGTCCGCTTGCGAATTATTGTATATACTAGATTTGAGTTACCTACCAAACACAGAGACATACAAGTACATGACTTGGCTGACAGGGGCAGACCACAGTTCAAATCCCATATCAACACCAGTAACAGTAACAGTCAAGTAGTGTCAGGAAAGACATTCAGCCATTACTGCTCCTGCACTTAAGAAAATTCCTTCCGTATCATTACAGAGGCAACGGTTCATAGGTTACCAAGTTATGACATCATACAATATAATATTAGTAACTGTATGATAAAGAAAGGCGGGCAGACCATCGAACTGGTACTGAATGATGTTGTTGAACACTTCGAGGAGGAAGAAGACAAGGTGGTGATTAGTTGGACTGGCGTAGAGGAACCACGGCGTAGAGAATGCCTGAACACACACGACACAGCAATGTCAACACTCAGCGTGACACATGAATGACTGTACAGATGTGGCATGCAACACTAGATAGATGCAGCTCACAATGACATCCAGTGCATGCTGAAACATATTCACTCACTAAGTATTTTGTGCCTTGGCCACACAAACTGGGCCCTCTAGGCATTACATAGTTCATATTAACGTAGCAGACAGTGTCATTGATTGATTGATTGAGCAGGGTTTAACGTCTCCACCAACACAGTATAGGTTATACGGGCGACGATTTTTTACAGGTCAGACAGGGTCAGAATGATAAAAAAGTCAGAAGGTATTGTCTAGACATAAGGTCCAAACGATGACTTTTGACATATGTCAAACTACAATGTCTAAACATGTAGCAAACTCCAACTGTCACAGTTATTGAGACTACAAAGACAAAGCACTGATGATACTGTAATTACTTAAACTTTTAGCCATCAAATGTCTGTGAAAATAAGAATGAACAGTCCACACAGTGTACTATGACAACTTCATGGGACATGGCAAAACAATTAAGTAAGCAAGCAAGCAAGTAAGAGTATTTCTAAGGCATATAAAATGTCACAAAGCATATGAATTCACGGGACAACTGGGAAGACTGGGTGACCCAGGTATAGAAGGCAACATAGGGTTGAGCTTGGAAAACGATGATAATGTCGAACTGCATTACATACCTCAAGAAGGTGAAGCAGTTTAGTGCTAGCAACCATTGACAGTGACTTGAGGTACGGTGATACTACAAGAGAACACACATACACACAAACCACACAGCTATTAAACAGTCTCTCAGCCAACAGCTGCCCTCAGGACTCTGTTGATCTGGCATCAGAAGACAGCTAGACTGTAAAGAGCATGCTGCAGCAATACCCAGTCTAACACACAGCAAAAAACACGGAAAAAACAGGCTGGTTACACATAGCCGAGATACAGAGAAAACTGCATCTTTAGTGCACACTGTCATTAGTAGCTAGTTCTCAAATTCAGTAACAAAAAGCTTCCAAGAAAACGTTTGGACAAACTGTTATCGACAGGATGACCATTACAAGTAGGAAAGCCTTCTTGGGGCACAACCGACAGTGTTATAGTATTCAAGGCAGCTGACAGATGTTGGTGCAGACGGGACAGAACATTTCAATGTGAGAACTCAAACTTAAGAACTAAACAAGAAAAACCTATAAAAAGTGTACGTACAAGACAACTTCTGCCTGCAGCTAATGTTTAAGTTTAACTAGTCACGAGCTGCAGTCCAAGTTAACGAGAAGACTACGATGGACATCAGTTCTATGACAAATACCGCTCACAGGAACGACAAATAAATTCAAGCTCAGTTACCGTTGACGATGATGGTGAGAAGACAGTCAAACAGTGGCTGAAGCCTCTGATGGCCTGTTGTAATGATCTTATGAAACACCTGCACAGCATCCACAGTCATCACACATTGTATTAAACATCTTCAGACTCTTGTTAATATACAGCAAAAATCAAATTTACAGTTACATAACAAGAGATAAATTACATATTAGAGTATGTGAATATTAGTTTGTGCTGATGGTGGAGCTGAATGGTTTACCATCTTACCAGGTGCTTGATCGGTTGACAAATCTAGTCTCCAAGGAGTTTAAGAAAAAAACACATATGGCCAAATCTATGGACGGCACCAGAGAGAGAGAGAGTGAGTCATTCAATCTGGTGTCACTGCAAACTGTAACTTTCTCCAATTTAAAAAAAATCTGTAAAAGGTTTTGCAACAAAATGAATTCATAGTAATGAAGACGTTTTCCAGTTTGAGAGAAAAAGTTTCATACGATTACATTATTGAGAAGACAAACAAGGACCAAAGTAATTTGGCAAAAAGGCAGCTAAGTCAAACCAACTCAATTCAACCTCTATAATGACCTGCGATTAAGATTAGAGCTTCCGACCAGTTAGTTACGAGTTAACTAGATACAAGCAACTATGGGAGCCTGTTCTTTGTCTGTAGTTACAACTGTCATAAAATTAGTCATCGAGCATCTGATACGTAAGAAGTGAAAACAGACAATGATGAGGAAGTCGGCATGAGATCCAGTGAAGACGGGAATGTCCATCGGCACACGGACTGAGTACGGCTTGTTGAGACGAACTCCAAAGTTGCGCTCACCACTCAATAGCAGCAGAATGAAGACTCCAATATGCATCAGACCAACACGTGCTACAGAGACACACAGACAGACAGACACATACACACACAGACACTGACTTTCTCACTGTTGCATCTTCTTCAAGTATTAAGAACAGCTGGTAACAAATCTGCTATAGTTGCAAATAAGTTTGAAATTCCTGTGTACGTGTGGGTATCCGTGATTAGATGTTCACAATGTTTTAACTCTGAGGTATCAAATAACATGCCGCTGGGAAGAAGGATCAATAATAATAATAACGCCAATAATTTCTAACGCGCCGTAATATGCTAGAGTCCTTACAAGGGTGCGGCATGCCTAGAGAATTCGTAATTAGTCAACGAAATGGAAATGTGATTTTAGTGCCGTCTTGAAGGAGCCAACTGACTCCCGTGCTCGTTTGTGCATCGGCAGTTGATTCCCGCCACAGCAAATGCACGGGTGCCAAAATGCGTAACAGAGGAGGAGACAACAAGGTTGGAACGAGTGGAGAATCGGAGTCTCTGTCTGCTACAGAAGGTTGTGACTGGTCGACAGAGGTCGATGATGTACGACGGTGCCAGTCCATGCAGCGCCTTGTTTGTCAGCAGACACAGCTTGAACTGGACGCGCTGTGGGACGGGAAGCCAATGAAGGCGGTCCTGCAGCACGTGCTTGATATGATCCTGCTTCTTGGCGCCGACGATTAATCGTGCT
>Ga0056114_1000803_pt1 | contig 12407 bp, 18 predicted proteins | sample WorMetHERISLAND1_FD_77005 | JGI IMG/M metagenome (GOLD analysis project Ga0056114, IMG submission 77005) | Marine gutless worms symbiont microbial communities from Max Planck institute for Marine Microbiology, Germany - Olavius loisae HERON... ...
CTTCGTGGGCATGTATCCGCCTGTCTTGTAACGACTGCCCGTGCAATATCGAGACACCGAAATGGCAATACACCTTCGAGCAGGGCGATACGTGCATCGGCGAGAATAGGCGCGAGTGGAACGTCAGTCTCCACTTTTCTTGGTATGTCTGAAATCTCTCCAGCTAATCTGAGATGAAAGAGGGACCTGTCTCCATAAGGCGAAACGAAATACTGGGACTCAGCGTATTTCCGCTTTACCGACCCCCCGCGGATCGCTCACCGCCCGTACTTGGTTCTGTAGTCGATCCCAGTAGATGACCTGCATGCAGCCGTAGCCACCTCGGATCTCATGGAGGTGATGCCCCTTAGCTTCGAGGTGGCGTCGCTCGCTGGTACTAAAGGCCCCCGGCTCATACTGGATCCAGTCCGGCAGGTATTGATGATGGAATCTCGGTTGGGCAACCCAGTCCATGGGTGGGTCCCCGGCGTCCAGTGAGAGGAGACCCCGGAGGACCATGGTGATGATGCGGCTACCCCCTGGGGTGCCTAGGATAGCCAGACCCTGCTCCGACTCCACGAAGGTGGGCGTCATACTGGAAAGCATCCGTTTTCCCGGAGCGATGGCATTGGCCTCGCCGCCGACCAGCCCATAGGCATTGGGCACGCCGGACCGCGCGGAGAAGTCGTCCATCTCGTCGTTCAGCAGCACGCCAGTGCCTGGCGGCACGAACCCGGATCCGAAAGGATAGTTGATACTGAGAGTGGCGGCCACCCGGTTGCCCTCCCGGTCCAGGATAGAAAAATGGGTAGTGTCGGTACCCCGCATCCGCACCGCCCCAGGCCGGCTGGGCGTGGCTTGATCCGGGTCGATGTCCCGCACCAACCCGGCAGCATAGAAGGGATGGGTGAGGCGTTCGACTGGAACCGCGAAGACATCCGGGTCTCCCAGGTACAGGGCCCGGTCGCGGTAAGCGCGGCGCATGACCTCTACCAGTAGGTGAGTCCGGTCGGCGTCCGCAAGAGTCGCTAGGTTGAAGCGCGAGAGCATGTTGAGCATCTGTACCAGGAGCACGCCGCCGGAAGATGGCGGCGCGGCACTAACCACCCGCCAACCACGGTAATGGCCAACGATAGGGGCGCGTTCCACAACCCGGTAGGACGCCAAATCCTCGGGGGTCCAGATGCCGCCAGCTGCGCGTACGCCGGCTATCAGCAATTGGGCGGTACGGCCGGCGTAGAAACCCTCCCGGCCCGCGTTTGCGAGACGCTTCAGAGTATCCGCCAGGTCCGGCTGCGCGATCAGGGTCCCTACCGGCGGTACCTCGCCGTCCCGGAGAAATTGTTCGGCAGCAGCGGGGGATTGCAGGAGCACCGCCAACCGCTGCTGCGCAAGGCGCCGGTAGTGCTCGTCCACGGCAAAGCCAGCGCGAGCGAGACGGATCGCCGGCGCGAGCAACCGTGCCAGGGAGAGATGACCATAGTGTTCCGCCAGGTGGGCCAGAGCCGCTGGTTCCCCCGGGATGCCGGCGGCCAGGGGGCCATTCAGGGACCGCTCCGGCACAAAGCTGCCAGCCGCGTCCAGATACATGTCGCGGTGGGCCGCTAGCGGTGCCCGCTCGCGACCATCGAGCATGAGTTCGCGTCCGTCTTCAGCTCTATGCAAGAGCCAGAAGCCGCCACCGCCCAGTCCCGAGCCGTAGGGCTCCACCACCGCTAATGTAGCGCTGACTGCCACTGCCGCGTCGAAGGCGTTGCCCCCGGCCATCAGGATCTCGAATCCCGCTTCAGTGGCTAGGGGGTGGGCACTGGAAATTGCTGCCTGGGGTGGGCCGTGCGTTGCCCAGGACATCCCGACGGTGAGCAACAGCAGGGTGCAGACGGCAAAAGAAAGGCTCCACCACCGAGTTCGTGAAGCAATGCGCATCGGACCGGTCAAGCCGCCTTGTCGACGATTTTTCGGTATTTCTCCAGCAGCTGATCTTCGGTCTCCTCATGCTCTGGGTCTTTGAGGATACAGTCTACAGGGCAGACCTCGACGCACTGGGAAATCTCGTAGTGACCTACGCACTCGGTGCAGAGACTGGGATCAATCTCGTAGAGATCCTCCCCCTGAGAGATGGCGCCATTCGGGCACTCCGGCTCGCACACGTCACAGTTGATGCACTCATCAGTGATGTAAAGTGCCATATCATTACTCCTCCGGTAGGTTCCGACAGAAGGCCACAGCAAACGTCAGCCGATTGGCGGAAGATGGTATGTCATGGGGCAGAAATTGCCTACCCAAAGCGTTCCCGTAATGCAGCCTGCACGACGGGGGCCACGAAGGCCGACACGTCTCCACCCAGGCGGGCGACCTCGCGTACCAGGGACGAGGAGATAGAACCGTACTGCTCCGTGGGGGTGAGAAAGAGGGTCTCAAGGTCCGGGGCCATGTGGTGGTTCATGTTTGCGAGTAGGAATTCGTACTCGAAATCGGAAACAGCGCGCAGCCCACGGATGATTACCGGGATCCCGTGCTTACGGGCGAACGCAACCAGGAGACCGGAAAAGCGTGTGATCTCCACGTGGGGGATGTCCCCTAACACCTGCTCCACAAGATCGACTCGGCACCCAATGTCGAACGCCGGGTCCTTACCTGTATCCACCGCCACCGCCACAACTACCCGATCGAATAGGGAGGTGGCACGCCGGATCAAGTCTATGTGGCCGTTGGTGATCGGGTCGAAGGTCCCTGGGTAGACTACACTGCGCACGTGTTTTCTCCCATCTCGATGGATTCGTATGCTGAAGATAACATGTCCATGCCTGGGTCATGACTCGGGGCAACCGCAGGCAAATCCCATCGTACCGACACTGGTTTACATGGATAGGCGGTTTCATATATCCTTTTCAGCCTGAAACCGCTTTATTCGGCATCGCATAATTGGTAATTATGCCAACCCCAAGACCTGCAATCTCCCGGAGAGGTGTCCGAGTGGCTGAAGGAGCACGCCTGGAAAGTGTGTGTACGTTGATAGCGTACCGTGGGTTCGAATCCCACCCTCTCCGCCAGTTATTTTTATAACCTGTTTATTTCTAAATTTAAATTAATGAAGTTTCTATTGCAGGCCACCTTTTGGTCCACCTTTCAGACGAATTTGGCGGGTGTCGAGAGACACCTTCAGCCGTTGCCATTCTGCAAGTCTTCATCGTTGCACTTTCTAGTGATCGTCACCCCATACCCGCGCATGAGTCAGCGCATCGAGCATGCCTTTGGGCGGGTTGTCCAGCTCTCCAGGTCCCGCTTGCCAATCTGAAACCTGAAACGTAAACTTCGATGCGTACTGCCACGTGGTCGCTGATCTGAATCTCGGCAACCCCTTAGTCGGGTAGTTCTTCCATTGCCAGGTTGTGGTACTGCCGTCCTCGCTAGGATAGCATCGCGCGCCCGCCGACATGTTGCCAGGTAAATATTAATGGTCGGGGGACATGGCAGGTTAAAGCTGATTTTTATCCGCAGGGCCTATTGGCTTGTCGCTAGTCTGCAATGTCAGGCTGGGCTACATTGACGGCATAGAGCCTGCCGGGTGTATATGGCTCCCCTTGGTCTATCCCTCAACGCCGTGGGAGGGCCTTTGCGAAGGCCCGTAGGGTATCTGGGGGTAGTTTCCCGGAGAGGGCCAAGCCTATTTATCTTCCAGGGCCATCGCTGACAGCACGTACCCTAGGGTAACAGGCAGATCCTTGCAAAGGATCCCCAGGGCATCGGGTTAAACCATCTAGCCCTATCGGGTTTTTGGTAAGGCCTCGGGTCTATCTAACGGAACTGAATGCTACCATGAAAATCTCTAGTCACCGGAGGCAGTAGGATGAAAGACTGCATCCATATCTATTGCGACGAATCCCGCCATTCCCAGTGATAGTTCTAGGGAGGGGTTCCGGCTGCTTTGCAACTGCTACAGTTACCGGCTGATCGACTTCTTGTGTAGCAACTGTAGCAGCCATACGGTTGGCAAGTCTGCCTTTTTTGATCAATGTGGAAAGGGTCATCATCCGTCCCCTTTCAGCAACGCCGGGTTGATATAAATCTCCTTTGCGCTTGCCGTCTTGAACTAATTGTACCCTGCCTGCTTTTATCAATTCATCCAGGGCAAAATCCAGCGTGTTCTCTCACGCAGGTGTCTCGGTGTCACGTTGCTCTGCACACTTGGCAGTCGAATTCACGCACTTATCTTGCCGATACCGAAAACAGAAAATTGGAAGAATAAGATCACTGAGAACGTGAAGACTATGATTGGTTACAAGAGTGCTACCCGTGCACTCGCATGAAAAGACTATTCTTGGTGTGGCCCCAGTCGAGGATAATTTGGACGTGATAGAATGTCTTACGATGACGAAAGTAGAGGGGGTAGGTTTCGGATGGCTTTATGGTTGGTTCGCGCCGGTGCTCACGGCGAATTCGAAAAGCAGTTTCTCGGAGAGAACCAAATCTATCTAACCTGGGATGGACTTTTGCATGATCTTGGTGCATTAAAGAATCGCGGACAACTCCGCACCTTGTTGGAAACAGTCTATCCCGACGCACCCACGGGCCAGATTACCAATAATCTGGGACAGATTTGGGCATTCAGTCACGGGATCGCTAAGGACGATTGGATCGTCCTACCCAGCAAGCAGAAGCCCGCCATCCATATGGCGAAAGTGACAGGGGATTACACCTTCAATCCCGATGGTAACGATCCGTTCTTCCATTACCGGGATGTGGAATGGGTCGTTCAGGATATTCCACGCACCAACTCCGATCAGGACTTGCTCTATTCCTTCGGTGCCTTCATGACCGTTTGCCAGGTGAGCCGCAACGACGCCGAGCAACGAATTCACAAGATAGCCAAGAACGAATGGAAGTCGGCCGGCACGATGCCAAGCACCAAAAAGGAAGCGGAAGAGAAAGGCGCGGAGACTGACGAGGGATTGGAGGACTTGGCCCAGGTCGCACGGGATCAGATTGCAAAACTGATCATTGTCCGGTTCCGGGGGCACGGTATGGTGCGGTTGGTGGATGCGGTGCTTCGCGCCAGAGGTTATACCACCTATCTGAGCCTGGAGGGACCAGACGAGGGCATCGACATTTTAGCGGCACCGGATCGGCGAGCCGCGTGTCTGTGTGCAGGTGAAGTCCGGCGATTCGGCATTGGACCGCCCGACGCTGAATCAACTAATCGGTGTGATGCAAAACGTCCAGGCTAGTCATGGACTGTCGGTTTCCTAGAGTGGATTCAAGTCCAGTGTGGACAAGGAAGAAGCCACACAGTTCTTCCGTATCCGCCTTTGGGACCAAGGGGACCTGATCGACCAAGTGCTTGCGCACTATGACAAACTAGACGAAGAAATCCGCACGGAATTGCCGCTGAAACGGATTTGAGTGGTCGCGGAAGCGGCAGAGTAATTCCAGTAACTCCGTCTGACCGCCCGTCACGCCGCTTGCAGGCTACGAACTAGGTGGTAGGGAACAGGGAGTTCGAATCTCTCCGGGCGCGCCATATAGAACAAAAGCTTAGCATTCTATCGGCGCTAAGCTTTTTTCATTTCAATACGTTACCGCTTTCTGTACCCACATTTCCACCGGTACTTTCTTCAAATCCTGTCTTCGATTGACTCGCCCAACAGGTTCAGCCGCGCCGCAACCTTGGCCAATAAAACCTGCACGAAGGCATCATGTTGCGCGGTCAATCGCTTGAAGGTGTTCCAGTGCATCCCCTTGGGTTTCTCTCGCCAGGGCCGTTGAGACAGCCCAGCTCCCAGCCCAGCTTGTTGCGGAGCTTGTTTGCCCGCCGTGCCATTCGGTTGGTTATAGCCGGTTTCCCGCTGGCTAGGATAGGCCAATTGGTAACAGTGACGACAGGCAAAGATGCCGCTGCTGTAGAGGACCGCTACCCGCCGACCACAACCACGGGCGGGGCAAAGGAACCAGAAGCGTTTCCCGCCAAGGTTGCAGTCGGTCCAGTCGAGGTGGATGGGATAGCTTTCGTCCTGCCAGTCTTCACCACCGCTCCGGTGGCGGTAGGTGAAGATCACCCAATCTGATTCGATACGCACGTGGATAGCCGAGGCTACCTCGCCCTAGCTGAACCACTAGATAGACGAAGGATTGATGCGGGGCGAGCCCGCCATTCCGTTCCCAGCACCGCATGTCGATGGATCGGTAAGCGTCGGTAGAGTTTTTCGCGCCCCAGGACCAATGTCGTCTACTACCTATGCCGCCCATGTTCGCCTCCAGATTATTTAACCGAAATCATTTGGAAAATTTAGCTTTATGTTTCGGCCCTTGCAGGCCTTGGTTGGTCGTTTTGGGTTTGCTGTGGTCTTGGTAGAAGGCGTTCGCAGTAGCACCGGTCCGTGTCCCATAATCCGGCGATGGCTTCCGGTTCGCCCTTGGCGCAGTGGCTAAGGCGCGGGTGGTCTGATGCGCTCGAAGTAGATGCAGTCGCCACAGTGGACTGAGCGGTTGACTCTGATTGGTTCCGGTACTTCCTCCGACCGCATCAGAAAGTACCGGCGGGCCTCCAGGTTAGTACGGCACTTGTCCACTACCTCGGCGATGATAGCCGGGTCAGTTTCCTCGATATGCGCCAGCCAAACCCGGATGTTTGATTCTTCTGCCGGTGACAGTTCAGGGAGAGGTTCCGGCTACTCTGCGACAGCTAGTTCGACTGGTGCGACAGTATCCGGGGCATCAAGTAGCAGGGGCCCGATTTTTAAGCCGGGCGGATTACTAGTGCTAAAGTTGCTAGGGTTGCTAAAGATTAAGGGGGGGAGCGCACCAACTCTAGCACTAGCAACTTCCCTGGTTCCGTTTTTCCTGCGTATCAGGTCGGCCAGGCTCATGACGCAGTCCCCAACAATGCCGGGTTGACATGGATGTTTCGCTGCCTGCCCTCGCTGATGTCCCGCAGTCGCTCTCGGCCCGTCAGGACCTCTAATGCCTCCTTGAAACGCTTCTTGTCGCGGACGGGTCCATACTGGCGTAGCATTATGGTTGAAGCCCTTTATGTCCCTTTCTGCCGACAGTAGTTGGCGATCCAGGTATCCAGCCGTACCGCGTCCGCTAGGTCTTGTGGTAGAGCCAGCTCTCCAAGAAATCGCCGTGACTCGTTCAGGTGCCAGGCTGCAATCCGACTCGCCCGCTCGAAGTATTCCCCCTCAATGGTGTCCTGTAGGTCCTCAAACCATTGGAGCAGCGCCGCCAGGCGTGCCGCGTTGTCGGCGGTCTTGCTGGCCACGTCGCGTACATCGTGGAGTTCTCCGCCGTCGCCGAGCTCCTTCTCGATTGCATTATGGTAGGTGATGAACGCCTGCTTAGCTTCAGGGGTCAGTGTCATCAAAGCTGGCGACAGTGACCCATCATCGTGGATTTCAAGCGGGGTATTCAGAATCTCAGCAATCCGCCGGTCAAATGCCGCTAGGCGGGGGCAGTGCTGCGGGGGATCGCTGAACGGTCGTTTGCCTTGGGTCGATTCAGGCCATGCCAACAGGAACCGAGCCCAGAAGCCGCTTCCTCAGGCCAGGAGACCTGATTTCTCAATGAAATCTTGCAGGATTTCCATTTGCACCTGAAGACTGACAGTTAGCCGCACCATGCGCACGGTGAAGAAGCCCGTTGTTCGCCGCCCAATGGGAAACCTTTTACCACTCCAGAGGATGTTCAATAGGGACAGGTTACGGACAACGGAATCTTTACCCATTCCATGGGAACCAAAGATCAGCCAGGCCTCACTCGATACTACGCCCGCTGTCGGATACCGATGGACCAGTTCCCAAGCCAGGCTCTCGGGAGTTTCGTCTACGAGGAGTATTTGAGGAACGCGTGTGGGCTTGGGCTTCTCAGCTTGTAGCGCCTCAAGATCGTCCTTGAGTTGCCTTGCATCCTCGCCTTTATTCTTCCCGTTGCGAGTGCTCTTGATCGCCAACAATAGGCCGTCGCGTTCAGCTTTCCAGGTGTCTTCTTTGGCCTGGTAGCGTTCTACCTCCGGGGCCAGGTCCTTGCTTTGCTCATCTTAGTATCTGCGAACCTCGCCCATAAAGAGGTCGTCGCAGGTGTCCTTGCGCTCGCCAGAACCGGCAATGACCAGTAGGTTCAGGCTTGTCGGCCTTGTAGCAGATCGGCTCGCTTTACATCGACCTGGCCCTGACAGGCCAGGGATAATGCCATCAGCGACGACGACGCAATCATAGCAGCAGGAGCTTTGACGAAAGCTTGGACCTCCTTAACCGCTTCATAAATACGCGGGGACAGAGGGTTCGAGGTCAATCCTGGCCGTTAGGGGAAGCGGATCGGGCCAGCCGTCATTATTGGTCTGGTCCGGTGTCGTAGCTTGACGGATAGTCCTGGCGACCGACTCCAACCCGCGCAACGCGGCCATGTCGTTGAAGTCAGTTATACCCTCGGGGCGCTGCACTCCGAAGTTAGGAATGGCTACATTTGCATCTGTAGACAGTGCGGCGCTATTGGCCTTTGTAACGCCAGGGTTGCCTTGGATGGTTTCGTCATCATCGGCGCAAATGATCAGGGGAAGGTTGGGCAGCTTTCGATGCATGGCCTTGGCCACCTGCTCCAGATTGCCTGCATGGAAAGCGACCGCGACCGGCTAGCCCGTTACCTGATGAATGGTCGCGCCGGTGGCGAATCCTTCGGCGATACACGAGACCTCCACCCCCTGGGTGGTGCCGATGCTGAAATAGTTGCCGCTGATCCGCCCGCCGTTTAGAAACCGCTTGCCGCCATCTTCAGCGATAAATTGCAGGGAGTGAAGTCCGTCGCCCGACCGCACCAGGATAACCAGCGTGTCTTGATGCAATCGTGCTCCATTGGCCTCAATCCCTTTGCAGACAAGATAGGGATGAGCATCGTTCGCCGGTTCTGCTGTATTCCAAATCGTCGCGGCCTTTGCAGCGGCAGCGACAAATTGTTGTTGGTATTCCGCTTCAGCATGCTTCCGTGCCGCTTTGACATGGTGCATGAATGCTGCCTTGTTCAGGCTGGGAAAACGGCTTTTCACGGTTCGCCTGCCAAGCCTCAGAGAGGCTGGAAGACCAGTCACCGAAACAACCGCCAAGACCATCATCGAACAGCTTGCACCAACCGGCGGTATTGCAGTTGCGTTTGCCCACGCCGGGGAAGCGGTGCAGCTTGCCAGGATCAATCACAGCGGGCGGTTCCAAGCTGGCGGTCCGGATAGCATTGCGGAACTGGGAGAGCGTATCATTCATCGCACAGCCCTCCCCGGTGAGTGGGCCGGGTCCGCCACGGCCACGGGGGGCAGGCCCTACAGAGCTAAAGTGACGATTACCGCTTTGATGCGGGCGGCAAAAGGCCGGTAGAATTATTGGTGCGTTTAGAAGTCTTGAGGGTCGCCTGGTGCTAGCCAGCACGGTCTTTTCTGTTTCCAGTCATTGCCCTGGCATCCCCTCAGTGCGCCGCCTTGCGGCTGGCCTCGATCTGCTGGTTCAGCCAGTCGTTCACCTTCGCTTCGACCCAGCCGACGGCGCGGCTGCCAAGCGATACGGCGGGAAGTCGTAGAATTGCGGTAGCTATGTTTACGCCCCCATAGGCGCTCTTGAACATGGTTACCAATTGTGATGTCACGACTCCAAGACAGCACCGCAATTGCGGTTATTGGAAATGCAACCGCGGAACTATCGGGATTGAAGGGCTCGCTTGGCTTCGGGGAATTTCCGGGAAAGGTTGCTCTTTGATAATCCGTCATAAACCCCAGAAGTGATCGTCAATTGCCTCGATCAGTTCTGCCTCGCTAGGGAAGGACGGATGCTTTTCGATGTTGGGAAGATTACCTGCAATACAGTCGAGTAGAGCGGCGATAGTGTTTTGGTAGGTGGATTTGGCTCGTTCACCAGGTATTCTCTTTTTGTCCACCATGGCTCTGAGATAATCACGCTCCAATTCAATATTATCCTTCTCACCGCGCAATTTCTTGTATTCACTCTTGGTGTTCTCCAGGCGTTTCCTAGTTTATCGTGTTCGGCCTTCAAGACACGATAGGCGTAAGCGCTGATGGCCGTGTGGGTACTGCGTTCAATATCATCGAACAGGAATGCAGGTTCTTCATTCGGGGATGCCTTATCCATCCACTTTTTGAGATCACGTCCGAAAAAGCAGCGGCGTTCATACGCTACATGGTCGTCAATGGAAACGGTCTTGTTATCTTCACAACCGTAGGGAAGTGAACCGTCTTCAATTGCCTCCGCGATTGCTCGGCTTCTGGGTTCAAGGCAGGGACCGGCAGGGAGTATCCAAACGCCTCTACCCAGTCCTGATTGGGATAACTAAGTAGCTTCCTGAACAGTCTTATCGACCTGGATTTCGGGTACGCCACACCAAAGGGCGGCAGCTTGGGGTATCGAATAGATCCTGTAATGGGCCTTCATCGAAGTGCAATTGTCAGTTTCTCAAGGTTGCTGCATAGATTTAGCTCCCTCGTTTGTCACCTATAACATGATTTCCTTAGGTTATATGGGACATTGCAGTACATTTTCAGTCGCCATTTAGGGGGAGCCGTGGTCACCACTAAGATTGCTACTTTGACGTTTCGGATTGATCCAGGGCTAGAGTCGGAGTGTCGTCGTGCTCGGGATGCGAAACGTGACATCCCAGTCCCCCTTTCGCCCTGCGCTCGGCGACAGCCTATTTGTGCCGCGGCCGTCCTGCAGTTGCAGCGGTGCTCCACACAACGGAGCACCGCTGCGCCCACAATGACTTATTGCCGACATGGCAGAGGTTCTGATCCGGGACTACTGCATGCAAAAGGGAATAGCAATTTCAGGGGAAGACACCTGGAGAACAAAGACGAGAACCGGCCACCAGGAAAACTAGGCGATGACTACCTTTAGTGATCTTTTGAACGAATTCACCGAAGCTACCTGCACGAATCGCGACAAAGGCACTTGCTTTGAACATCTGATTACCAAGTATCTGAAGACCGATCTCCAGTATGCCGATCGATTGTCCAAGGTTTGGTTGTGGTCGGAATGGCCGAAGACCTTGCCGATAGTCCGATCGACTGGGGTCAGTTTAGCCTTGCCAACGTCGAAGATATGCGGCTCAAGGGAAAGAAAGCGCCACGCTCTCATCAGGAGAAAGCCATCGCCAGAGTCATCGAGGGTTTCAGGGAGAACGGCCGGGGCAAACTCATCATGGCTTGCGGCACCGGTAAGACCTTGGCGGCGCTCCGGCTCATGGAAAAGCTCACTGAGACGAATGGGCGGGTGCTGTTTCTCACGCCATCGATTGCCCTGGTTGCCCAAGCGCTGAAGCCGACGCATGCTTTTGTCGTCTGTTCGGATACCAAGGTCAACAAAAACAAGGAGGACATCAGCACCCATGATCTGGCCTATCCCGCGACCACAGACACCAAGAAACTCGCCACTGCTGCCAGCACCTTGACCGGGGATCGCCGTACCGTGGTCTTTTCCACCTATCAATCGATTCAGGTCGTAGCGGACGCGCAGCAACAGGGATTCGGGGCATTCGAACTCATCATCTGCGACGAAGCGCACCGCAACACCGGCCTGACGCTGCCGGGTGAAGATCCCTCGGAGTTCGTCAAGGTACATGACGACCATATCGTCAGAGGCCAGAAACGCCTCTATATGACGGCAACCCCGCGTATCTATGTGATGCGTCGAAAACCAGGGCCAACGAGGCGGCTGCCGCCTTATTCTCCATGGACGACGAGGAGACCTTCGGCCACGAGTTTTACCGCCTGGGATTCGGCAGGGCTTTGGAACAGGATTTACTCTCCGAGTACAAGGTCCTGATCGTGGTCGTCAAGGACGGTGAGATGGCTAAGCTCGCCAACAACTTCAACCATAACCATGGTTACAAGATTGATGACAGGCAGGCCATTGATATTCGGTTCGCAACCAAGATCGTGGGTAGTTGGGAAGGGCTATCCAAGCGCGGGCTGGTACTGCTGGGGGAGGACGGCCAAGAGGATATCTGGTCCGAGGATACCGCACCCATGCGCCGCGCCTTGGCTTTCTCCAAATCCATCCAGGCTTCCAAGCAGACGACCGCGAGCTTTGACAAACTGGTCAAGATGTACGTAGAGAAGCTATCCGGCATGGTGGACTGCCGTCTCAGGCATGTTGATGGCACCATGAATGCCGCTGGCGCCAAGAAACCTTGGATTGGCTCAAGGCCGATATGGACGCGGGCGAATGCCGCATCCTCTCGAATGCCCATTGCCTCTCCGAAGGCATCGATGTGCCGGCGCTGGACGCGGTGGTGTTTTTCGATACCCGCGAATCGGGGTTGTCCTAGCTAAGCGAGATGCTTGGGCTAGGATTGCAGGATGTATGCGAGAAGAAGCCGGCTCAGTGGTTGGAAGCGTGATCGTTTGATGGAGCACTTTGTGGCGGGGACGACGGCAC
>Ga0056114_1000804_pt1 | contig 12400 bp, 7 predicted proteins | sample WorMetHERISLAND1_FD_77005 | JGI IMG/M metagenome (GOLD analysis project Ga0056114, IMG submission 77005) | Marine gutless worms symbiont microbial communities from Max Planck institute for Marine Microbiology, Germany - Olavius loisae HERON... ...
ACCCCGGCCTGGTTTTCTGGCCGATTTGGGGGTGACCCCATTCGGGAAATTTTGCAGCATTTCACATTAGTTGTTTAAATGTAATTTTACATGAATAGCCGCTAAAGGTTTTGTTGTATGGGGGGGGGGGGTAGTTGTGTTGTTAAATTGCCAGTGTGTGATGGTTGCAGCTGATGTGCAGTTGATGGCCATGAAATATCTGTGAGTCCAATGAGGCAGCGAGATGGTTAGAGGATATAAAAACCACTATCAACACTGGTAATAGGTGAACCAAGGAACCATACTGACTTAGGACATTGGTATCTGGAACCTTGAAATACAGTACAAACAGTTAGTGAGTTCGTGTTTGCCCCATTCTAATACTGAACTATCACAAAGGTGCTGTGAGGTCATATGTTCTGATGAACAGTTTAGTCTTGAGTTGACCACAGAAACTCGCAACAGAAAGTGACGCATGTTGAACAGATGGAGGCAGACTGTTCCAAGTCACCCATTGGATCTGAGATGGTGAATCGGCATTGAGTCTTTGGGCATGAATTGACTGTAGCCCTGTACGTCTGTGTTGTGGTTGTAGCGCTGTGTCGAGACAGTGTCTGTGTGGCGGCGTGTGAGACATCTCGTCGACGGTCCAGTGGAGAGAGGTCATTAGACGAGGGTCACGATCACTGCCAGAGAGCCTGCTGTGCTCTTTGTCGACCTGTGTGTCCGGCGCTGACCGGTTCCGACCTGCCTCCGAAGAAACGTCACCGACACAGCTTACCGGCTGCACCGAGCACTGACTATGAACATGTGGGACAGTCGCATGACGGTGGTTGGAGGCCGGCACTTCGAGGTACGAGCGTCTGGAGACCGGTTGGACCCAAATCAACCTCGAAGAATCTACATCACCGAATTCTGAGTTCATCCTGTACTTCATCTCAGCAGCAGCATTTGCCGCAGTTGTCGCCCGGGCTTGCGCGGTACTCGTTCGCCAGCGAGAGATCAACCCCATCTGAGTCGCCGTCCCCTCGCCCGGCGTCAGCTTCCAGCGGGTTTTTCGACAGTTCGCAGGGGTCCCTCAACTGTGCAATCATCGATGGAATTCCAACCGCGCTGACGACTGCCTTCTCGTACCAGTTCCCGCCTCCTGACCACCTCTTGGAGGAGACCGCGACCACCGCGGCCGGTCGACATCTGTCCGGGGTGTCGACGGCGTCGAGCGGCTCGATGCCGATGATCTCGGAGGTGAGCGCTCAGACTCCACCAAGCTCTCCGTTCAGTTCTCAGGGCATTCCGCCAGTTCGATGTCGGTCCCAGCCGACCGTACTGGCGAAGAACCGGCGTGATCGATCGCGAGCTTCATGGAAGAAACACAGACGATCAATGTTTGAAGATGAACGACCGAGACTGGACTTTCTCAAGATGACAGAGGTAGGCCATTACCTGTTTTTACTTTTTGTACACTGGGGTTCTGCAAATGTAGAATATCACCGGCTCAACGGTAGTTCAAGCCCTGTGTTTTTGATGTGTCATTGTGCCGTTAACTGGTGTGATAAACTACGGTTCGTGTTTGCATTTATTATTAATATACCGGTATATTATCTATCGAATGTCCAAATACCATCCATTATGTGGTAGGCTACCGTGTGATTCGATGTGAATTGTGAACTGATGAAATGAGTCAGCTAATTTGAGCCGCTGTATGTGAATACCTTAATACCTTCACCTTTACCATGACCGTATAGGGTGACAAGTGTTCTGCTCTCGTCCGAGTACTGAGGTATGTATTATCTACTGGTCCAGTGTGTTTCCCCAAACTGGTGCATTTCTGTCTGTGACCAAGCCACAGACAGCAGTGCACCAGTACAGCCAGTGTATGGTCATCCACGTTCCGATCCTCCAGGTGTGTATGTGTGTTGAGCTAGAATAGGCTCAGTCAGTTTTGTGGCTGGATAACGTGAATGGTCCCTAAGCCAGGCTGTAGTTTCAGTTGATTTAGCTTGTGCATAATGTTAGTTAGTTTTCTTGCATGGTTGTTTAGGCTCGTTGTAGTTGTGTTAATATCAGCCAAGTTATTGGTTGAGAAGTTGAGTGCTTTGCACCAGTCAAGGCTGGGAAGATTGTCTCTGAAGTGACCTGTGTTGAGCAGCACATTAAACCATGCTAATTTCGTCTCAACTCAACTCGGCTGTTGTGTGGTTTGATAGACAGCGTATGACAGAGTGAATCGTCCAAAGATTCGCAACAGTCATCACGTACAGTTTGCCACCGATGCAACGACGCTGACTAATGTAATGGTTTTCTGATGATTTTTATGAAATGTCGTTGTACAAGTTTCATTCAGCATGTGTTTGCTGTGAGAACGTGACAGATGTCCAGTTTATCTGTCTTTGTAAAAGATCAATGTGTAGTTATAGTAGTAGTATTAGTAAATAACGTGAATTCCCAGGATACAGAGGCAAAAAAGATGACAAATTTTTTGTCTATTGTTGTGGTTGTTACGTACATAATTAAACTTAGTTTAATGACTATTTGATTCGGCAAGAGAAATGTCATACACTGGTATATAGCTTGCGTAATAGATGATTGTTTATATATATATCTGTACATATTTGTTGTATATGCAGGATGTTGAGTTGTCACAAAGAGATTCATTCCGGTTTTCACAAAAGCCGTCATTTTCGGAGACATGCGAAGGCGTCATTTCCGACCACTGTGTCAATTCGACGTCGGAAGACGAGGAACTGAGTTTTGAGTGTCGGCAGACGACTGTCGACAGCGTCAGCGACATCGGTGACGAGCCTTTGGATGCTGCCGACGCCTCGCCGTCACATTTCCGCGACGGCGACAATGAAATTGAGGAAGAACCAGAAGTGTTCGGCGGAGGTCTGGACAACGAAATTGACATAGAACAGATCGAGATGCACTAGAACTGTGCTATGTTCTTGTTTTAATATAATAGTTACTTGTTTCGTGGTACTTCTTGCTGTTAGCTTTGCTGCTGTGTGACATGCTGTTATGAAGGGATCGCATGTGGCTGAGTGTACGGTAGCTGTTTTGTACATAACTCGTGAAACGGTCGTTTTAGAGTGTTCACTGTGTGTGAGGATTTGTCCAGCTGACGTGCTGAAGAGGAACATGAGATGGTTGGATAGTCGAGTGAAAATTGGCGAACAAGTGCATCGTGGTTGCGTTAACTGTGTTCTGTGCCTTTAGATAAATGACAGTCGTACGATCACATCACACCACCGAACGTTGTTCTTCGATTGCCTGGAAGCAGGAAATGAATGAAATGTTTTGAAGGATGTATTGCAGAGCTTGTGTTACTGGTGATTTGTACTGTTATATGTGGCAGTTTCTTGTTGAGCTAACGAAGGTGGAAGCTCAGATGGAGTTTGTGTAGGGAGTTCATGTGGAAGTCTATAACGGATTACTACATGAAGGTGTCAGTTGCTGGCCGCTGTTTTTAGTCTTCATTGGAGTTTGTGTATGCATGATCTTTCAACTGATCCGTTGCTGTGTATGTGACTGATATGAATTGACTCGTGGCGTGTCGTCATCGTCATTTCTTTTCCACATCATCAGATGTGCTTGCTGGGCAGCTCGTCGGGTGGTAATGTCCTTGTAGCAGTGAGTTGGACTGTCTAGTTGTTCATCACACACACACACATTACATGCTGATACATACCTGTGTAGTGTTCATGGTCTAACGGCGTCTGTATGTTTACACCGCGTTCGTCATTCTTTGTCATTCGTGAAATGTTTTTTCTTCCAGTGTCATTCATTGAACGTTTGCGTACTTGTCGCCGGTCAGTGTATCTAGAGGAAGGTTTCCTTGCCCCTTTCCCCTCCTCTGCCTTCCTGTGCATTGTCCAAAAATACCTGTGCATTTTCATGCATTGACATTTCATTACACAAATGTGCACAGCTGATTCTGTAACCACTTTTCCCAAAATCCACTTTTTCTAAGCTGTTTGTAAATGTAGTTACAGGTGATAGTGTTGTAGCCTACTAGGTCGTCTTTCAAAAGCACCAATGCTTGCCATAGCTGCAACATTGTCAGACCTCTGTGACGTTTGTCGTCACTGTTTCAACGCACACATTTGATAATTCTGAAACTGGTTTCATGGAAGGTAATCTGATGTCTGTTGCTTTCGGGGAGGTTGCTGTACGGTCAAATGCTTTGTGGCCAAAGCGGCAAACGCCGGGGAAATTTTTTGTGAGTTTAGTAACAAATTAGTTACGTAATTAGTATTTTAGTGTATTTATGTTAATTGTACAGCACGATGGTGATTGGATTAGTGTAGTTGTCCTGGTGCCGTATTTTTCTGTACAGTCTGTAGACTGCTTGTCAGATGCCGACGCAAATAAAACCGTCTTCAGTGACTGCCTGTAACTGTCCTCAGAAACCTGCGGATCCCACATGTCCTCGGGCATCGTGTCATGATGATGATGATAATGATGACTCGACTGTGCCACGCCAGTGTTTTGAGGTAGACTAATACCAGTGAGAGTGGGAGATCGAGTGATATTAATTTCTTCACGTGGTGACATATCATTGTTGTCGTCTTGATAGCAACTGTCTCAGTATCTCTCGTTTGTCGTACCTTTAGGCTGGCACGCACCACTAGGAGTGCGTAGCGCCAAATGTAGACGTCAGTCTCCAGACTGGACAAATCTGAGCCACGTCGATTGCTTCAACACCAGCACCGAGACACTCAAATTACAGCCCAATTTGCAGACCCCTGGCATCGCTTGACTTAAAACAGCTGTTGTTTGTTTCCAAAATTTCCACCTTTGTACTCAAAACAACATGTTTCTCATTTATTTGGCCTCAGCAATATCTGCCACATAATAACGTCGGTTTTACTGTAAGCTGTCTAAGAGAACACTTAATTTTCTACAGTTGTGTGTTCTCTTTCAACAGTTACGTAGTCTATTTTTTCATCGTGCTGTTATTACTGCTTGAACATTCAGTGTCAGTGCAGGCAATATGACTTGTATGTAATGACAATCTGTATAGAGCTGTGGCTATGCCTGTGAAGTTTCGACCATAACTGCCAAAGCACAGCGAATCTAGCATTTTTTTCTGTATTTTTCACTGTCCAAGCTTGGATGCATTTGTCAGTATAGATTTAATCTTATAAACTGTACTGTAATGTGGCTCAGAGCTTTATATTTTCAGGTAAAACTTCACCAACCATTTATCTCGCAAATTACACCATATTACTGTGGGCTTTTATTACAGCTTTATACACTCTTGTCTGGATAAAAACTGGACCCCTAGAACGTTATCAATATCTGTGTTAAATGTGTGCAGATAGTAAAACCTTTTTGCACAGTACTATTCAACAGTTTTTACGGAAATATGCAAACTTTTGTGCGAAGTTCTTCCTACAAAGCAAAGAAATATGTCGAGTAATTTCCCAGCAGAAACTTGTCTCTGTCGTCTTTGAATGACTGGCTGAAGAAGATCGATAGTAAACCCAGCAGTGAATTTAAGACGTGCACTGCTAAAAACGTTGGTGCACTTCAGGAGCTAGTATTAAGCAGGAAATGCACCAGGCGCAGGTGATTCGCTCACAGGACGTCTTATCGGACATGCACTTCAGAACGAGGAGAACACATTGATTGAACTGTAGCCTCAACTTGCTTGACTTACTCTCCTTTGTTGGAAACTATATTTTGAGCGCTGTGCTTTAAACATTCATAAAATTGGTAACGTCTTGTACTTCTCTGCCTGAATTGCCATTTCTTGTTGATTTGCACTGTGGTCCGTATCTGTAAAATTTCAGACAAATCTTACAAAAAAATTCCGGCTGCATTATAGCAATTTCTTCAGGGATCCGGGTTTTATCCAGACATTTGTATCGGGGTTTTATCCGTAAACATTTTCTGTTGGTTTTAATTCTGCCCTGTGGCTTCCTTTTGTGCACGGGAGTCTGCACAAAAAGTCTGCACATGGCATTTGTACAGAGTTGTTGTTTGGTCATTAATCGATGTTTGTTTTGCTACTTCATTATCTTCTACAGTGTACAGACCTCCCGATAACAGAAATCAGGGTACTCAAAGTGCCGATAATTGCAGCAGTCTGAAATGCTTGGTGCATTAGGAAATTAAATAAGTTGCATTTGCCAAGTTTCTTTGTGCAAAAGCAAACGAGCTTTTAACTGAAATTTGCTGTAGTCGGCAAGTAGTTAATTTTAATTACTTAATTAATTTCGTATTTTTACACGTCAGATTTCATTTGTTGCCAGCTGAATTCAGTTACACTATTTTATTATGTTATTTCTGAAAATTTGTCATTTCTAAATAATGCCAGGAAGTATAAAAGCAGTTTTGGAGATAAATAAACATTGTGTCCAGCAACAAAATGATGATATCGTTCCTATACTGTGCCGAGTGGGACATTAAATCCTACTTGACCATCTTTAGTCATCGTTGTGATAACATATTGATGTTAGTTAGCATATGACTGTACATTGTTTTTTATTAGTGTCGTGTTGTTTAATTATATTTTATGTGGAGCTACATTTTACGGCACATCACTTTCTCGTGCCATTCACCCGTTAGATACCAAGTGACATTTGATGTGTAAACTTTTATCTTCTTTCCTGCGGTCATTTGAAATTCTGTCTTGAAAAACGCAAGCCAAATGGCTATCGACTTGGTTGGATGTTACTCGTGTCCAGAAAGTTTTCTGTGCCGCTGAGTAGATTTTTACTGCTAGCTTATATGTCTGTGATGTAGACTAGTTGCCGTCGATAGTTAGTTTTTCTTGTGACCTGCGGACTGGATGATGTCAATTGTTGGTGGATATATTTTGTCTGTCTACTCAGTGTATTGTCATAAGTGTTAAGCCGTTCCACATTAGTTTAGAAATGCATAGTGGTGTAAGAATGCAGTTGGACACGAGGAGCTGATAGATTAGTGACTGTGATGTGGTCACACATTTAGGCGTCAGTGTGTCATAGAGCATTCTGACTTGAACCAATTTAGTTGATTCATTTATAGGTCACTGGCCGTAAAACATCACAAAAAATAAATATGCGTATCATAAGAGTTAATCGTACCTTAAACTGTCGGCATTCAAGTCTCTGTTTTATCAAATCGTCGAAATATTTAGCCCGGAGTCGGAATGCTCTAATCTGTTATCATCATAGTTGGCAACAGCACATGCCAGACCATCACTGGTTTCTGTTGTCATTTTTCATCACTCAAACTTCTCTGCAGTTGATTTTTGCTGTGTATAAATGCGGTTCTGTGATCAGCTGACTGACAGACTGACCATCCAAGATCATTGACATCTGCACACCAACTGTGCTCGTACGATTCTGCCTGTCGTTGCTATTATCAAGTCCACTTTTGGCCTTTTGATGACTTCAGCAGATCTGTATAGTGTATGGTGATGATGAATTTGTACCCCAGAGCATTCGACATGCAATGAATCTAATTCCAGCATAGCTAAAGCTGTCTGGTGGACCTACAGGCCCAGTGGTTTACGCTGTGCATTGTCTTTAGAGACAGTGCCTGCAGTAACGAAGAGAGTTCTTTCCTGTTTCACAGGAGCTGACAATCCTCTCTGACACCACCAATCAATGACCCAGTAATTTTGCTATAGGACTCGAACGCTCTACCAACAACTGTATCGCCCAGATGGGCCGAGATGAAAAGCCCGCCCGTAGCGAGATTGTTGCATCATGGCTAACAGTGGCGCCCTCTGCCGAATCCAACTTAAGCGTCGATGTTGGCTACAGACAGACGGACATGATCGATCAAAGACTCCTTTCATACATATCTAACCGACTCATACCTGTTAAAGGATGAAGATCCCCCCCAGTATGTACTGTATATCTTGTAATTCCTTGTTAACTGTGGAAGATATACCGATCAGTTGTGTTGTTATCATTTGACAAAGAGCTCTTCCATAATATTCATCCTAAAAGAATTTCTTTTATACACGCCATTGGCCTCACCAATACACTTTAAACTTTTCCAGGCCACTATTTCAGTGCTCAAAATGCCATTGAACCCTAACCAGCCAACCAACCATAAAGCCTCCTTTCCAGTATGTGGGGGCGGGGCTTACTAATCAATGGCTGCTGTGATACTGGTCTGTTAACTGCAACAAAATAAACGAGTGAGATTGCGAGACATTGCGTCGTCAGTTTCAAGAACTCAGGTTTTGACGTTTGTTGACGGTGATGACTGAACATTGTACGTCTTGCATGTTGTATGGTTCATCTCCTAGTGAGTGAGTGAGCTGTATTTTATGGTATTAGACAAGTTAGAAGATCAGTGTGCATGTGTTTGTGTGTGTATATTGTACTAGTCTTTCATTGTGCTGGTTTTACAACGTGTGATAACTGCCAGACGATTATGTTTCTACACACTATTCTATACCGTGTATGCTGTAGTTCATTGTATCCGTACAGCTATCCACATTGCTTTAGAACCAAGTTTTATCTGTTGCTGGTTTAACTTCATCTACCATTTCGCTTTCATTTCATTTCCAGGAATTACTGAAGAAGGGTAGAGGATGTGGCTAAATTGGCCGCGTTTTGGACAGTTTTTTTATTAGACGACTTTGAATGACCTCTGATCCGGATTTCAAGGTCGCAGTGTTTTTCTGAATCAAACGACTATAAAAAGATGCAAGCTTTAGCCATAGTTACTGTAAAACGCTAACAGGAAGTCGTATGCAATCATCGAATGGCGTCATTTGCAATGACCTTGAATGACCCCTAACACAAGTTTCAAGGTCATGGTTCTTTTCAGAGGCAAATATCTAAAAATTATGCATTTTAGAGACAAGATGTGACCTATATAGTGTTGTTGATAGGAAACCACAGGCAGGCTATTGAATGATACCGCTTTCGATAACCTTTAGTGACCCCGACCGGGATTTCAAGGTCGCAACATTCTTCGAAATCACAGTGCAAAACTGAGCCGTAGTTACTAATGAACAATAAAAAATAGGAAGTCGTATATGACCTATTGAACAGTGTCATTTCCGGTGACCTTAGCTGATAGCTGAGTCTGTTGTGTGTACACATTCATGATATTATGAGTATTGTACTCAGGCATGCATCTCTGCAATAATGTTGGCTTCGTTGCACAGCAAGTTCAGTCGCCCAGATAAATGTGTTTGATTTGTAAGTCGTCATCTGATGGTTTTAAATTCAATATGTATGGAATTTGCTGTAATATTTGTTACATGGCGAGTCATTTAGCACAACGTTAAAGTGCTGCCTATGAAGCAGTTTTAGGCGATTCTAGTGCGGTATTATTATTAGGTATACAACTCCTACTGATATTGCGTTATTGTGTGTAGCTGGCATTTGCCCATCCGTTTGAGTGTCAGTGACTACATAATTGAATTTCTAGCATAACATTCTTGTGGCAACCTCCACGTCTACAGTGCTTTCAATAAACTGACTACAATCTGAAGAGTCCCGTTGTGCTTACCTGCTGCAAGGGGAAAGTACCATCAGTGCTTTGCATACTAACCGTGGACTAGCGGACTAGAGCTTATTTCGCCTCGCGTTATTCAGTACGACCTGTCTACTATTTAGTTATCAAGATCGTAAAAAGTGCTCAGAACTAATAACCGACAAATATGATCTTGATGAATTTGTAGTTATTAGTAAGAAACTGAATGGCACTGCTAGTGCTGATGAATGTTATCAGTGCCATCAAGTACAGCTGTTGAGAGATTATCAGCTATGGTCTGGTCGTAATACTTGTCAAAATTTAACGTGTCAACTCCCACTTCACTCGGTTTCGTAACTCGGTTTCGTAACGATTCATAGTCTTAAGCGGTGATTACAATTGTGATTCAGACAAAAGTATTTTTTGGCAGAACTGAGGCATTATAGGCACATAATGCTGTGGGCGGGGCATACCGTTCACGCTGATAGAGGTGGAATATGGTTGCATGCATATGCATACCGCGTTACATGTCCAAAATTAGTTTTAGCAAAAATAACAATAACAATTAATAAAAATGTATTTAACAAAGTGATCATTTTGCTTACGTTTCGTAACCAAACGTGATTTTGACTGTGAACAGGTTGTAAACAGCAAACAAGTCAAACAGAACTGAAACATGTTTTCCGAAATCACACCTTAATATTTATAAAAATGAAAATTGCTTGTGAGATGACGACTATGCTGACATCAACAAACTAACTCAAACACTGGAGAGAATTGCCAAGAAGCTTGGAAACAAGTACAGCCGAAATATGTGGATTGTGGACGCAGTTATTACTGGCGGGTATCAACAAATTAGATTATTGTTAGTTGTTATTCGATCACTTGTCGCAGTTGAATCGAAGCCGAATCACAATTGTAATCACCGCATTACATACATGACAATCGACAAATAAATGTGAAGAGACAACACTTGAAACTATTGAACATTACAGCTGACAAGCACAAAGTTTATTAGGAGTATTACAGTGTCCTCAAAACGTCATTTCTTGATATTTACTCTGCTGCAAACATAATTGGACTTTGATTACCAGACAGCAGTGGCTGTTGCGACTATGACACTGCCTTCTATATGAAGTGAACATTATAGCCAAAACCTACTGTACAAGTTCCAGCTACAACATTGGCAGACAGTTAAACTGAAGATAATCGATTTAGAATGCCGCCAAGTGATCGGCTACAAAGACGCAGTCAAAACTGAAGTGTCAAGTAGACGTGAGTCTTGTTTTGTCTGTCAAAGTTAACTGTTCTCTTCTTTCTTCTTCGTGTCGTCCTCTGTCGACGACGAACTTTTATCTTCAGTGCTGCCCGACGAGCTCGAACTTTCACGCTCAGACGCCATCTGCAAACAGCACGAGAACAAACGTTTAAAACGTATGTCAACAACAACAAGAAGCCCAGCTGTCGCTAGGATAGCCGACCGTACTGTCTCACAGCAACTTTGGGGGTCACGTGACAATTTGATACTCTATATGCCATTTCCTATTGGTGGTCCTTTGAAACCAAGCCTCTATCTTGAACGGTTTCCGAGATATTCAACGTCAAATGTAACGCAATGATCAACGTGACCTTGATAGACCTCTAAAGAAAGGTCAAGGTCATTCATTTTGGTACCAATCGATTACTTAATACGATTTCCTATAGGCTGTCAATAGTAACTTTTGCTGTAGGACGCACCGTTTAGCCACAATACATAACGTCACACAGACGACAGACGCAAGCATGTAGCATGAGCGTGACAGCTAAAATGATGTACCATAAAACGGTGGACCTCCCACTCCTGTTGGGACATCGGGCAACAAACTTAATGTTCACGTCCCCTGTATTTCACCAGATAAAACAAAGAAATAGGAAGCAATGTCATTACTATTCATTACCAGCACCGTGCATCGATAATAAGATCTTGCCACCACTAACTGCTAAGCAACCGGAAGCAGTACGTTTTGTTTATATTTATGTTATACGCTGCAGCACTAACATGCAGACGCAGAAAAAGTCTCTCAACTTATTTGAAGGCTTTTGCTTCCAATGCTTGATCAGATACAATTATAAAAATGTTTACAGTGAGGTTTTAAGCCAGACAAAAAAAATCTGTACACAAAATTGTTAACTTTAATGATAGGGAAATGCACGGGTTTATGCTATGAATAACAACAATCATTCTTCAGCAAGTGTTGTTCTCAGAAGTTACTGAAAGACTTGAAAACACTGAGACAAACAACTAATAATGGACGATGAATGAAGACCAAACTGTTTGCAAACACAAAGCTATAGAGACTAGCACATCATTGTAGATGTTACAGATGATGAAACTAACTATACAACTCATTACACATGTAAAACTCGCCTTTTTATAAGCCATCTCAAACAGCTTCAGTGATGCCTGCTGCAGCTCTGTCGTCGCCGTTCTAATGGACTCCGCCGTCTCGTTGTCTCGGTTGCTAAGAACCGTCCTCACTTTTCCTATGTGTTCTTTCAGTTTCTCAGTCTACATAACCCACAAAAACACCAGACTTCTCGTACACAACTGTCACTTAGCATCAATGATACATTCACCGACTGTATACTGAATATGCCAACAATGTACACAACTGATAACAACAAATTACTGTCACTTGTGGAAATGTCACAGAGAAACTGCGCAATGTCGCTGTAATTTTCAATCCATATGTCAGCAACACAATAATGGTCTGTAGAGGACGGACGTTAAGATATGTTACTCACATAATTTATAACTTACTTGCATACTTAACTTATTACCGCGCGATGCACTTTAGTGCAAAGCGCGGTATTGCGATCGCATGTCGTCTGTCCGTCCGTCTGTCTGTCTGTCTGTGACGTTGGTGAATTGTGATCACATAGGTTAGAATTCTTCAAAAATAATTTCACCATTAGTTAGCCCGGGACGTTCGCTCTTTGCAACCCCAAC
>Ga0056114_1000805_pt1 | contig 12399 bp, 6 predicted proteins | sample WorMetHERISLAND1_FD_77005 | JGI IMG/M metagenome (GOLD analysis project Ga0056114, IMG submission 77005) | Marine gutless worms symbiont microbial communities from Max Planck institute for Marine Microbiology, Germany - Olavius loisae HERON... ...
AAAGTCATTACAAGGGCGCGCATCAACGCAATGGCTGATGACCTGTCACACAAAAATCGTAGTGTCTCGACACATATCAGTTAGGAGCTGTCAGTGGTGAAGAGGAAAGACTTCAACGCGACTCTAAAACAGTTAACCGACGGTTAACTTATTATCGTAGATCTGTATCGTATTGTAGATCTGTTTTTATTGAAGTTATACTACAATGTGACAGTCAGATTGATAGTCAGTCAAAACCATGGCTATACACGATATCACGGTGTCAAATTAGGTCAGGTCAGCTGCGGTAAACAAACCTTTGGGTGTGGAAATTAATGTGATAAAGGTCATCTGTATTCTCTTTTTTCGTACAATTAGTATTAGAATCCAAGTCTAAACAAAGTCAGTCAATTCCGAAACATTTTTAACTACATACAAATGTTTGTTTACCACACGTGACATATTAGGTCAACGCCGTAGCTTATAATTTTACTATTTTCAGCACACCGTGATATCGTGTATTACCACACTTAGCAGAGCTGACACGTGGTAAAAACTTGAAATTTATGCGTGATGTAGCACTAATACATACTGGGTATCATTAAATTAGTGTTTAATTACTGATTAAAGATGTTTAGTCAATTAAAATTTATAAGTAAGATTGACAAGTTGGTATGTGTGAATGTCCTGATCATGTACATATGTGTTTGTTGCAGATAAAGCAGACTGTACGACAGCGCCATGTGTTTGACGGACATGCATACGGAGTGTCTTACTTAGCGTGGAGTCCAGATAGTCAATACATCATTGCATGTGGTCCTGACGAGTGCTCTGAACTCTGGGTCTGGAACGTAGAGGTCTGTGAATGATGTTGGAAATGGAAATTTTTCTGCACTGCAGATGGCACTTTGCAGAGTGCAGCAGATTGCTGGTTTTGTATTTGCTGTCAACTTGAGATGATGCTTTTGATTTTCAGGTTGTCGTTATGTTTGGTGCTGTTAGTATCTGTCAAGTGACTGTGTTTGAGTAGGCTTGAGTGTTTTGTATCAGTTAAGATATCGTCTGTCTCTGAAATGTGTTGCATGGGTAGTTAGACGAGACAGACTGATAGTTCTCCTGCTAGTACAACTGGCAGCTGCTAAAGAGTAATGAGTGTCTGTTGTCAGACGTGGGACCTGCGAGTCAAGTTCTGTCAGTCTGCTGATGACAGCCTGACAAGTGCTGCATGGTTTGCCGACAGTCAGAAGTTCGTCTGCGGTGGCACACGCGGACAGTTCTACATTGTAGTAAGTGACTTGCTGGTTGTCTGTTTCCATTACAACAAAAGACTGCCTGTGTTTCACACATAGTGCCAGAATAGTTAACTGAAGTGGATGAAAGTTTAAGACACGTTGCCACTGGAATACTGATTCTACTGATTCTCGTATATGTTTGAAAAATCATTGATCTGTTGATCTGCTGGGTTAATAATCTTTGCCAGCAGCAGTGTAGTGAGAATGTAAATGTGTTCTTGCAGCTTCAGTTTTAAAATTGGGGATAAAGTATTAGTTGAGTCGTTAGGATAGTTGATAAGGGAGGATGACATTTCTCAGTGTGTCCAATATAAATAAGCTATCTTACTTTCAGAATGAGACTTCTCACTATCTGGTTGACTAATGTGTGCATACATCTGACGTTTCCAGCGGTCAGAGTCAGCTAGCCAATCATCAGCTGGTTGGTTGTACCATGATATCATCGCAGCAAGTTTGGTCGTCAAGCATGACCTGGAACTCGTTATTGAATTCTCTTCAGGAACCAACGCAAAGTATCGATAGCTTTAGATCAGTGCTGAATACTTGTATTTTCACAGTACAACATGACACTGCACTGGCTGCCAGTTCAGAGACGCGTTTACTACAAACTAGCGTGTTTTATCTTCTCGTCTTTGTCTGGCCACACACCTCTATAGCTCACCGACGACATACATCTGGTCTCCAAAAGTTATCGACGGCGGCTACGCTCTTCCACCGACAGATCGTGTGTCGTTCCACGCACAAACAACACATTCGGCGACAGGAGCTTCGCTGTCGCCGAGCCACGTGTTTGGAACAGCCTTCCGGCCCACTTGTGTGACGAGGACATTACATACGGCAGTTTCAGGCGTGAACTGTAGTCTGTAATTCAGAACTTGACATTGCGAGTGTGTTGTCAGGATGTGGATGGTAATCGTGTCAGCAAGCTGGATGGAGTCCGTGTTCAGTGTGTATCGTGTTTACCTGACAACAGAACGGTGCTGGCCGCTGACGCTCATAAACGTGTCCGTGCTTACGTGTTTGATGACCAGCAAGACTCAACGCTCGTGTACGTCGTTGTTCTGCTTGCTGTCTCTGTTGACCCTCGTAGTGGCTGAGAGTAATGACAACAGTAGTGGAAGTCCCTCTGAAACTTGAGAATCAACTGACTCAACGTCGTCTTGGCACATGTGACGTCTATGAGTGATATTGGGACACCAAACACGACGAGAAAAAGACATTGTACACATTTCCTTGAAGTACAGTTTATGTGAAATTTTTAAAAGTGATTTCCAATAGTTGTCTGCATTGTATATAGTTATCGTTTCCTCATTTTGTCACTTTTTCATGCCGTGGACAAAGCTATTCCTTGCGAGTATTGGATAACGATGAAACTTAGATAAAGCACATTGTGAAGTTAAAGTAGAAGTTTTCTGCTGTATGTTTGCAGTAGATTGATGTTTGATGACACTGTGAAACAGTAGCTGCAGCCAATACCATTAATAAAAAGCTTATCAGATATTAAATGTTTGTCGTTTTCAGTTGCACCTCCACCTTCATTTATGAATGCAAAGCACAATATTGATAACAGCAGTTTGGTTATCTGTCTGTCCGTTAACCTGTCATTAGAATTCTTTTACTTCCTTATCCTTCCTCATTGTTGGAAGTGTAGTAGTAATGTATCGTGTAGTTTTGCATGGATCGCTATGCATTCATAGTTTTTTCTTTGAGAACTAAGCATTGTTAGGAAATTCCGACAGGCTCGTAACTGCTAACGTGGCCTAAATTACAGGTGAGTTACATAAATTGGAAGAATTACTTGCATTGCTTAACTGACTTTGTAAACATCACTTGTCATGTTTTACATGTTGATAAATAACGGTCCATGAAGTTTACAGTAGTGCTGACGACATGGCTGGGGGACAGTGGTCATTTTGTTTTACAATAACGGTGACCAGTTGTGTGATAAATCAACATTGCTTACTACTGGTTGAGTTGTTTATTTAAAATATAGCCAACAAGACGCTTCCAGCTAAGGCCAGCCAGCTAGCTGCCCAGCACGCTGCTGCAGCCGCCAGCCAGCCAGCCAGCTAGTATAGGCCTGCTGCCTACAGTCCCACTGACTGGCCTGAGCCACAGTCTACTCACCGCAGCAAAATTCCAGGCCTACATGAATGCAGTTTTAGAAAAATGTCATTATTTTCACATCGACAACCCCTATAGACATAAAACAACACATGTCCAGCACACTGTCGGTACGCGTCTGCATGCAAAATTTCGCCATCATACGATGCGACGTTTAGGAGGAGATAGGCCACATACAAAATAAACAGACTCTCAAATATTTAGTAGATATATCCATAACAGTGTAAGATCTATAGGTATTTGAAACTTTTTTACCACTAACTTACACCCAAAGTTGATGCGTTTGTGAATTGTGATAGCATGTGTTGTGTTTGATGTGACAGTGTACAGGAGGATCATCCAATAATGTCGTTTGTTCTAAATGACTCCGGCCAACTTGCACTGATCAACGTAGCCACACAGGTAACAGCCACACAGGTGACATCGTCACATAGGTGACATTGTCATGCAGGTAACACAGTCATGCAGGTGACATTATCATGCAGGTGACATAGCCACACAGGTAACAGCCACACAGGTGACATTGCCACACAAGTGACATTGTCACACAGGTAACATTGTCATGCAGGTAACATTGTCACATAGATAACATTATCATACAGGTGACATTGTCACACAGGTAGCATAGCCACACAGGTGACGTTGTCACTCAGGTAACATAGCCATACAGGTAACATTGTCACACAGGTAACATGATCAGGTCACAGTGATCAGCATAAGAAGCTGGATAGCTGGTGAGAAGTGTACACAGTTCTGACAGCCACCGTAGTTGTTGTCTTGTTGACATGATCATCGTAGCCAGTCACTGTGATGATAGATGTCTTCAGGACTCTGTTATAATGTGTATCGTGTCTTATATGGCAGGCTGGATATAATGACGAGCAGCTCTCACTAAATGTTGGTGTGTTGTTAAGTGATATTAAACTCTATAATTTTTGCCTTTTTTGTTAAGCAAGCTACAAATCTAGGCCAATTGACACTGTTTTCACTGTTTGGACCGTTATATATGTGATTGTCTAATAAACGTGGCATTTTTAGAGTTTAAGTGCTTGTGTGAGTTTTAGTTAAAACCGGGTCACGTGACCTAGATTAATAAGGTTAGCCAGTATGTTCTGTTGTGTCGTCACTGTTGTGATGTCTGTTGACTGAGCTGGCTGAGTGCTGGTGAACGTGGTCGTCAGTTCAATGCAGTGCCGACTGGTGATGTGGTGTAGGGCGTTCATTTGTGGGACGTCGTTGACAAGTGTCTGGTCCGCAAGTTCCACGGACTCACACAGGGCTACTACACTATACACTCGTGCTTTGGTGGACTTAATCAGGACTTTGTCGCTAGCGGCAGTGAAGGTTAGTGACCCTGACACGCACAAACACAGAGGGAGACAGACACCTGACACACAGATGGACTACTACTGTACTCATGTTTAGTGTAATAAATTACAGCAGTTTGTGCTGTCTTACTGGTTGGTGATAAATTGTTGCTGCCACTGTCACAAAAATGTGTACTTTAGTAACATTGAGGTTCATGAAACATAGGCCTCTGTCATACAGCACATCTCTGTGGCAAATGCAACATGAATATTGAATAATTTTTGTTATAATCTTTGACTATTTTTTGTAGAATTGTTGGAGCTTGTGATCTTTTTATATTTTATCTTTGTGTATATTTATATTTTTTATTTTATAGTGAAGTCAGTCATTGTTGTTTTAATTTTAGTTATAAGGTTATCACTGGGAACTGGGAAGTGTTGATTGAATCTAAATGTCTGACTTTATGCATTAATACCATGGCTGAAAAACTTCACTGATTAAGTTAGAGATAATGTCATGTCTGCAGTTATTTTTAATTTTTAAAATTTAAGGAATTAATTCTATTTTGACACACCCTATATCTTTGTAAATCAGTTATTCCGTATCACTTAAACTAATAATAGTAATAAAAACAACTAAAAGAACTAGCCTACTGCTTACTTTCATTGAGTCGACACATGAATTCCTTAACAAGAGGAGACTATTGTACAGCAGTTCAGTAGCACATCACAGTTGATTTGGTTGAATGAACAGCAGTCGTCTCGGTTGGTTGCTGTAGGAAGATAACAGCTTGTCCATTGATGTTGATCGTTAGAACTTAGATCAATCAATGTTTTATTTGGTATTGCAGCGAGTGGCTGGATTGGTACATTAAAACAGTACTGTACGATAGGCTAATCGAAATATTGAGGTGTGAAGTAGCCAGTTGCAAAATTAGATAACTAATGATAAATGCCCATGGGAAGTGGGGAAACAAAGACTTTATACACAGGACACCACAACTGAATGGCTTTGTCTGTTAAGAATGACTGTAAGCATACCTCTGCAGGGACGGCTACTACTGTTGAAAAGTACCTACTGTAGTTGTCAATATTCAGTAGTTCAGTAGTTAATACACCGCTGACATTGTGACGCGTGTATTTGTGTACATAGATCACAAGGTTCATATATGGCACATAAAACGAGAACTGCCAGTGGCCGTGCTGGAAGGCCACAGTCGTACAGTCAACTGTGTACACTGGAACCCAGTGCTGCTGAGTATGTTGGCATCAGTGTCTGATGACGCTACAGTCAGGATATGGACGCCACAGCGTGACGGCTGTAGTTCTGACGATGACGATGATGACACGCCCGCTACCAGTGAGTCGACCAAAACCTTGTGATATAGAAAGGTCAAATTAGTGAAGTTCCAATAAGCTTACATTCAACAGTAACACCAGTCTGTGTTTAATGTTTAGAAAATTATCAACAAACACATTAGTGTACCAACATGCGCTCTTAAGTCACACTAAATGCTCAAAAATAGCTTTTTTTGGCATAAACCTAAGCACAAGTGAGACATTGCAGCACTCGTCAGTCATGTCATCACTGATGATTTGTCCCAGGCTTTGATCAGAAGTTCATCGTCGACGTCCTTCACTTTCATCTGATAGTCATGCTGCTGCATTTTCCACAGCTTTTGCAAACAGTGTTGCAAAAATGAACTCCAACGTCTTGTGTTCGAGAAGGCTAATTGTCTTGCATGCTCGCGGTACTGATGTGGAAAGACATAGAACTCGCCCAAGATGTCACACATGACAGGCAGTAGCTGCCGAGACCGTATGTGCTGGTGGTGTGTGCCCCCAATGTCAACAAGTATCAGGTCCTTTAGTCACCATTTGAATACCATCTGTGATAACAGAAAACAACGCAGTTTGAACATCTCGGGTTGTGCAGGATAGTGTTAAGATGTGGTTAGAAATATGTTATTGATTTCATTGCAGATATTTACTGCTGAGTTAAAGAGCGAATGAATAATTCTGCATTAATAAATTAATGACAGTTATGAGTGACTGAATGTCGAGTGTCATGTTTTTTGACTAACAACTTATGCTGTTTGACATTTGATGATTGCTCAGTCGTGTCACTGCTGATGTCACTCGACATGTGATGACATCCGCCAATGATACACATTGAATCTGTTAGGTGCAAACTGCAAACAGTCTTACAGTTGAGCAGCACAAAGAGTAGCAACCAGTTGAGTGCTCCAGTCCAGTATGGAGACACTGCAGGAAAAAACACTTGATAAACAGAGCACAGAAAATAGTGGAAGTAATAGTAATAGTAGTAGTAGTAGTAGCATAACAGTGGCAAGTTAATGAATTAATATGTGTATAAGTAAGTAAGTAAGATAGTTGATGGTGGGACTGTTGCTGAACATTGTTGTAGCTGATGAAGACAGCACACCTGTTTGACAACAACACACCTGTCTGTGATTACAACACACCTGTCTGATGATGGCACACCTGTCTGATGACAGCACACCTGTCTGTGATTACAGCACACCTGTCCCCCTGTCTGACTGGCTGCATTAACTGATTGTCTCATCACAGAGCGAGTGGTGCTGCGTGTGGTGACGACGATGATTGAACACTGTTGATGCGTGTGATGCCTGTGTATTCCAACTCTGTACAGAACTCTAGGCAAATAATTCTCGACCATGTGATGATTGCTGATATGCTGTCATTTTGACTACTTCATAGTGGCACTGTGTCGCTGTTGTCTCGGCACAGTAGTGACAGCTCATGACACAGTGCCACTCGATGGTGTCACGGTCTTACGAAATATGCCTGTTTGTTTTTGTTGTGCTTATGTGTTGCTTACTATTAAGTTACTATTATTTTGCTGATCGTTAGCGCTGCTGTACTGATGGGAAAGTCCGGATGAGTTGTGAAACTGAAACTGCGACGTCGTTACCTGCTGATGGGTGTGGGTGACTTATGTATGGATTTGACATAGCCTCACAGACACAGTGTGACAGACTATCTGCTAGAGCTTCAAGGACCTGAAAATTATTTCCCGTCTTTAGCAGCAGTTTGCATCCGTTTGTTTGAATCTGATGCTTATTAATGAACAGTGGTGGCGGGAAGCGCCCCGGTGGCATGCACCCCTGGCGGCACTGTGCAGGGGGCAGCATTTGGAGGGGAATTTGGAAATTCGGCTTCTGGCGAATTAGCGTTTGCACTGCAGAACGGATTTGGCGGTTTCGTTAGTAGGCTACTGTAGCTGACAGATGAGATACCAGCACAGTAGCTAGGCCTGACAGTGACTCCACTGACCGCCTGGCAGTTGTTTGGCACCTTGCGAGTTTGACCCGACCTGCGTATCACCAAGGTTAAAATGCACCAAATTCGATTTTCGCTGGGGCTCCACCCCAGACCCCAATGGTGGAGCTTACAGCGCTCCCCCAGACTCCTATAGCTGGATTTAAGGGGACCTACTTCTCAGGGGAGAGGAGTGCTTTTTGCTGCCGAGCTGACTAGAGGGGGTGGCAACACATACGTTTGCCCCGAGCGGCAAAAACCCTCGCGCCGCCACTGTTAATGAATCAGAAATGTGGCATGTTAGATGTATGTGAATGCCTGTGTAATGTTGACAGACCACAGTACAAGTACACAATTTACCATCTTGTATGCCACTTTGTGGAAATATTACATCAGCTTCAGGTGCATAGGCATTGGTTTGGTAGTTTGGGGGCTAAGAGGGTGAGATGTGGGAGGGAGAACCCCCTCCCTGCTGGGGGAGGGAGCTGTGCCCTTCCCCAGAACATTTTTGGTAGCTTACTTTTGCAAAGGCGCATTTTGGTGGATACCTGATGCATTCTGACGTACTAATGTTCAACCTGTGATGTGTTGCGCCAGGATGCTGCAATAACATATAAGTTTTGTTTGTATTGCCCGCATGTCTACCCTTATTATTGCAAAAAAAGACTAGCGGTCTAGTGTACACACTATCAAACCAAAATGACATAATGATGTCATAGTTGTGTATGAATCAGATATCAGAATTGTGCAACCATTTACAGCAACAGAACCTTCAGATGTATTGAACACTTAACGCAGTTTCGCAAGTAATTGGGACTCTGACGGGTTTCACAAGTGCATGGCTTTTCAGGTGTGAATTCGGAAAGAATCTGCTCTAAGTAAATGTAAACCTGAATGTGGAATTGCGTAAGGATATAATCTGTAATTATCCGAGAGGGCCACCTGGTTGTGCGCATACTTGTTTAATGGTTGGCAGACAGTCTGCATCTGCTGACAGTACAGACAGTAGTAGATTTGACAACTACATCGTGAGGCCAAAAAATTGCACCGTTGTTCGTTTTACAATAACTTAATCAAGCTGATGTCTAGTATGCCAATTTTTTGCAAGCAGTTACCTGAATGAATTTCACCTTTGCTGACCAAGCATTTTTTACAGTATGAAATTCAATTAAACATGTCAAAATTGTTCAACAATCAGAGCTCAAACTTTACAAATCGTGACTGATTAAGAGTTGTGAAACAGAAAACATGTAATGTAAGTTTCATAACAAATTATTGATAGTTGTGAAACAGCACATCATTTGTATGTGTTCAAAATGCTTTCATTTGACTTTGACACATGCATCAAGGCGAATGCGCCATTGGTCAATCGCCTGATCAGCGACACTTTGTTGGATGCCAAACCATGCTTCAATCAGAAGCCGCTTCGGTTCATCAGCGTTCAGTTTTTAACAGATTTCCGATAAACACGTTCCCGCAGTACTCCCCATACCCTGTAATCTACAGGATTAAGGTCAGGACTGTTAGGAGGCCATTGGTCTGGCGTGAAGTCTGGGTCTTGCTTCGCGTTGCAGCAGCTCAATTGTTTCATGTGCATGGTGCGTCGATAAGCTGGTTCTCAGTTTTTGATTTTACAAAGAATATCAAACAGGCAAGTGATGATATACCGGGTATTCAGTATTCTTAATCTGTTGTGCATCTTTATGCCAAAAGAGTTATTGTACCAATAAGACGGGTGCAATTTTTTATGCCTCGCAGCATAGAGCTGTATAAAGTCGAGAGTACAGCCGTGACTACTTAGTTTAACTATACGAGGGGCGATCAAAAAGTTCTTGGCCTGACCTAGTTCTGTTCAGAATAAAATTAAAATAGTACATGCTTCTCATAGTAGCAAGGCTCAGAACACGACATGCACAATATGACTTTTGGGCTAGAAATATTTTTTTGTATTTAGAGGTCGTCGGTTGTTTGCATGTGACATGGAAAAATGGAGTTACGCAGTGTAATGAAATGACAATTTTGACCAATTCGTTCGTTCCATTGCATGCTTTGTTGGCTGACTCAGAATTGAAGTTGTGGATCCACGTTTCGTCCTGAATAACGAGTTGTGAAATAAATTTTTGCTGGGCCATGTTCGTATTGTTCGAGAAGTTCTTCAGAAACTTGTGCGCAGTTCTGGTGTTAGCATTCTCTGCACCGTCTGACAGACACTTTTTATACGCTGAAATGCACAAAATACTTATAGCCCAAAAGTCATATTGTACATGTCATGTTCTGCGCATTGCTATTATAACAAGCAAATACTATTTTAATTTTATTCTAAACAGAACTATGTCAGGCCGAGAACTTTTTGATCACCCCTCGTATACACCTATTGACTGTATCTGTCTCTACTTACGCTGCCTTAATGCACAAAGTCGGTTCATGGGGGCGTAATTCCCTGATAAACTCCACCCATGATCAGGTGTAATGACTATGAATCTGTCTAAATTGCTACGTTTTATTATTTGTGATGTGCAAAAAACACATTCTTTACAATTGTCAGGATAATTGTATTTGTGAGAAATGGTTCTTAATGATGGTGCACGAGTCATCGTGATTTATTGCTGTTGTTGAAACGTCGCCAGCGGTTGTTGTTCACGTGCAAAAACGAACGAGTGGTTTGTTGTTTTGTGTGAACTCGGTCATCGTTTCATGGTTGCTGTGATATTGCATTGTCCACACTGATAGTGTCCACTCTGTCTGTGGGTGGGGGTTGTATGTGGGGGCTGAAAACAAGATTATAGTTTTTAGCGAATGCTAACAGTTTGGAAATATTTGAAAATAATGGAGGGATTAAGCCTAATACGAATTATATATTCACATTTGCGCTCCGTCTCTCATATGACCTATACTGTGTTGGCGGGGACGTAAAACGCTACTAAATCCAGTCCAATGTGGTGGCTGTGTTTGAGGGAATTTGTGTCTCGGTGTCTGTGTCTGCTGTTTCTATAGTCACCTTGCATATTCCATCTGCTGCTATATTTCTGATATTGTAATAAATCCACTTTGCATGCAGTCATGAAGGTTGACATGTGTCTTACAGCGTTTAACAGTTCCAACTGTATTTTATCAGTATCCTTCCTATACAAACTATGCTGACTTATATTCAGTGACAAACAACAGCATGTTCTACTCACTAGAACCATTAATAGGTTTGTTTTGCTCCTCAGCATGCTTATAGTTAATCTCCCCCATATTAAGACGCCCACCGGGCACTGGTAAATTGTCATACTAGTACAGTGTGTTAAAAAAAATTCCCGTGTGTTTTCTCAAATTATTTCCCAGTGGCTGAGAATTCTTAAGCAACATTTGCCACTACTGGTACATGTCTATGCCATATGACAAAATTTTATGCTGCAGTATAGGCATAAATCTGTAGAAATGATCCTGAAATAAGCTACTGCACTTCACGCAAATAAATTATTAACGAAATTACACGCAGTTTTACAGGAACTCGTATATTCTCTATCGAACCAGGTGGTCTCTGGTAATCTTGTTTGAAAGGTCATTCGAGCTATACTATGGAGCGACATAGCAGTTGCGGTTAGACCGGTTGTTTTCGGACAAAGCTTAAACGCTATGTTCACTACGGGCTTAAATTGTGTGAGATATCACGCATTAATTTCGTTCGTTCCTACGTGGAAGTGAAAGGTGGTCCGGACGCCGACTTGAGAGCTCTGGTCTGTACATCTTAGCTGTCCTCAGTTACCTCTACTGACGAATGTGAAGAACGGGTAGGCCTACTGTACATACGCTGGTGGTTTTGAGGTTTCTGTGGTTTTCGGTTCGCTCTGTTTCGTCGAGGAAAATAGGAGTGGAGGCACGCACCACTGGTCAAAATACGCAGTAGGCCTATAGCCACACCACATTCTGGCAGATGATGGCAGCCGTCTTCCAGCGAAGAGTGACTGAGGTTCGTTTTTCGCGCGACACGGTATAGCGCTATCTGTCAGGCGGTATAGAAAACGGTTGAAGTTGAAGTTTCTCCATACGGTAGCCCCATCGCTCTAGTTTTTGCGGGGTAAGTTTCATCCAGAAATTCTAAAGGGTTCCCCGAGCGGAGGCGTCAAACAACGGAGGGGTGGGTAAAATCAGCAGTTTTTTATCTTCAAGCGTGAATATCTAGAAAACGGTACCGTAGCTGATACGGCTAAAGTTACAATGAATGACTAATAGGAAGTCACATATGGGCTTTCCATTGGCACCAAGGTCGATGACCTTGAACTGTTGTAAGGTCACATTCTCTTGGAATTTTGCGACATTTCGGGTGTTTCGGAGGCAATAACATCTAAACGAATGAGGATAGACCCGTAATGTCAGCGACGGAATTGTAGCCCACTAAATGTACTTTC
>Ga0056114_1000806_pt1 | contig 12391 bp, 9 predicted proteins | sample WorMetHERISLAND1_FD_77005 | JGI IMG/M metagenome (GOLD analysis project Ga0056114, IMG submission 77005) | Marine gutless worms symbiont microbial communities from Max Planck institute for Marine Microbiology, Germany - Olavius loisae HERON... ...
ACTGTGATACACACTACTTCAGTAGGCCTCGAACCCACAACCTTCCGATTGTTGGTCCGACGCGCTACCAGTAGTGCCACCGACTCACGAGGGAGGTGGGGGAGGGGAGGCAGGGTGAGAGGGGTGCATGTCTTGAAAAGTACACAATGCTGCTGTTGTAATGTATTTGGTACTGTATGGATATGGACTAGGAATCACTTTGGTTCGATTTTATGTAGCCTAAGTGAAGATATGCGATTCGGATTTGCACATCTTCCTCATGACCTACGCCGTTGACTTTCTGACGTCTTTTACGAAGTTTTCCGAGCTTTGTGTGATGTCTTGCAAATTTCACGATGATATCTCGAACGGTTCGAGAGTTATCGTGTTGACAAACATACAGAAATACACACTACACATACACTGCTGAAATCACTGTCACTGTATGTTATCGCTGCGCTCGTGTGTCGTTCAAGTCTGTTGTATCATGAATATATCGTGTGTATGTAGCTTAAGTCTGATGGCGATATGGTTCAGTTGAGTTGCAAATTATGTTCCGTTGTCAATGTCTTGTTGCGTCTATAGATTTTCATTGTATACAGGTTGCGGCTAAAATTATTCCCTCCAAAAAACTGCACTTTCTCGAACACGACTTGAAATTCCTTTATGAGATTTTCGCGAATATTTGGATGTTTGAATTTGGTTAACTTTTGCATGAGAAAAGAATTACTCCTAGAGAAAATACAGTAAATTATCAGCCAGTTATACGTATGTAGACCGTGTCTCAAAAACAATACTTTTTAAATTTTAGCAAAGTGCATAGACTTTATACTTAAACCAGTGTGGACAAAAACGGACTGAATATTTGAAGATACAACATGCATATTCAAACCTTGCAAAAAGGCTTTGTCAACACAGCGATTATTGCCAAATTTCGAAAAAAAAATCAAATTCATCACAGTTTGTAGATAGTCGGATAAAAGTCATTCGTTGAAGATTTGTTCAGCAACATGTTAACAGTAGGAACACTGGACAATATCGAACAAGTCGGAAACTTGATCAGCCGTCAGCCTGCCACGAAAGAAATGCTTTAGTGGTCGACAGGAAATCAACATCAGCTCAAGATTTTTTCATTGCTTTACGGACTAGTTTCACATTGGAATTTTTTTGCTATGATGTCTAGTGGTGAATGCGATGAAGTCGTAGCTTTTCACAGAGAAATGTTGACTTCGGTTCGCATTTGTCTATTTTTGAGAGAGTTTTTAAAATAGCAAAGATTCCTTCGTTGAGTCGAAAAATACGTAATAAATTGCAGCTGAACACTTCTGGCTTGTAGCAGTAATTCATTAACGAGTGTATTATGTTTAAATGTCTGCAAATTATGTGTGCCTAATATTACGAACTTAGGTGTACGTTTAAAAAATTGCTTGATACAGCGTCAAAATTCGCGTTATTTTCGGTGTCCGGTTTGAAAGACGAAAAGTTGATAAAAAAGCAAATCGACATGACAACTGAACCAGGCAAACTCTATTCTAGAGTTTTTTGAAGATTTCTGCCAAATGTCATCAAAATCCATCCTTACAATTTCGAGCTATACCGTTTTAAAGTTGGTGCGCTTTTTGAGACACAGTGTACTTTGCAGTAGTTTTTACAATTTTTAGGGTATTGGTTTTCATTGTTTTAACTGTGTTCTAAATACAGTGCCCGAGAAAAAGACCGGAACGGTGAAACAGAGAGACCTGGCGCAGGAAGAACAGGTACACAGCAACACAGACACACAGACAAACACACATACACTCAGACACCTCGGACCTTTGACACTGTTAGCAATGTCACAGCTGTTTACACGTGTAGTTGTTAACGGCCTCACTTGATGACGATGCTTAAAACGTTACAACGTAGTTGTGCTTGACTTTTCAAAGACTTTTATGACTAGGATTGTCTCAGGAGCTATGCTATGCTAACCTAAAGATGCTAAAAGGATACTGGCCATGGTTGTCCAAAACATCGCAGTTTCTGGCTGACAGTGACGATCCAACAAGTTGGATTCTATGCCGATCCTCTGTGTTTGATAGGCCTAGTTTAGCGGTCCGTTGCAAACTTACTCTGAGCACATTCCAAATACTTTTGTCATGTTTCCAGGAGTCTTCGTCTGTGTCTGTGCTTAGCTTTCCGTTGCTAGTAACTAATCGTATTAGTAGCTGAGATTTTGTACGGCTTTTCAAGCAAGTGAAATCTGTATACATTATGGCTTGCACAAAATACGCTGCGATATAGGGAGAGTTGTTGATCTCGGCTGCGTCTAACGAGTTTGCGCGTGTTGATTATGACGCAGGAAAGTGTGGCGCTCAAGAAGATTCCACAAAAAGAGAAAGAAGCTGAAGGTCAGCGAAACTATCTAAAAATATTTCTGAGCCGTCTATTTGCCTAAAATACTATTTTTGTCTGAAATGTTGGCTTTGTTGTGGACGAGGCAGTGAGTTATATTTTTGCACGAAAATAAACCGGACACCATTGACAGGCGCCAATATGTGGCCTGTTAGAAGTTGAGACTGTAAATATGCTGTTTATTTATAGTAATAATATTCCTAGTAGTGATAGAAACTTACTGCAACTACTTGTGAAACATGATCTACATATTTTATTTTTGCTGTTACACTACGATTTTGGTCAAGATTATTAGGTACGTAGCCTATATTACCGACTAAACTTACAGAATAAGAAAACCGTGCAGTCGCAAGGAAACCGCGCGATGCCTCCTGTTGTGGTTTTCGATATCTATACTATAAGTGGTATGTACACTACAATTCACCGCCACAAGATTTCGATTTCTACTTCGAGTCAAGTTTAAATTCACGCGAAAATCCGACAATAAGTAACAGGTCATTGAGTTTTCTATACCCAACCCTATTCTACATATAATTTCGGGATGATTCCCTCGGATCAGATCGGCGCTTCTTTGCCACTCTGCAGCAAAGACCTTGGCTAATATCCTTGTAATTATTTTCAGAAATTCAAAACTATATGATCATGGTACACCAGCGTCACAGACAGACAAACGGACAGACAATTTACCACAGCATAGTCGCGCAGTTCAGAGCATCGCGCGGTAAAACTACAATACCACACCTATCGGCGCATATTTGACTATATTTAACAACATTTTGTGTGATTTGTTCAATCTGCAGACAAAGAGAAATCGACAGACGAAATAACCACTGGAGAAGCGGTAAGACATTGAAATGTACACAGTACACTGTCACTGACAGAAACATGTTAAACTTTACTTTAAGTTTGGATTTTCTGTGAGCTGAGAAATAAAACACTTTTTTTCTGGTCCGGAGACATGACTATGAATACAGGTAAGGGCTGCTTCAGTTATTCTCAGGCATATAATGCCATATTACGAACAGTATTAAAATTAACTACTCATTGCCAAGCTCTATGCGGTGTGTAACGTTCAAGACCGGCCACAAAAACAATGAATGTCTGACGTCAAGTGACCATAAAGCCATAATAGGCAGGGACGAGGACAAGGACAAGGAGTCAAGCTTCCAGGACAAGGACAAAGACAAGGACTTGAAAATTGGTCCTCGAGGATCCTCGAGGACAAGGACTTTCCTCAAGGACAACAACACTGAGAATAACTAACACCAGATGAGATCGACATGACCTTGAACCTGACCAGGGCAGTGGGCACAATGGCAAATAAGCCGCCACCGATTCGTCACTCAGTCACTGGAAGACGATGGTGCTTGATATTTCGCATGCTACGTTAGCCTACTCAATCGTCGAAAATTTTCGAGGACTTAAACTTTCGAGGACGAGGACAAGGACAAGGGCTTGAAAATTGGTTCTCGAGGATCCCTGAGGACAAGGACTTTCCTCGAGGACAATAACACTGATAATAGGAGCTGTTAATGTAGTAGCGGCTGTCGGCCTACCATACGAACGGAAATGTCATTGGAATATTGCGGCTGGTGGTGGTGGTGTTTACAGGAAAGCACGGCACGTCAACGTGCATCGAAGACGGATACTAGCGGCGAAGGTCAGAAATGCACTGTGAATGATTTGTTTGCATATTGCTTTCAATTGTGTTTCCAAACTTTTACAACTGTTTTAACATCTCGAGACGATGTCTAATACGACCTGAGAGTTACGTTGGATCGGTCGATATAAAACCGCTTTTAAACGTACACGCCCTCGACGACAGAGGGATGCAGTGTCTGTCTACTCTAATGTGTTCTACAAACCTGACGCTTGACCATCGTTTAGCCACGGAATAAGCAATATGCATTTCATACTTAGATAGCTCATCCCTAAATCGACTGCAACTGCGGAAGTGCAATCTGTTTGTGACGGATGGCTTTTTTGTTTAATTAACAGTTAATAGTTAGTTAATAGTCCGCCGTTACTTTGTTTATGTCGTTGTGTACATTGTACATAGCAATAGCATCAAATTATCAGTGAGATGTCAGCTCAACATCAACATACTTCTTTAGTGGCGGAAAATACGTACGTTTATTCGTCAATAAGACAGTACAAACAGCATACATGTAGAAGAAGGAAAGCAGAAGACAAACCGGAAAATGGACAGAATAAAATCTAAAAACTTACAGATTATTGCACATGGTACGCAACTTACTAAAAACAACACTACTCAATGTTGATTTCGTTATGAGATAAGCATCTTAAATGTATAGCAGCCAAGAAAGAAAAAGCGGAGAAGGCGGAAGAAGCGAAGAAAGCTGAGGAGGCAAAGAAAGCTGAAGAAGCTAAGACGACTGAAGCGGAAGCAGCAAAAGGTGACCCACCTGTCATCGAAGGGAAACTAGAAGATCTGGTGAGTTGGTGGGAGACTTTGCTTCGAATAAATTATAACTAGGTTAAATGAGCATAAAGTTAAAGAATAAAGTTCACTGTATATGCAGTTGTCTATACGGTATCAATGGTCGTCAACTGATATTTTTTTAGTACTCCAAATATCGATGTCGATATTGGTAATTGTTTTTGCTAAGTTATCAGATCGGTTTCTGTGTACAAACAAATGAGTGGATCAGTTAATTTGCGGGTGGTCGATTTTTTTAGTTTTTACATTTTGAACTTTGATTTGTTGTCAAAATGATGTTACTGTGCAAATAAGCCACATTTATTATGTACTTAGAAATTACATTTAATTGGATTAAAGCATATTTAGATAAAGCAGAATTTAGAGCTACTGTATTATTGTTTATTCGCGAGAGAATTACATGGTTGAAAATCATCCTATCACTTTACATTTAAATTTCAAATAAATTTAAATTCAAATATCAAATATCTAGCAAGTTAAGTATTTCACTAAGTAGGCCTAGTTAGTCTATTTTTATGTATAGTTCACACTTTCCCGGCGTGCCAATTATGGCAAAGGTCATTGAAATAAGTTACATAACCGAGGAAACATTCAAATCATATCTATTGTATGCAAATAGATAATTGTTAATTTTTGCCTACAGGAAATTTGTCAAGTATTGCCGAGATATGAGCACCTTGTGCCTTTGCATATTCAGTAAAAATGTCAAATCTACAAAGCTGTGAAATTTAGATGGCAATAAATTTCAGAAATTGCTGTGCTATATTTTGCAGACGATTAATCAGGGTCAGAAGATCGAATTTGCCGTCAAAGTTGGTGGCCCGAAGCCTCTGACGGTCACGTGGTATCTGAATGGCACGACGAAACTCAAGTCGAGTAAGAACAGGAAGGTGACATATTCGTCGACACAAGGCGATGCCAAGTTGCTAGTGATGGAGTCAGATGCTGAGGACCAAGGCGAGTACACGCTGGAAGTCAGCAACCAGTTTGGCCAAGTGTCGCAGACTTGCATGGTCACCGTCGTCCGTGAGTATTCTCATTTCACTTTTCATTTGTCGATAAAAGCTACTAATAGTGCACTTTATTATCACTAGGTTTAGTGATGATAATAATGATAAACGCATTATATGTGTGGTGCGTTAGTGTTTATGTTTTGTATCCGACTCAAACTGTCTATTTTATATCGTAAGCTAACGTTGAAGTTAACTTGGTTTTGGTCATGGCAAGGCCATTCAGGTTGCATTGTAGACTATACCTGTGAAACGTTTAGGCTGTTTTAGTGTCGTCAGAAATCCATAGAAAACCTATTGCAGCTACTCTATTTCCACTGCATAAAATGACTTTTATGCACAATTGATGAAGAGAGAACATTCTGGACCTTATATAAAGCTGTCATTCTGCCAGAGTCCTTTGGATGGTTTTGTTTACAGCGACTTTTAAGCGCCAGCTCAAAGCATATTTTTAACATTTCGGTTTTATGTTAGTGATACTTATTTTTCATAAATAACTGTTGTATGGCAGGGTCGATTAGGTTTGTTGGAACTCCAGCACTTGACAGTGTAATGTAATATAATTTGTTATTGTTAATACTACTTTGTACATTTCAGCGTCAGGTACGTAATGCGCACTGCCGGAGAAGCAGCAGCGGTATTGTGTACTGTAATGGTTGATTTCCATCTTGTGAACTGTCGTGCAAATACTTCAGTAGGGCCTTTTTGTCACTTCGAACTTATTAAATATTTTACAGTATTATTTTGACTTACTACTGAAAAAATCTTTTTGGCTTTTCCCATGAAAAGGGCTGCACGCACGTTTATAAACCTGCGTACAGGGAAACGGATATCGATGGTAAAATTTGGAAGAAAATCGTGTAAGCGGTTCCTTACACTACAATAGTACCATGAAATCCAGAATCCATTGTGCACATAAGGTACATAAGGTGGACATAAAATATACATTACACTGAAAGACAGACGGTTATGTTCTGAACAATAGGCCCACAGGTTAGGTCGATTAGTAAAATACAGTTACAACCTTGTTTTAACAGATGAATGTCGTTGTGATAACATACTGTGATGTCTACTGTTTTATTCATTAAAATCTGAGCATTTAACTGAAAACATTTGCACGACTGGATGAAAACTGTAACAGTCATATTTATTTCCGACTCGGTTTCCAATTATTTTGTGTTGTTATTTTGAGATCATCGTGTTTACTTGGATTACTGCTAATATAGAAACGTTAAGTCTCCACCCGCGTAGGTCGTGCAGCGCAGTGGTGAATTGTCCAAGGTGAGAGACTGGGGCGAATGGTTGAGATGCATTTGTTCGTAAATTCAGATGGACGACGGATTATTCTGGTTCGGTTTTACGTCAGTTGGTCGTCCTCTCGCGGTCTCGCCACGAACAACTTTCATATTTTGTCACATTTTATCTGACGTTATTTTTTTCGAATTCTTCCGAGCTTTTGACCATACAGTAGCTCGATGTTGTAAATCAATCGATCAGTCAATCACTCAGTCAGTCCTGAACATTTCATGATGATATCTCGAACAGTTTCGTTCGAACAATGCAAGCCTATTTAAAAACAAACAAACAAACACTGATAAAAACAATATTACTCTCACTGTAATATTGTCGCTGCGCGGGTGGTAACAACTGAATCGTAGTCTAAGCTTGTTGCGTTGCGTCGCGAGTATTTTTACACTGTGTCTCAAAAAAATGCACTAATTTTGAAACAGTATGGCTCGAAATTATATGGATCGATTTTGATGACATTTGGCAGAAATATTCAAAAGACTCTAGAATAGAGTTTGTATGCTTCAGTTTTTATGTAGAGTTTTGTGAACTTTTCGTCTTACTCTCTCAGACCGGACACCGAAAATAACGCGAAGCTTGACGCTTTATCAAGCAAGCCTGCCAACTTTGACGAGGTGCAGTTTTTTTAAAACCTATACCGAAACTCATAATATGATGCACACATAATCTGCAGACGTTCAGACATGCTATACATATCAACAAGTTTCTGCTAATGCAATTTTACATATTTAAATTCGTCCTAAATTGCATCACGGGAACTGACGAAAATTACGCGTCACACTGCCTGTCAACAGAAGTAACAGGCAAGGGTTATTTTCGGTATACACTTTGTCAGACGATAACTTGATAACAAGCAAATTTACGTGAAATGTAAACTCTGTGCTGGAATATTTTGATTATTTCTCGGCCACATGCCATCAAACTCGATCTTTGTAATTTTGAGCTAAACCGTTTCGAAGTTGGTGCGGTTTTTCGAGACACAGTGTAATTGGTGTCTAATGACGTCATGGTTCAGTTCGGTTGAGTGTCAGTTACTTTCTTGTGTCTTGTGTCCAGAGTTTCAGTACAAATCCTGAAAACTGCACTTTCTTCTTTTAAAACGAATTTTTAAATTTAAAACGATTTTTTTCGATGTTCATCTGCGTGAAATTTTATGAAATTCTGTTAACGTTTGTATAAGCGACAAAGGCTCCAAGAGAAAAATACAAAAATACAAGTCGCCAGCCAGCATATTTGACAAATAACAGCTATACACATTGGGCTTGACACTTCGCAGTAAAATCCTTTTCATTTCTAGAAATGAATATTGAATTTGATAAGAAATTTTTGCGTTTATTGTAGTCTGACAATAATTGCAGTAATTGTAGAAATGTTGTTAAGTGTTGAGCAATGACAGTTTTCATCGTAGTCTTGCCAGCTGTGCGCTGTGTACTATTCGTCTTATTGACTTTAACCCTTCGACGCCCACTGTTGCCATACGGGTACAGCTATAAAGCATCCTGTACCAGACCGGGTTAAACCGTCACTTGTAATTTTTGACATCCGGGCACTCTGACGCTCACGGCTGAGCGTCAGAGTATGCCCGAATGTCAAAAATTACAAATGAAGGCTTAACCCGGTCTGGCATAGGATGCTCTATAGCTGAACCCATGTGACAACAGTTGTCGTCAAAGGGTTAAGACATTTTATTACATTTTATTACAATTTTATTACGTTTCTATCACGCGTCTGCCTTTCTCTATCAAACGTCATGGTTTCCGATTGAGTGATCATGAGAGTTTATTTCAGCTACTAAAACCTCTGGACAGCCTCAGATGCCATGTTGATTATAGAACTATATTAGAACGGTCAGAAATCATGCCAATCCAACCATATTATCTACTGTTTTCTCTCACATTCGCAAACACCGTTCATGGTCATTCGACGTTGCTGTACGTTGCTCCCTCCTAATTCATCAACAGTTGCTAATATCTCTGAAACGGTGCTAGTCACACAAAGTTACGGAGGACGCCTATACGATACGATACGATACGATGGCTTAACATGGACTCAAAAGCTGAGTATTCAGCTTAATCTAGCACACGTAGCCAGAAAATATACAAAAGAAGAAACTAAAAAAACAAACGCCAGTGCCCCCTTAATTCACTACATCCGTGAAGGCAGCCCGGAAGGAATAAGAGTGACTATGGAGGAAAGGATTTGTGAAAGAGATGAGTTTTAAGTCTGGAGTGAAAGGTCGAGGGAGTGATACTGTAGGTGATGAGAGCGAAGGTGGTGACTGTGATGAGGTGATATGCGCAGAATGAGGTGAACCTGGAGGAAAGTGAACAGAATGATTGAAATCGCGATGAAATCGACGATGAAATCGCTTTCGCGTGGTTCACTCGTTGACCTTTAATGTCCTTGAAGGCCATTTTAGCGTCTTGAGACCTGACCTTTCTGAGTGCGAAGTCTGTGTAAATATAGTATTATGTTTTCACTACGATGTACAATACAATACACTACAATACAATACAATAAGAGTTTAATAAAACTGGCATAACGCAGATTCACAATATGACATGTAGTGGTGTTATGACGAATTAATAAACATCCTTCAACAAGGATGTGGTTAACAATACTACGAATGATGGGGATTGCAATGTTACCTACAGTAGATAACACGATGATCTAACAGTAGTCGCATTCTGTCGCTCAAACAACCCCATTATCTAAATTTTTGGCATCTATGTATGTGAGCGGGTGAAACCGTACAGTCTAAATTTGATATGCCAATTATGTGTCTTTTACTTACCCTCGAAATGGACTGCACCCGCGGACGCGTGATCTGTTTGTGGCCAAAATTGTTTGATAAATGGCCACTGCGTAGCAGTCACTAAGATTTCTGTGTTGTGGTTTCGTTGGTTTTTGTGTGGAGAACGCGCAGACGGTTTATTTTATTTTCTAACATTACACCACGTCTTCTCTAGATAGACTCTACACCGAAGACAACAATCTTATGTTCGTACGTGCTGATCGGGAGTTGACATGATCCATCCACCTGTTCGGTTGGTGGAGTTGAAGTTTTGAAGTTATCGGTCAGGTCGGATGCAGACGTACAGGATATCAATAATTACATCAGTATTACAGATGAATCTCTCACCGACATGGCATGTATCTGTCCCACAGATCGACGAGCTTCCTTATCGATACGCCCAAGAGTTGACACTTTAAGAAATGATATAAATCGAAATAAAAAAAGTGACGAGTTAGATTGGCTGAATGTATGTTGTAATGTGGTTGTGGTTAGGTTTGAGCGCCAGGAGTAGGATGAATTTGTCAACTTAGTAGTCGTGGCACACGGCATTGGTTTGATGATCTGACTGCTGACATTGTTTTTGACTGTGTTCTAAATACAGTGCCCGAGAAAGTGGCGGGAACGGTGAAACAGAGAGACCTGGCGCAGGAAGAACAGGTACAAAGCAACACAGACACACACAAACACACATATATTCAGATACCTCGCTTCACGGAGACCGTTGACACTTGACACTGATGTCAATGTTATAAGCTCGCCCCGCATAGTGCGGCGTCGGCGTCCGTCTTTTTGTTTGTCGCCAACATTCACGATTCACTTGCATTCGCCAAAAAGTTGCGGGTGGTCATGATAATATATAAAGAAAACACTTTATAAAGCCAGTGAGTAGTAATCATGCAGCTATGATGTCCAAATCATTAAAGTTCTTGCTGATTGAGACGTCCAACAAATTAGATGTTGTCCCGCCTCAAAGTAATGCCGCTGTGTTTGATACTTAAGCGGTCGATTGAATGGAATTAGCAAAACTTGCCGCGAGTACATTCCAAATACTGTTAATCTCTCTTCGGAGATCTTCGACATAGCTTAGCATCTGCTGTTAACCACTGACCGTATACCAGTAGATAAGTTCTTGTATTCGGCTGTTATGTCGTACAAAAATACACTGCAGTCGCCGAATTGAAGTCAACAGAACTGTGGAGTGGACGCCGGCCTCGTTTAACGAGTTTGCGCGTAATGATCATGATGAATTTGATGATGCAGGAATCTGTGACGCTCAAGAAGGTTCCAGGGAAACAGAAAGAAGGCGAAGGTGAGCGAAACTCCATTAAAACACATTTTTGTGTTTGTTTGTTTTATGTACTATGGGGCTTAGGTCTGAAATAAATGCATTCATTCATTCATTCATTACCATAGCAGTTCAGTTTTCACCACCAATAATGTGACCTTTTACGAAGTTGGAGACAGTAAATATCATACTACTGTTTATTTATAGTACTACTAATACTGGTAGTAGTAATAAAAACTTACTGTAACTATTCATAAAACGTGCATCTGCGTGTTTCAGTTTTGCAGTTACACCGAGTTGTTCAATTGGTCAATATTACTAGGTATATTAAAATAATATCTGACGAAAAGTAAAAGTGAACTGCAGTAACATAGCGAATGTTTGGCTGTATTACATATTTACATATCGTGTTGTGTTGTATCTGCAGACAAAGAGAAAACGACAGACGAGATAACGACTGGAGAAGCGGTAAGACTGACATGTACACTGTCACTGATAGAAAAGGGTTAAACTCTTCTTTAAGTTTGGATTTCCTGTAAGCTGAGGATTAAAATACTCTTTTTCTCTGATCCGGAGACACGACTATGAATACAGTTCAGGGCGGCTTCAGTTATGGTAGGTTTACCTGCTTACGAACAGACTGAATTAAAAGGAACGGCCCAATGTCATACACGTTGCGGTTTGAGTTTGACGTCTTATTCGTTCACGACGACGCACGAAAAACACGGATGTCTGATATCAGTTGTAAAGCTGTTATAGCTGTTGCTAATGAGTAGCAAACATGAATGTCATTGGAATTGCTGCTGGTGGTGGTGGTGATGTACAGGGAATTACGGCGCGTCGAAGGACTTCTCAGCTGGATACTGGCGTCACAGGTCAGAAATTCAACAGTTGCCCTGTAGACTTTTTGTGTTTTGCTAGGTAGGGTAGTTACAGAATAAAGATGAGGCGGCAGAGGTAATTTTACTTGCATGCGTCACACAAAGATTTCTTGTTGTAACAGTGAAAAAATGGTTAAATCGGTTTACATTTGGCTGGTTGGCTCGGTGGCACTATTGGTAGCGCGTCGGACCAACGATCGGAAGGTTGCGGGTTCGAGGCCTACTAAAGTAGTGTGTATCACAGTGTTGACAGGTAACCGCATGGGGATGAACTGCCCGCTG
>Ga0056114_1000807_pt1 | contig 12390 bp, 7 predicted proteins | sample WorMetHERISLAND1_FD_77005 | JGI IMG/M metagenome (GOLD analysis project Ga0056114, IMG submission 77005) | Marine gutless worms symbiont microbial communities from Max Planck institute for Marine Microbiology, Germany - Olavius loisae HERON... ...
AATTGTAATAATAGTGTGCAGTAAGCAAGCAAGCAAGTAAGTAAGTCTTAGTAGTACATGTTCTTCTGCTTCTTCAGACATACTGTATTTACGCATACACGGTGCATCCACTGACTGACTGCAGTCGACTGACTGATATTGCTCCAGCAAAGTGCCAGCAGACTCGGTATCGATCAGAATTTACAGCGGCATCGCGCGGTTTCCCTGCGACAGCATGGCTTTCTTGTATTTACTTTTAGTCATTATCCACATCCGAGGCGGTCGACCTTCATAATTCGATTGGTTGAATATTTCAGGCTTCTCATATCTATGTACTCGATGATTTCCGTCTAACGTACGCAGCCTTATTTCGGGAGTGGGACGTTATGTGGGTTTCACACCTGTGTGGGAGCGGACGATATGTGGGTTTCGTGCAGGAAGGCGTGGGTGCGCATCGAGATTACTTTGTAGGCATATCAATGTAATAAACTCAGATTTTTTGTCGTATAGTAAGCCCCACTTAACCACAGCGACATTCTATAATTGAACGCCGTGATCATCACTGGCTGATAGGCCTGACTGACTCGACTGTCGATCTGGAATACTTTATAAGGCCGTACGTTGACACGTGATTAATGACGTCATCAGTGGGTGGCGACAGAGCGGAAGTATAGTCCAATCTCGTAGCCTATTGCGCATGCGTCGTCTAGTCAGGTGTACTGTATGTATCTCTTAAGTCGCGGTGTATGTCGCCGTCTGTATACCGCTATATCGTCAATATCGTCGTCATTCAACCTTTTCAACCACGGTAGAAATTTATGATTTCTAATTATTTAACCCTCTCGGTGCACAGGAACTATATAGACATTGCCAGTAAATTATTTCGGTCCATATCATGGTTTATGTGCTCCACCTGTCGTGATTTCGATCGAAGCCACCTCGTGGCGCCGTCCAGCCAACAACAGTTTGATACAAAGTCATCATGTATCACAAATTATCGAGTCACACGTCGCCAAATTCCTTCGTTGCTTTTGTCACAATCTGATCTAAGTCTAAAGTCTGAAGAGTCTAAAGAGCTGTTAGTGCTCAAAGTACTTATCTTATAGAATTTTATCGCACATCGCACAACGATCTTCACAAAGCGCAATATCGGCACAGCAATTTCGCCTGACTGTCCGTCCGTCCATGTGAATGAAAAACTCCAGTATTGTGTCAGAACAACTGAATGTATCGTATAATTTATTTCACAGTTTTTTATGCGTTAGCATAAAAGCCTTTATGAACATTTGTACGGGACTACACCTAATTGAGACTTTCAATACAAACTAATGGTAAATATTTGAACATGTAGTGAGATTGTCGCCGCTCGTGACCAAATGAGTGGTCAAGAGTGGTCGGCAAATTATACAGATGTAGCCATGCAGCATTGTGCTATAAACTGACGACGACGAATGCTGACGTATACACGCCGCCGACGTCAATGGTCCGACGCAGAACGCGCGCTTGACGGGTGGTCTCGCTGCAAGGTCAGCCAATTCTGTACATCTTTGCTAAGGAATTTTAAATTTTTATTACCGCGCGAAGCACCTACGTGCGTAGCGCGGTTGCTATCGTGTGTCGTCTGTCCATCTGTCTGTCCGTCCGTCCGCCCATCTGAAACGCTGGTGGATTGTGATCACATACATTGAAATTGTCGGAAAAATTTAAGCAGTTTTTCAGCAGAAAATCCAGATCTCTCTCGTCTGGTATAGGAAAATAAGCGACTGTGTGCCCACCAGCATCACTTTTCACTGTAAAACCGTAGCAGCTCTTGTGCCAACGAAAGAGTTTACCTGTTAGCAGTGACAGTATTTGTAGGATTTGTTTGAGATCGACGTTTTCTTTATTAAAGGCACTGACACACTGTTCCTGTCTGAGTAGGTTGTTTCATATTGTATAGGCCTATCGTGTGTCCACCTGCTTTACCGAGCGCTCGCTGCCGTGCCAAATGTAATTAGGCGAATAATTGTCGTGGTGGCGTTGTGTGGCTTATATCGGGTAATATTGCGTTATCAATATTGTCGGCGGTCATTGATGTAGGCGCCAGATGACGCTTGAGCGCCGGGGAATCGCCGGGAGTTGTGGCGGCGTCACATTTAACCCGTTACGTCCATTCACACGACACGACGCTCGCCAGGCGACCTTTCGGCGCAGCGTGCTTCTCATGTACATTATCTACGTCGACAAAGTTAGTTTATAGTTTTTATGAGTGGACAGTAAACACATGTACAGTGCCTTTGTGAAAAACTGCTTGTTTGGGCGAAGTAAATGATCGTTTTGGTACACTGCTCACTTACTGATGATTTTTGATTTGTGCACTTCAAAAAAGTGCGTTTTGTGTGTGTGGCCTCAAAATGGATGGACACTACTGTACACAAGGAACTGCTGTTCGACGCAACAATAGTAAAGAAACAATTAATGTTAGGAGTAAGGTAGGCCTAGATAAATCAAAAAAGAAAGGGTCAATGGTTTTATGGTTCAGAGTTGAGACTAAACGCCGTGGTGGAAGGCAGATGTTTCCTCGCATTCTCCACTAACTATACGTGTAGAAACTGCAGACATAGATACAGCAGCAGACTGATGCTGTATTAGGCTAGTGTAGGCCTAACAGATGCTAACAGCTGATGTGGCATCTCACACAAACTAACCTACTGATTGTGATTTATCATTAGTTTTCAAAATGAAATTGAATTTCATTTTGAAATAGTTTATCGTTCAACCTATGAGTATATTCAAAGACAAGTGATTTATCTTGTTGTCAAATTATGGCGGCGATGACATTATTCATTCGTGTATCGTGTGACTGACTGATAAACTATTTGTCGTTTTGTTCCGTTGTCTCCGATGTTACGGTCGCTTTGAAACGCATCTAGTTTATAGCCTTCTTTGCTTCTCGAGCTAGTAACACGTCCAGCAAATTAGAATGTGATACGCTATATAAATTGACATCAGTTACTTACTTACTTATTAGTCGTCAGTTATGATTCTGTGCCTTTGTTTCGTGGTTGTTTCGGCCTAATGACAACCTCTATTGATGTTAATCTATGCTGTGCGGATTGTAGGAGGCGAGCGAGAACCTGGCTTCCATGACGACGAAGTACGCTGAACGCTGCAGCGGAATCACGTCCATGACGCTGACGCTATAAATAGCGCAGTGACGTCATGTTATGTTGCAGCAAACAGCAGCAATGAACTGTAACTCTGGATTCAGGCTGGTCGCCGTGATTATCACCTGCTGGTTTTCGGCTGTGTCTGGGCAGACCCTGTCAGTCCCTGGATGTCCACTGAGATGCATCTGTCCCGCTCAGAAGGACCACATCTCCTGTGAGAACGCAAAACTGGTTGAGGTATAGGCCTATACTACTAGCAAACTAGACTTAACGTGACGATGTTTCTTCTCCGCACTAAACTTAGTGGATTTGTTGGCCGGTAGGTTCCACTTAAATTTAGTAAAACTGTATCGCAAACATTCGCCAATAAAAAAAATTCAGTTACAGTTATGCAATCCAAGTAAAAATCGTGAAGTCCTAAAGTTAATGCAATCATTATTTAATTCACCAAAAAACAGCCAAATGAACATACTTTCTCAGTCTTCTGAAATGTAATGGTGAAATGATTTAATTATGACAGTGCCTCTCAAAAACGTGTTTATTATCTGTGGCTATGTCACTGTAAGCTATGTTTGTTATAACCTCTGTTTTGTAGGCCTATTGTCAGTGATTAGTGTGTAGATACTGTATTATCCCAAATTCATATTTTAGGAGTATTATTCCTTTTTTACTTAATTTCGTTCTTAATAAATTTGGTCTTTACTCTGTGTCAGATGTTAGCAAATGTTTCCAGATGTATAACGAAGTCTTGATATTGATGTCAGGTGCCTCGCACTGGTATCAGTCCGACGGTGACGTCACTCGATCTCTCCGACAATCAGCTGACCATGTTGACTTCCGGTTCTCTGGTTGCCCTGCGCAACGTGGTCCGACTAAAACTCGACAACAACGAAATCGAACGAATCCTCGACGGGGCGTTCGAGCTGACGCCGTCGCTGCAGAACCTGCATCTGAGCGGCAACAACCTGACCGTGGTCCGGAAACAAATGCGCAGCTAAAGATTTGTTTGTGATTTGTAAAACTTTCGTGAGAAAAGAAAGTCGCAAGATTCTCCGGCAATTTTCCTAGGTTAATTGCGATCGCTTATGCAACTCTCTTAGCAACTACCAAAACAAGTTTGAAAATTCCACAAAGAAATGACGCAAACACTATAATGACTTTGGAACATAAAAAGTCGTTTTTAAGACTCTCTGTAAATTGTAACATGCAGATCGGACGCCTTAGGTCAGCAAAAGCAGTGGTGTATAAGCTTAAAACTGCAGAGATTCCATTGGACATTTGGTCATCAAAATTATAAAGAACAGTCAACTATAATACAGACATAATGTATGTTAATATTAACTTCCAATCATGCAGTATAAATATAAATACTATAAAAGTAGTCTATAGTGGAATATAGGTACACAGGCGTTCATATTTTACGCTGGAATTGCCTAATCGTGGCTTTGAAAGCCCAGAAGACGAGTTGGCCTACATGACGTACTGAGTGATTGGATTCGTCCTTGTGCCATGACAGACAGACAGACAGACAGACAGTCGGACCGAGGGACAGTCATCTTGTGATAGCGTAGTCCGCACGTTGCATAACATCGTGTGGTCAAATATCACGGATCGTTTTTGGCAGAACACAGTGTAAAAAGAAACTTAGTGAGTGATTCTACTGATGATGTGGTAGATCGGTCCTCATGCGTTCCACGGTGCCGAGATGTTACTTCACCTCGATCTGTCCAACAACAGACTGACGACGGTCGACGGAGCGTTCGCCGGCCTGCGTCAGCTGTCCCGGCTCGACCTCCGAGACAACCGGCTGACAGACATCACCCAATTCACGTTCAGAGATCAGCTCAATCTACGCTATCTGCTGCTCTCCGAGAACCACATCGTCCACGTGGATCGACGGGCGTTCCGCAGCCTCGAGAAACTGACCTACTTGGTGCTGCGTCGCAACCCAATCGGCAGCGTGCCGCGCTTCCAGTTCGAGTTCCACTCGCTGTTCCTGTCCTTCGTCGACCTGTCGGAGTGCCACTTGGCGAGTGTGCCGCGAGGCTTGCCTGCGTCCATACGATACTTACAGCTGCGTCGAAACAACATGACCATCGTACATCGAGCGTCGTTCCTCGACTGCCCGTTCGTCACGATACTTGTACTTGACGAAAATTCCATCTCCGAGGTCAGCTCAGTAGGCCTACACATATCTGTGTTGTTACTATATTTACTATATGTGCGTTTTGTCGAGATAAATACATTTTACAGTACTCTATGTGCTTTGAAGGCTGAAACATTTCAAGTCGAGTTTTTTAACGATGAATGTTATCTCAATGATACTCTGTTAACGACAACAAACGGGTCTTTTTTACTGTTTTGTTATGTTTTGTTTTCTTTTTTTCTATAATACCGATAAAGTTGTTCATAAATTGGACCGAATAAGATCATGCTGAGTAAGATTAATAGCATGTGTGTGTGTGACTACTATCAGCGTTTTTATAGTTTTTGTGTTTAGCTTGTAATCGTTAAATGCCTCCAGTGGCGAGAATTATAGAGAACTTGTGCAGTGACCCTAAATGGCTGCGTTGTTATATCTGGTGGAGAGTGAAGGGTGCAGACGGGCAAGTGAGCACCCCGCCCACTCTGGGTATGATCTATGAGGAAATGTCTGCCCATCATGGATTACTGAACTCGTTATTATATCAACTTGTCTAAAGATGTGATGGCGCATTACAGATCGAGGACGGAGCGTTTCAGAACATGCCTTATCTCCAGCAGTTGTGGCTCAACCACAACCGGCTGACGCGCCTGCCCGTCGGTCTGCCGCCGTCCGTGCGTCGACTGCTGGTTGAGTCCAACTCCATCAGAGCCGCCACGGAAGACGCGTTTCCAGTGAACGGCTCTCAGCTGGTGGCCATGTCGCTGGCCGGCAACCACATCTCGACGCTGCAGCGAGCCGATCTACGCCGTTTACCGCTCCTTCGAGCGCTTGACATCAGCGTCAACAACATACGACGATTGCAGCCGGATGTGTTTGCGGACAACACGCGCATGCGCAATCTCCAGCTGTCACGCAACCCCCTGTCGCACCTGTTGTCTGGGTGTTTCCACGGTCTCACAGCTCTACGACGACTCTCCTTGGCGTTCGTGCCGTCTGCCGAGGTCCACGTGGCATCAGACGTGTTCAACGGTCTACCGGCGCTGACGGCGCTCGATCTGGACAGCAGTCCGGCTATCGCTCGGGCTCTGATGCAGTCCGACTCGCTAATGCACAGTCTGTCGTCGGTACGTGAGCTCGGTCTTCTCAACACTCAGCTGACCAGACTGCCGCCGGATCTGCCGCGCTACTTTCCAGCACTGGTTGTCGTCCGTATGTCGAGCTCACGGTGGCACTGCGACGCGTCGGCCGCTGTCTGGATGCGCAGCTGGATGTCGTCGACCGGCGTCGAAGTGATTGGAGCCGGGGAGATCTTCTGCCTCACCCCGCCGGCCCTGCGAGGCCGGTCCTTGCTCACGATCGCCGACTGGGAGCTGGACGGAGAACTTCCGAGCGTGCCGATCGTGTTCCGACCCGCGACCGTCCCTACGACGACGGCTGGATACGTCCGATCGCCGCTGGACTGGCCACGGCGACCGCCGGCAGACTTCGACGAGTACGCCGACGTCGCCGACATCGACTTTCGTTCTGCGATATACGACGACGACAGTGCCGACGAAGACGTTCCAGATGTGACTTACGACAGTCGTAGTCGCGTCGGCAGCGAGGACGTCAACTTACGGACCTCCGACGTCGCGCAGTTTTATTCCACGTTGATGCCGACCAGACGCGCTGACCTAGAATTACCGGTAGTCCACCAACGATTAACACTCGCAAATACCACAGCCAGGACAGCGTCATCGACGACTACCAAACAACACGACAAGGCGGAACCGGAAGTACAACAGTCGGTGTCTTCCGGTCAGAACCACGTCGTTCTGCTGGTGACGCTATCGATCGTCGTAACGATGATAATCGTCGTCGTCATCGTCGCTGCCATATTGACGATGACGCGGCGAAAAGTAGCGCGTAACAGTCAGCGACCGACGTCGATTGAGCTGCAGCGGAAGACGTCGTCGAATGGCGGAGTTAAACAGAACGGTAGAGCTCACAGCGGCCGTCGACCACCACGCAATGCGGCCGAGGACGGTCTGATCGGCAACGAAGTGCCGCGGCTTCCGGTGGTGGCGTTCAGTGATCAGGCGGACAGCGGGCTGGATGACGTCGCCACGGCAGGTGCGACGGATCTCAACTGTTCGGTGGAGGCGCTGTCACTGATTCCAGGCCGCGACATTAATCACGAGGGACCACATCGCGTCTATCAGTGGACAGACTTCTGATGTCTTTCTCAGCTGCGTGGGTCGAGACCATATCAACACAATCCTGCAGACAACCGTTGATCACACTGGCGTCCGTCTGTACCTGTGTGGCGCCCGCTCGTTCGATACGAATTCTTCGAGGCACCTGGTACAACGGATATTATAAGGCAAATAAATGCGTCTTCATGGCAAACCTGTCAGAATTGGTGATTTTCGGGCAATAACTCGCTGAGTATAATGTGTGATGCATGACTCATGATGACTGCCATAATTATTATGAAAAGTTAATAGGAAATCTCGGTGCTCTATTGAACCTATGATTTTCGATGACTTTTGGTTATCTGTAAATGTTATTTTTCAATTATTGAAACCGCTGGCGAACACTATAGAAAATATCGTCTTCTTCAACGCATATAGGAAATTTAATAATTGTTTTAAAAGATCTCTTGATACCACTGATTTTAGTCTACTCAGTTAACTATTACTCATTTGCTTGCTGCTTTGTTGTTTTGTGTTGTGTGCATCTGTATGGGCAGTTGTTGCCACTGGCCTTTCTGGCCTATGGAATTAACACTTTTAGAACGTGTATCTTTTGTGCTATCTTATTTGTGACCTGTGTTCTGTGAAATAAAATGAATGAATGAATACGTGAGTAAGTTTGGACATTTATAAACGGCGCCACGATCACAAAACGCCCCAGTAGCGCAGGAGTGTGTGCGATATTGTCCATGACCGACAGAATGAGAGATATGTTTTAGCCGCCTCTTGAACGCTCTTAGAGACAAACTGCTGTCCCGCAAATTGATGGAAAACTGTTCCAAACTGACGGCCAATCCATGGAATGCAGTGGAGACAATTTGGGGGAGAATATTGTGTTTGATACATCTTCAGGGAGATAATGTCTGAATAATTCATGCCTGGACGTGGTCGTAGATTTCCCATTATGAATTTTGACGACAGATGGCAGACGACGCTTAGTACAATGCAGATATCAGATAAATAGCCTAACTTGGACTCAGATAACTATTAGAAATCCTTGTAATGCACATGTGTGCGCGCAAATTGCCCATTTGCTCAAGATCGTCAAACCGAAAACACTCGTCACTCAGCACCAGACCTTTCACACAGTCAGTCGAACAACGTGGGGCGTGGAAATGTCAAACGTACGTGAAACAGTCTTCATCACTGATATATGTATGGTTTGTCCAACTGGTTACATCGAGCACAAGTGAATGTCCTTGTTGCTGTAGCAAACGTAACGACGACAACGCGGCCGCCGAGTATGCTCTATTAGGGGTTTAATTCAGACGTCATCGTCATCAGTAGGTCTACCTGGGTCAGTGCAGTGGATGTTTGAAGGTAATTTGACCGACTGACGTGGAAGTGAACAGCTGTCATATGGAGCCCGTTATCGGCGACACCCAGGTCTGTCCACCCTCGGGACGCCATTGTCGACCTATAGTCGTATAGTGCTGGGCTGATTCAACGATACTGATTTCGGTTTGATTCGCTTATCTGAATCGACTTTGCATTTCGATTATATTCGATTCATTCAGCGCTGATAACGGGCGCCATATGACAGCGCTGCGATAAGTTGTTAACGTACAAAAATTATTATATTCGTGCGACGAACACGAATTGTTACGAATAGTTGTTAGCTAGCGATCGCTGAAATGATATTAGGACGGTTACAAAACGGATCAGGTTAAAGAAATACTGCTGATCGCAGTTTTTATCGCATATGCTTATCGGACGGAAGTCTGTGGACTAGACCGAACTTAATTTCTGAATTTTAGGCGAACATATTAGTTTAATCGATTCGATATGAATTGTGTATGGGACATCACTGCTGTAGCGACGGAAGCCACAACTGAAAGGACTTCGAGGCGCGCAGCTCTGAGACGTATAGCAATACGCAAAAAATAATGAGTCGCTACGAGCTCACACACACACACGAGTACCAGCCTAACTACTTCCGTCAGACGCCGTCACGCCTCCGACAGACATAAAAGTGCCCCGACAACTTCCGCGGCAACGGTCATTTAACTATAACCCTCTGAGTACAATGACACTAATTATCGTTTTCGTTCACTATGAGACGATGAAACATTTTACTGGTGGTTTTGGACGTTCGCGACACATGATATGACAGTTTGTAGACCGGCGACAACAGCATTTACTGACGTGACTTCACGTGTCAAGGTTCCTCATCACTGTACGGCGTACATCAGACTGGCTGCTCAGGGCCGCTGACTAAATACTGCTCCGGACCCAACGCCGACTAGTACATTTGCTAACGAATGCACGCTACTGAAAAAAGTTCACTTATAGAGAAAAATAGATAGGCGGTTTGATAAATATTTAAGAAGGTCGCGTGTGGTCGTGCCTCTCACAGGGTCTAAAGCGAAAATCGACCGTGAGATATCGGCAAACTAAGTCAAGTCGGGCTTCGCAAGATTCCGCTTGGAACCACACCGCAAGACTGTCTCTTGTCCGGGTTCAGAAGCAACTAGATGGATGCCATGACAGGCTTGACTGTGTCCAGGAGTTGATGAGCCACGGCCACACAGTTGACGATAAGCCAAATGTGTGAATCTGCGTACCATCGGCATAGAGATTTGCTTGGACCCTCCCTGACTGCGCGACTGAATCAATGGAATGAGATCCGCTGTGTACAACAGCGGACCATGCACGGATCCTTGCGTGATCCCAAACCTGACCAGAGCTTTGACAGATGAGCGAAACCCTTTAGAACCATGTCAGGTAGGGCAAGAGAGAGTCAGAGAGTTCATTGCGACTTAAATTCATGTCGTGATCTACAGAGTCAGTTCACATAGGCCTAAATCCAATAACGCCAAGGATGCGTTCTAACCGCTGTCGATGACTGCATAAATATGATAATTTAATATCTTCAGCAGTGACAGCGAAAGCCAGAGAGTCCACCACAGATTAATTTTTATACTCCGTTAATTTAAATGTTGACATAGCTGTGTGTTGGCGACTTTCTCTATCAGTTTAGCTGTGAAGCTAAGATTGGAGATTGGTCGGAAGTTCTTCATCACAGTTGCATCAGAGTCACTAAACGTGTCTGTGCAGCGGACGCGTGATCTGTTTCAATAGCTAAGTTTCTTGCTAGACATTTCACACAGCTTAAAAGCAAGAAATTGGCGTCCTAGTTTCTGCTGTTTGTAAAATTGCGACAATAGTTTATTTACGGATATTCCAAGTGATTATAGACTTCGCGGATAGTGATGAAATGAAAATAAAAAAATCTTGTGCTTTTACGATGAGTTCGTGCATTTTTGAACACGGTGCAGAGACGCTAGTTTGTGGTCCCAAAGAGTTAATCACAGGAGTAAAATACGACGAAGGGAGGGAGCTATGCTATCAATCATTTTACCGAGCCCACACGCAACGCCGAGCGAAATGCAGTCTAAAAGCACCGTCTGCGACTGCCAATCATTTCCCGCGCTCTCACTGCAATTTCCGGCACATTACAGCACCTGTTAGCGTCCCGGTCGTCTGACAGATTGTCATTGTGTGCTTTACCTGTCATTCCCCAACATAGCTTTCTGATTCACGCATAGCGCGAGTCGTCAAAAAACAGCAGTGGCCCGGCGTCGCGGAAGGCCAGAAGGGGGGTTGAGGAGAGGAATGTGGAGTTATGGTGAGGGATACTCCCTCCACGTGACGGCGTGAGAGAAGTCTGAAAGCGACATTTTAATTGTATTTAGTTGTATTGTTAAAGATCACATAACGGGTGCTATGTCAGCCCTCTGTCGGACAGTCGGTCCCAAAATTAGATAAGCGAGGAGGCTGTCAATGTAACAGGGGGCTTGCCGCTGACTCCCTCCCTTTGAATTGCCGTTAACTCACAACCTGGTTCCTATTAACGTTTGAAATAGGTGTATCTTTCGCAGCTCGGCGGCTTATCCACATTTTTTACTTCACACTTGGTGGTTAAGCCGCAATTTTACGGTCAGCGATCGACTTGAAATAAATTCTGTTTTAGCTGCATAACTGGCTTTTGCTTATGTCATTATCAAGTCCTGCAAATTCAACTATCCCGTACATGTATGCATTTGCTAAAGGTTTAGTCAAGTTTACAGGAGGCAATAAAAATTAAAAATGTGTATTTCACTGCGTTGCAAAAAGTAGCCTAACGAGTACCGACTAAGCTTTATAGCGTTAAAAATCACGCACAAACGTCGTTGTCTGAGATAAACAAAGTCGGCGGCGTATTTATGCCACAAGAGTGCCCGGAGACTGGAGACATTAAAACAACTCGGCCGACGGTTGTTGATGAAAGAATATCTACTGTAACTGTACGTCTTCTGTCTAGCCGTTATGACACAATACAGGAGTGTACTAGATAGACAGACAGAATGATGGACGGACGAACCGAATTACCATACTATCGTGCTGGCAGATGCGTGTGGCTGTATTTCTTTGTTAATCGTATGCTCGTGCTTGTGCTCGTTTAAAACTGCATCTTTTTCCACTCTCCTATCCTGGCCTTGTCCTCTAAGTTAACTTTTTCTCCTTGCGTGGTCCTCGTGGTAGCTGTTTGTTATTTAGACCACCCTAAAATTGATTGATTGATTGATTGTTAGTAGGAAATCGTTGTCACCGGTGAGCGGTTTAGTGGTGGGTCGAACTGGACCAGACTTCTTGTTTCGCCATTTCCCGACATCCCATAGACCTTACAAGACCTTTCAGAGACCACAAAGGTCGTGAGAGGTCGGCCTCCAACTACTCCAAGTCGGCTAAAGGTGACTGGGGTAATGCTGCTGGGCAAACAAGTAAATGTACAAGAAAGCTGTGCTATAGCAAAGATGACCGCGCGATGCGCGCTATATAAGTAGATCGTGAGCTGTTGTGAGATATGGCCATTCGAAATTATCCAAGATGGCGGCGGCCG
>Ga0056114_1000808_pt1 | contig 12388 bp, 6 predicted proteins | sample WorMetHERISLAND1_FD_77005 | JGI IMG/M metagenome (GOLD analysis project Ga0056114, IMG submission 77005) | Marine gutless worms symbiont microbial communities from Max Planck institute for Marine Microbiology, Germany - Olavius loisae HERON... ...
AAAATCAAATCGCCGTTTCCCTGTGTCTTACCATTGCTATTTAACTGTTGGTTCTGTGTACTAGATAGTCTACTGTGAGGCAGTACGGTCGGCTATCCTAGCGACAGCTTGGCTTCTTGTTCTCAGCAGCCAATTCACTTACTGCCATTACAGTTTTACAAAAGTCACAGATTGGAAGTCATTGTTAATGTTGTGCTTTTTAAAACTCTCTTGGAATGATAAGCAGTCAACTTGTCCAGTTATGACTTAATAATGCAAAATAAAAATGACAGCGACGGATGGAAGGCTAAATTCATAGACTAGTATTCATGATCGCACAGTCTAGGCTGTTAGGTATTTTGCTGAGCAATGTGAAAATGATAATTGTTGCCGTGACATGAGGAAGGAAGTGTTCTGTTATTGACATCTGATGACGACTGCCCGTGATGATGATTACAGAGTGATGAAGAGGACTTGGACATTGCTCCGGCACAGACAGAAGAGGGATTCGCGTTTGACTCGAACGTGCAGATGCCCGACGATGGTTTTCAGCTGTGATGACAAGTCGAAAGATGTTTTCGTACTTAACTCGCGACGTGCAGTGCTGAAACGTTGACCCGTTTTGCCATCGCCACACAGCATACTCTCTGCTGTTTGCTGTTCATGCTAACTCGGTCGTATTTGCTTCTGCCAAGACCGTCTTTAAGTCTGTGAGAGTTCTATCTACGGATGTGATGATTCTGCGTGACATTTAGAACTATCTCACGACCTCTTAACTGCAGTCCTATTTCTGCTCTGGCCAACTGCAGCAGTACATTGCTTTTTTGTTGAAACTTGCGCGTTTGTTTTGCTCTTACTCAAGATTGTAAGTTGTGTTGCCTCATTTACGTGAGTACTATGTTATGTGTATCTGTTTAGTCATTTTCTGCATACCACAAACTGCATAGAGATTAGTCCCTTGGTGCAGGAATACTGTTAGCCGTTGAACAGACACATTCTGGATTTAAGGCGTGATTTTGGAAAGTCGAACAACTGAAACGTGTTTCAGTTCTGGTTGACTTGTTTGCTGTTAACCTGTTCACAGTCAAAATCACGTTTGGTTACGAAACGTAATCAAAACAACGTCACTTTGTTAAATAAATTTTTATTAATTATTATTTTTACTAAAACTTGTATAAAAGCATTATATATGTGTCATAATTACTGTTTAACAAGAAAATTATGCTCTTATTCCTACACAAATGCATCAATTACGGGTATGTAGCGCGGTATGCATATGCATATCGATATTTGTTTACGTTCGCGGCAGCTGAAACCGCTCCCAAACCTGTTTGAGTTGTTTGTGAAACAAAACTCAAACACGTTTCTGTTCGACCTTAAACAATTTTCCGAAATCACGATTGTTCGCGAACATAAACGTGTTTGAGTTGTTTGACGTTCCGAAATCACGCCTCTATTTGTTGGAAATTTGGTCGTAATTTGGATTCAAGAATGCGCTATAATAATGCAGGTTTCATGGAGGTATCTGATCCACTGATGTGCTCACGACTGCTTTGTCTGGTTATTTTCGTAAGCAGCATTTATGAAGTCAGTTGTGAGTGTGTCAGCGTCACAGTTATGGTTCTTGTGACTTAAGTTTTGGTCTCGAGACGTCTCAACAAGTCTCGGTTTTGAATATCTAAGTCTTGGTCTTTTGGTTGTTTTTGGTCATAAAATTAGCTTTAATAACCCTTGTTTACCAATCTTTGTCGTGTGTTGATCGTTAAGTCATTAATTGAATGGTGACCAGTTATATCTTGATCAGTGGATCATAATTTTTGTAGCTGCACATCACTCTATTACGTGAGTTATGATTTTTTCAACCATTCAGATGTGGAGTTGTGTTTTTTTGACTTTTGAGTCTTGGTCCTGGAACTCAAAGTCTTGAACACCTGGGGCCACATTCTCGAAACTTCGTAGGAAAATCTTAGGAAGATTTCTTATCTTAGGAAAATCGTTGGAAATATTTGGCAAAGCACTCGTGAATTAGTAAGTAGAGTGAAATTATGTCTGGTTAGTGTTTTCCTAGATATTGTCAAACATTGTCCTAAGATCAGAAATCTTCCTAAGATTTTCATAAGAAGTTTTGAGAAGGTGGCCCCTGTGTCTTGACAAGTCTGGTCATCGTGATGTGTGTTCCAGTCGTAACTATGTCGGCTGTGAGTCTCCAACATCAGTTCACAGTGAATTCGTCCCTCGGCGTGGCTTTGACGGACAGCTGCTTCCTGGCTCTAGAAAACGAAGGTTCGTTTGTCTTGTCACTGTGCCTAGATGTATAGCATCACGTATCCCGTGTGTGTCTGTGCATCCTGAGTGTGTAGTGTTTCTTGGATGTAGCTCTCATGCATGTCACTTTTAACTGGTATAGCTCGAAATTATAGGGATCGATTTTGATGACATTTGGCAGAAATATTCAAATGACTCCAACGCACAGTTTGCATGTTTCAGTTTTCATATAGGTTTGCTTTTTTATCGGCTTTTCGTCTTTCAAACCAGTCACCAAAAATAATCGTACATGCCTCCAGCTGTCATTTGAATTCACCCAGCGCAGTGTCAGCATGACGCAAAGAAGTTGATAAACTGTTCCAAAGCCGTGAACCAGCGACAGCAAAACTCGTCTCCAAAACGACGAGAGTTCATGGAACTTTGCGAGTGTCTGCCTTGGCTGATTAAGCACGACTTTAAAACATGTCAGATGTTACTAATATTAATTGCCTAAGTGTAAGCTAGTTAAGGAAATAATCTTAAAATCCGAACAGAACTGTGCTCTTTGAAACCAAACCGAATCCGAATCCTTAGCAAAATACTTGCAAACCGAACCCGAACTGAAACAAAAAAATAAATTGCACTATTAATTAACGATGTCTTGTATCTAGTGCTGTGCGAATAGTGTTTTTTCATTTCGAATCGAATCGAATAGTTATCGTCGGTTTCAAAAGTCACCAGTAGTAAGTTCTTGTTAAATAAATTAATCTGTTTTTATGGCACCGCACTGTTGTGGTTTCTTTAAGTAAGAAATTAGTGATGGTAAGAATTCGAAAATTTCGAATAATTGTACTCGTTTCGAATCGAATACTGAAGTAACGATTCGATTCCAGATTTCGAATATTCGCCCAGCACTGCTTGTATCAATGCATGTCGTCACACTGATGGCACGTCGGTGGGTTTGATGTGTGTCTAACTGTGTAGACGGAGGGATGCTGGTATGGATGCAGCTGACATGTCCATTGGAAGCAGGTCTTTTCATCGGTCTCTGGTTATTATTAGCTCGAGTTATAACTGACACTCGCTGACGACATTCAATCAATCAATCAGGAAACGCCTAAATAGCAGAGCTACTTCTAGGTTGAGCGAGATAAAGAAAAACACAAAAACAACAAATAGAAAATAACAGTCAGAAAAGTCAACAGACAACAACGTTTCAGCTTCATAGAATGACATCGGAATAAGATTTCCCGAAGAGGAATGTCTTGAGATGCTGACGGAATGTCGACAGTGACTGAACTGACGTGATCTCCTACGGCAGCAGGTTCCAAATACGGGGACCAGCGACATTGAAGGCCAGGCTACCGACAGTTGACAGTTTGACTGGTGGCACCAGAAGACGACCGGTACTGGCAGAGCGCAGTGTCCGCCGGCCGGGTAGGTCGGCGACGAGTGCCAGCGGTCCCAGGTATTGCGGCGCAATTCCATGACATTGTTAGGGTTATTCTACTGTTTATGTTCATTGCCACGTGTATCCAACATTCAGCATGCGTTGTATAACTGTCGTTGTCGTCGTGAGCTATACATCACACTGCAAAGCACTTTATCTCATGCTGTTTTGAGGTGTGTCACAATTACAATATGATCTGCTGCGTATTAACCCTTTGATGCCCACTGTCGCCATATTGGTACAGCTATAAAGCATCCTTGTCAGACAGGGTTAAGCTGTCATTTGTAATTTTTGACATCCGGGCACTCTGACGCTTAGGGTGAACGTCATAGTGCCCGGCTGCGTGCATCACAGCTGTTTGGTGTACAGGACGTATCAATGCATGCAGGTACAGCCGAGTGAATCAATGATTGTCCATTGTGATAATGACTGCTGGTCGTCTGTTGTATCATCAGTAGAGTACTGTTAAAGCCCGTGACACATCTGAAAGCTTTCTTCCGAAAGTGGCTTTCGAAAGTCACTTTCGAAAGAAAACTTGTGTCATACACGCTTGCACACTCTAAACCTGCAACATTAGTGCTTCGACTCGCAAGTGACTGTGTCATGTGGCACTTGTGCAAATTTTTTTTTGCAAAATTTACTTGAGCGGGTAACTTTCACATGTGTCATAATCTTAAGCACTGTACCGTTCTGCAGATATTATCACTGCTGATGTGTTACTGAATGCAGATATCGTGGTTGTCGTCGTTCTCTGGTGGACGCTGGCACAGACTGGACTGATGTAGATGATGTTGATGATGATGTCATGAGGTTAGTGGCTGCTGCTGCTCGTTGTTATGACTTACTTTCAGTGCTCTGTCGACACACGTCAGCTGATACATTCTGTTACCGTCTTGGTGACTTCCCGGCTTAGATATCTAACCCAGTCACATACCTGTTAAAGGATGAAGATCCCCGGTATGTATGCCTTGTGATTTTTGATTGATTGATTGATTGATGGATTCATTCATTCATTTATTCATTCATTGGCTCACTTTAACTTTTGACTTAGCCTTTCGCTCAGCGATTTGCTGAGTGAAACCTTAAGCTGAACGCTAAAGTCCGGACATAGATCAAAGTTCAACTTAACTTTGCACTTAGACTTTCGCTGATCCAAAGTCAAAAAGTAAAGTGACTTAAGCTATCTCTTCCACGCAAATTCGACCGACTTACGTCAACTAGTACGGCTTAACTTTGGTCTAAGTAATAAGTATGTACTTAGACCGAACTTTAGCTCAGCGAAAGGCTAAGCCAAAAGTTAGTGACCCATTGATTGAATTGATTTTGAATTGAATTGGTTTAATTGATTGCTTGATCGATTGGTTGATTGCAGCGTGAAGTCTCGTGCAAGCCGCTGCTGCTGCCGTTGTCGTGGGTGAGTGTTGTGAAGTCATCCGTGTCAAGTACATTTATCTAATGTCATCATTCGTCATTCACAGCATCAACATTGTAATCCTTTATCATTGTCATCAATTATCGTCTATTAATATTAATAATTAATAATCGTCTATTAATCGTCACCCTGTTCTCATCAGACAAATCATCATTCAGTCCGTATACTGTGTCCATCTGTCTGCTGGTAGGTCGATGATGTCAATTGCGTCAGCGCCAGAGTCATGTCGTCGTCGTCACAGGTATGCACCTTACCTGTGATTATTGTCATCACGACGTGTTGTCATGGCAACCCAGCTCACGGACACAAGTAAGTAAGTGTGTGTTGATTTGTAGAATACAATTATGTAAAACATTCCTAATGCACTAACGCTCCTTAATGTGTCCAGTGAATAGATTTGATTTGAAGTCTTGCCGTAGATGTTCAGAGTCAACCACTGGATCCGGCGAATCATCTGGCAGTGAATTCCAGACTGTTGGTCTGGCGACAGAATAAGCATGGCTTGCAGACGTGTAAAGTAAAGTATACGTTGATTTGTATAGCGCATATACGTTAACAAACCTCTAATGTGCTCGTGAGATCACTTGTCATACGGGATCACACAGTGTTACCTGCCACCCAACAGACGTGCTTCTCACGCCTTTACCCCGGCGTATTGCCGGTACTCATTTATCGACCCCAGATGGATAAAAGGCCGAGTTGACCTAGGTGGCTGGTTATACCAAGATGGTTTGCCCTTAGACAGTTGACGACGTATGACAGATCGTAGATGCTGACGACCGGGAACTTCGGACACATGCACACAGTAGTCGGTGAGATGTCTTGGAGCCCGGTGTTGAAGACAACGATGGACCGTACAGACTAGTAGTGCAGACCACATGGTCTCCAACACAACAGCACCATGGGTCTTATGCAGTCTGTTGTATGAACGTGTGCTGATAGATTGCTCTTAGATATGTGTCTTAGCTGAGTTTCATGTGCTTGGTTGTCAGAAGACGCAGATCGTCTGGTGTCAGACCGCCAAAGGAGTTGGCTGAGCACTTTCGGTGAGCTGTTTCTCTTTTCCCTGATGCTTGCTTTGTGCAACTCGGAACTTATTACTGAGCTGTGTGGACATTGCAGTGAAATTGTCTGCTATTAAGTATGTTCGTGAAGTTGTAAGAAATGAGTGTACACCAGTTGTCGTTTCTGGCTTCTGAACACTCCTGTTCAATACTGTGGCAGAAGAACGTCTGACAGGATACTTGTGCTGTCTGTACTTTGGTCCTGTGTGTATGATGGGATAATTGTGTTGTCTCTTATTCAGTCAAAACAGAACGTGCTTATGATACTGTGTTGCGTCCATCTGTATGTCGTCTGTGGCGTTATGTATTTTGGCTAAATGGTGTGTCCTAGAGCAAAAGTAGGAAATCTTATATGAGGAATCGATTGGTACCAAAATGAACGACCTTGAACTTTGTTTAGAGGTCGTTTAAGGTCATGTCAACCATTGCGTCACAGTCACCATTGAATATCTCGGAAACCATTAGCGATAGAGGCTTGGTTCCAAAGGACCACCAATAGGAAATGGCTTATGGGGAATCAAATGGTAGCGTGATTGATGATGTCACGTGACCCCGAAAGGTCAAACTTGTGACTCCCAATTTGGCTTAAAGCCAAATATCTCGAAAACAGTTGAAGGTGCTATTTAGCAACAATCGCTAATTACTAGCCAGTCTGCTGCGAAGCAGTACGGTCGGCTGTCCTAACGACAGCTTGGCTTCTTGTGTCTGATCTTTCTGGCAGCCAAGTGAATCCATGGACAATACACAACTTGATGAACAAAGATAAACTTCATCAAAGCTATATGTTCCTCATCTTTGCATGATGCAGGTTTGTTTTGGTGTTAACTGTAGTATAAGTGTTTAAATATGAACCCAAATTCACAGAACAGACTTGTATATTGTGGTATGACACACCTGTGCACTGTGCTAATACAGGTATGATGACGTTGAGGACAACTCAACTGAAGGATTATTACACTATGTTCCTTACACCTCTGTCAGGTATCCATGTCTCTTTATGACTGATACGTTTCACCTGTAATGACGGTGCATTTGTGACAGGTAATCTGTCGGCTATTTCCGGACTGTAGGTCGTGGTTTTCTTCTGTTCGGACTGGCAGGTCGACTTTTACTTCGGTGTGACTTATATGCCTGTTGCTCTTTGGACAGAGCAATGCATGGTGCAAGCCAGGCTGGTGGGGTTGTTCGACCATTGCAGGCATTCCGGGTCTGGGTTTGTGCTAATAATCCAAATTGAACCATGCTTCTCTGAAGTGGTTATTCCTCTAGGTGGCGGCTTATTCTGGACACTAGTGGGAGAGATGTCAGCAACTGATAAACCCATGGCTCAGGCGTGCATGTGACTGACACAAAACACACTGAGCCGCCCAGTCAGTGTGCTGAAAACGCTGCATTCGTTATGATGATAATCATCAATAAGCGATAACTGAGATCGCTTTTCAGAAACTGGTTTTAATAGACCTAACCAAAGTTATCACACCGCTGTCTGGAAGTCTGTTTTTTGTAAGGTGAATGAATCACGCGCTAACAGGGGAAGAGATGAGGGGGAGGCACCACTGTAATGCTGCAGCACATTTTAGTCTGGTGTAACTTATACTCTGGAGCTAACTATTATCCTGAAAATACGGTAATTGATTATTGTCAAACTGTGTGAAACTTAATGAACCTTGTACTACTGTGGCACTGGCCTACGGCTATTGGCTGTGTGTCTAGTGTGGTTCGGCATCAGGTGGTCATAATAATGATAATAATCCTCATATTGTTATGATCATAACTTAAGAGTGAACTGTCAGTCAGCTGCACGACAGTGATAAGACTGTATGTGATGAATGGTCAGGTGTGATTTTGCTGGGATAGAGAACATGCGTCATCTCAGGAGAAGATCACGGTCTCGATCAAGCCACAGAGATTACAGGTGTGATTAGCTTACAGGTGTGATTAGATTACAGGTGTTATACAGCTGTGGTCAGACTACAGGTGTGATGAGCTGGCAGGTGTAACAAGCCGCAGCAGTAGACAAGCACGTGTAGAACGTTGTACAGGAAGAATGACTATCGGATCGGTATCATATCGGGACTCATCCGTATCGTTCTTCCTCTAGAACATTGCTGTGAAAGTCACACAATTTTGCGCTTTTGGCACCAAGATCGATGACCTTGTATGACCTTGAACTGCTAAGAGCTCAAATTTTCGGAGAGAATTTCGTGGGATTTCGCAGATTGGGAGGCAACAACAGCTAAACGAATGAAGATAGACCCGTATTGTCAGCGACGGCGTTGTGACCCATTGAATGTACTTTTCAACATTGTGTTCCTTGCATTGATTTTCCGTAGATTTCTTCGCTAAAGGCCTTTATGCATGCACTGCTGTCGCACGCTTACCTTCGCAATAGCTATGCTTTCTTGTTATTTTATCATCGTGATTATTATTATTGTTATTCTGATGATGATTATTATTAAGTAAATTCTACAATACATGATTGCTTAGCCACAAATGGACTATGTTGGTAGCTGGAAATGTGGTTCACAATATTTAGAACGAAAATGTCTTCATCACAGCTGGGGAAGAAATAGCAAGTTCTGCATACATGAGGCTGTGTACACTGTAGAATTAAAATACAGCGAATATAATGCAATCTAATCTAAAAAAAAGTCAATATGTGTATGGTGCCAAAAGTGGAAAGGACACTTCAAGCACCACTTTACAATATTTACTGTATTTGTGACATGATGCAGTGGAGGAGTGGAGGCTCAGTTGTCGTGGTGTGGTGTGTGTACAGAGATGGAGCAGATGATTGGTGGATGGCAGACGATGAGGCTCCGCCCCCGTACATAGAGCCGCTGTCACATTATGGCCGTGAGCGTCGGTTGGTTGACGTGGATGAGCTGACGTCACATCAACGTCACCGGTCATACACGAACCAGACAAAAAACTTATCAGTTAACTTCTGTTGTTTAACCCTTTGACGCCCACTGGTGCCATATGGGTGGCTATACAGCATTCTGTGCCAGACCGGGTTAAGCCGTCATTTGTAATTTTGACATCCGGGCACTCTGACACTCAGGGCTGAGCGTCAGAGTGCCCGGATGTCAAAAATTACAAATGACGACTTAACCCGGTCTGGCACAGGATGCGTGAGATTAGATTCGCCTTGCAACAAGAAAATAGTGAGTCTTGTCTGGATTCTAAAACAATTATTTTCTTTTTTAAGTTAACATTAATTATCAAACATAATGACTTGCTGTTGCTTTCTGTAGATTTGGCCATGGTTCCACCATACTGCTAACACAGTAAATGTTGATGGAACCTAGAGGCCTGTCACTGTATCTTATATGCGATCCACCCTATTTTGCTCTAAATAAGAAGTAAAGGAATACAACTGAGTTAGTTTTATAATTAATATATTGCATATATACAAAATGAACCAAAAATAATTAATATATTGCATATATACAAAATGAACCAAAAATATAATAGGCTTCCAGTGATGCAAACAACCATAATGAATATTCAAAATTTCAGTTTACAATACGCGGCTCAAACGCGTGCTTTGCGGACATCTTGCATGATATTACGTTGTCGATGTAAGTGGTCTAATGACAGTTAGTTACTGTAACACAGCAGCTAGCTGATGTGTCGTCAATCATCTGTGGCCACGCCTACTGTCACAGGGTGAATTCATTTTTTGACTTAGCCTTTTGCTCGGCCTTTAGCTGAGTGAAACCTAAGGTTGAATGCTGATGTTCGGACTTGGAGCAGACTTCAGCTCAACGTAGGACGTAGATTTTTGCTGAGTCAGTTCTGACTAAACACCGGCCTTGCCATTCAGTGAATTCGCTTGCCAGGGTTTGAATTTGCTGTTCCGACAACTGCAATGGCAGGTAGACATCTTCCATCGATTCGCACACGGTTCTCGGCAAATTTGGACTTCTGTACCTCACTCCTCTGTGGCCACCAGCCACAATTGCCGCTGCTCCGAAATACATCTCAGTGTTTGTTTACATATGCGTGTTTTAGCTCAGCGAAAATTTAAAAACTTGAAGTAAGTTCAGTGTCAGTGAAAGTTTAACTCCCAATGGCTTAAGCTATCTCTTCCATGTAAATTCTACTGACTTTAAGTCTGGTTAGTGCGGCTTAACTTCGACAACTGTTGAAATGTTTTGGTCGTGTGATGTGTGCAGTGATAAACGCTGTGTCTGATAATGTGTGATGACAGGTTGACTTTGCAGCCATCGTCGGAGCATGTATGCAAGCCAATGTCCGTTCACGTCACTGAAATACACATGGCGCCGATTGTCAAGATTAAGGTTAGACTGTTAGTTACGCTGCGTCACTAAACTACTGGCATTTGTCCATAGCTTACTGCACTGAAGTCCGTGCAACCAGTAATGTCTCACTAAATGAGGCCACACCAAAGCAGTTTAATCACCATCGTATAGCAGTGAAGGACAATAAACCGTTAACGTTACTGTCTTCCTGTCATGATTCTGGTTGTGGCCGCAATATGCATCTGGTTTTCAATTTTGCTTGAACCGTTTGACCGTGCAGTAATTGTAATACCAGCTGAATAATCCAAGTATGTGTATGTTCAATATTTTTCAAACCATAAGCTGCAGCTATTTTTCCGAAATCTGTTGTGCCTTGTTTTTTGCTTGCTTTATCAGTTTAGCCTTTGACGCAAGCCGTTTCACCAGTCTGCTGAAATTTTGCTTCCATGTTACTTTCCAGAAATAGTTGGACATTGATGACAGCGTGTAATGTGCTGGTGCGATGACAGGCTCTTTATGACGTGTCTACACCGCCACCCAGCACATCGCCAGCCCATGAAGCTGACGTGATGTCAGAGATGATGAGATCACAGAGCGCGAGTACCTCTGGTCCGGAGACGGTTGCTGAGCTCCAGCGTCCTTCTACCAGCCGCCAGCATCATGATGACAACAGTTCTTCAGTCCGGTACATTTCACTGCTTATAAAAAGTTATAAGTGCTTTAAATTTCCTAATTTTGTTAATTAGAGTGTTGCTCCTTGTTCTAGATGTCCTTTCCTTCAGCATCAAAGTCATTGAAAGTTTCCATGGACTGCTGGTGTCCATTAAGTATATCTGGTGGCATACATAACAAGGAAGCCTAGCTCATGACAGGTAAGCGCGCGACAGCCGTGTGTGTATGAAGACTTGTTTTGCCATCTCACCGTTGTTTGACGCCCCCTAGCTGAGGAACGCCTTGCGATATCAACGCCATCTATACATCGCTGAAAAGTACATTTAGTGGGATACAATTACGTCGCTGTCAGTACAGGTTTATCTTCATTTAGCTGTTATTGCCTCCGAAACCCGAGAAATGTCGCAAAATTCCAAGAGAATTTGACCTTACAGCAGTTCAGGGTCATCGATCTTGGTGTCAATGGAAAGCCCATGTGTGACTTACTACTAGTTATTAATAGTAACTTTAGCCGTATCTGCTACCGTTCTCGAGATATTCACGCTTAAAGATAGAAAAACTGTTGATTTTACCCACCCCTCCCTTATTTGATGCCCCGCTCGGGGGAACCCCTTGGAATTTCTGGATGAAACTTGCCCCCACAAAAACTAGAGGATGGGGCTACCGTATGGTGAAAATTTCATAATCCTATGATACACCTGTCTTATGGACAGACGGACGGACGGGCGATAGCATATACGCGCTATTGCATATATGCTGTCGCCTGTTAAAAATCATAAAATGGCATGAGATCAGTTTTTTGTTGTTTTTTTTCTTCATCGTAGCTCGGTAACGTGTGATGGTGGCGGTGACAGACCTTGTGCAGTATGTGACTTAACAGTGAGAGGCTGTGAGAAGGAATTGCTGCAGTGTACTACGATGTCCTGGTGAAGAAATTCCAACAGTTCGTCTGAGCGCTTGATTATTGGACTAATGGGGGGTACCAAGGCGGCAGTCCCACCTAGCGACCCTGCCCTCTGTGGGAGCCGTCCCCTACTCACCCCATATTATTGTAGACTGGGGGATTTGCTGTGTTTTGTGTTCATGTCTGATTATTGTATGTTTGATTTGTCTGTGTACTATATGTACCTTCAGTACTTTGATACTGTTGGTTGGGTCTACCGGGTGGGCCAAATTAAGTGACACCACTTTGCATTTTTGCTTGTAACACATGAATGCATCCACAAAATTTTATGATTTTTGGCACCTATAAACTACATAATGCAGAAAATAAGATGAT
>Ga0056114_1000809_pt1 | contig 12388 bp, 7 predicted proteins | sample WorMetHERISLAND1_FD_77005 | JGI IMG/M metagenome (GOLD analysis project Ga0056114, IMG submission 77005) | Marine gutless worms symbiont microbial communities from Max Planck institute for Marine Microbiology, Germany - Olavius loisae HERON... ...
AGCCTGCCATGTTTGATGAGTTGGCGCAGAGAGTAGGGCCAAGGATACCAATATTCTGACAGCATTTTAAGTCGATTATCCCTCGAATGAGACCAGAATGTTTAGAATGAAGTTGGAATGCTGTAAGACTATTTAGAATGCTGTAAGAGTGCAGTTAGAATACACTTCATCAAATACCGTTCGATATTTCTTCACTTCGAATACACCCGGAAAGTTTTGAGCATGAGCAAAACATTCCGACGAGTCACAAGAATGTGGCCGAATATTTGGAATGCACACAGAATTCAGACAGAATTTTTAGAATGCACTTCGACTGTCAAAGAATGCACAATGAATTTTCATTCCGACGGCATTCCGGCTCATTCCGGCACTCGTGTGACTGCCCTATAATATATATCAACAAAATGTCGTACCAATCCGCCAATGCAGTTCAACTATGACGCTTCATAAACGGAAAATGTCACACCTCTCTAATACACACAATCGATATGATCAACTGATTAACAAAGAATCAGCATTGATTACGTCATTTTCTCATATTTTTAACGGATAATGATAATGAATCTTGGAGATTTAACTTATCAAAAGTAATTGCAGTTGAAATCGTAGCCCAAACCTGGCTATACTATGCTTCTTCAAAAGCATATAGGCTAATAGCGGATCACGATTGCCATTAAGAAAAGACTAAAAATCTCGGTATGCCTATCCACCGTATAACTGGCGTCCTCTAGTGAATGGTACTGAGTTGTCTCGATTTCCGAAGCTTGCTTGCTTGCTTGTAGTAGTCCGTCGTTTTCGACGATGACGTTGCACTGATGTAATTGTCTGTCGTACGGTCATTAGTGGACACGAAGATGACTGCGGAGACCGTGAAGTCCGAAGCACAGATTCTGCCACAGTGAGGGCAGACAGGTCCAGCTGGAGTAGCTGTAGCCGCTGCGTGTCTATACGAAGCATTGTAAACGCGTTGGTCAGTTGATCGGACAATGGGCACAAGCGTGTTTTGGACAGTATCTTTTTGCGTCACCTCAGCTCTAGAATCCTCTTCCTGTTTCATTCCATCAACCTCATCCTGTTCACTCTCCTCCTGATTCACGTCATCTTGCACACATCATCTCATCACTCTCTCTGTCTTCACTGTCAACATGCATCACACCTCAGTGTTTCATTCCGAGCTTAAAACTCGCCTGTTCCTCCAGAGTCTGCTGGCTTTTTCACGACTGCCACTTAATGAACTAAACTCGGACAGGAATCACCGCCCATCGGCTTTTTGTTGCAGTTTTTTCTTTATATTTGTGTTCACGTGCAGCAGAATGCTAGAATCCGAAAAACATCATGGGCTTTTAGCGCATGTAAAACTACCGTATCGTAAGGCCTCGTACACACTGGCGACAAAATCGACTTCGACTCGGTCGATTTTGTTGAAGACTGAAGTCGACTGAATCGACCGCACGGTCGACGGAATCGACCACGTCGACTGTTCTGTCAATTCAGTCGAACTCTTGAATTTGCGTTCTCGCCAGGGTTAGAGTTTATTGGGACGTTTACTACTGCTTCTTGTTCTTGAGTTTCAATAGACGCGTACGCCGTATAGAGGCATTAGCGTAATCCGAATAAACCACTATTCGTGTGGTGTTTCACCCCACCTCCACCCCTCTGAGGAAAAAACGCATAATTAAATGGTTTGTTTTCACGGAGTCTATAATAGTCACCCTATATGTCGAGTTTATTCATTTCAATTCGAAAATACATCACGTGTGACATTACGATGACGTCATAGAGTCACGTGACGTAATTAATGACGTCACCAATCGACGCGCCGTAGGCACTTTCCTATAGGGTCCCTATTGGACACGATTACACGAACCCATAAATCGCTTAGATTTTAGCATCAAAGTTGCGGACAGACACACAGACACGTCGACTGACAATAACGGTCCCTTAAAGCTTAGCAGCAATACTTAACCGTAGTTAGAAGAAAATATACGATATCCCAACGTAAGATCCATGTAGAACGAAATAAAATAACGGCTGCAATAAAAATGGTTGTTTGATCATGCAGCCCTCTCTACTATAGGTGGCCGCATTAAGCTGTTTCTCTGTCTCTCTGTCTGTCTGTCTGTCTCACGCCTACGTTTTACTCGATTTCGATTAGACTAACCACCAGTATAACCCGAGGCATTCGGAAAACAAAACACACAATATTAGACAATTTCTAGACGATAAAATGTCAGCACAAAGCTACACAAAGGGGGAGTGCTGAAAATACAGGCTCGACAAATGTTATGCTGATCTGAAAATGCGGGACTGAGAGCCATCAAGAGAAATAGCGGACGTTTGAAGCTATAGATACAGTGAGCAGACACGAAATACGACAGTCACGTGTTTGTGTACCAGTAACCAGGCCATAGTGTAAACAAGAAGAAGAAGAAGAAATTTATTTGACTCAAATAAGAAATAATCACGGCAATTCAACATGCACAAATAGTACAGAGCCAGGTTGCCAGAAAACCCGAAGGTCAACAATGCTGGCCACCCATGTAAAGAAAGCCTAGCTAACGCTAAGGTAAGCGCGCGACAGCAGTGCGTGTACGTAAGCCCCTAGAAAAGAAATCTACGGCAAATCTACACAAGGAACATAATCTTGAAAAGTACATTCAGTGGGTTTTAACGCTGTCGTTAACAATACTGGTCTATCTTCATTCGTTTAGCAGTTGTTGCCTCCGAAATCTGCGAAATCCCGCGAAATTCTCCGAAAATTCGAACTCATAGGCGCTCAAGGTCATACAAGGTCATCGATTTTGGTGTCAATCGAAAGCTCATATGCAACTTCCTATTAGTCATTAATAGTAACTTTGGACGTATATCTTACCGCTTTCGAGAAATTGACGGCTCATTTAGCTCGAAAATAGCTTGTTTTCCCACCCCTCCCTTGTTTGACACCCCCTAGCGGAGGAACGCCCTGCGATATCAACGTAATCTATACACCGCTGATAAGCACATTTAATGGGCTACAATTCCGTCGCTGACATTACATTCGTTTAGCTGTTGTCGCCTCCTGAAGTCGCGAAATCACTCGGACACTCAGAATTCTGACAAAATTTGACCTTATAGCAGTTTAAGGTCATCCAAAGGTCATCGATCTTGCTCTCAATCAAAATTCATATGCAATTTCCTATTAGTCATTGATAGCAACTTTGGCCGTATTTGCCAGTGTTTTCGAGATATTGACGCTTAAAGCTAGAAAATGGCTGATTTTTCCAACCCCACCCTTGTTTGACGCCCCCGCTCGGGGGAACCCCTTAGAATTTCTGGATGAAACTTCTCCGGCAAAAACTAGAGGGACGGGGCTACCGTTCGGTGAAAATTTCATGATCCTAACTTCATCGTTTTTGCATGATCCACCCGTGTGACAGATGGACGGACGGGTGATAGCATATAGCTCGCTAAGCATATGCTATATATGCTGTCGCGCGCTAACAAAACGCTTCGCATTGTCGTTGTGAAAGTTGTTTGGCTTCAAGAGTTTAATTTTAGTGCAGTAGGTGGAGAGTGAAGAACTGTCCTGTTAGATTTCGACACTGGCATCATCGCACATCAGTCCACGTCACTGCAGCGGCCCTGGAGATGGTCGTCTTCAACGTATGGATCTCTGCGACGCGGTCTGCAAACTCGCTGCATTCGACCGTCTGCGATAAGCTAGCAGCGACGAGACGAGAGGACGGACTAAGCGAGATGGGATGCGACCGCAGGCGTCGTACTGGCTACTATCTGCAGCAGCAGTCACGCTATGGTCACAGCGCAGCGCGTGATGTATCTACGTGTTAAATCGACCGACGACTACTAGTCGCAGAACAGTCGCGCGACTGTCGTCCGACGATGACGACGTCGTTGCTAGGGACGCGCAGAACGTCTCCGAGATGCTGTGACGTCAGTCGATGGCGTCAAGGTGAGAAGGTCGCACCTGTATTGTTGACAATTAACGTCGGTCTCACGATGTTGAGCTGCGTCATCTGTGCCGAACGCAACCAGCAGCAGCGACTCACTCCCGGTATGCACAGTTTCAGTCTCTTACTGTCTGACTTAACAACCTTTAGACCCGCTGACAACAGCAGCCATAATTAACCCTTTGACACCCACTGTTGCCATATGGATACAGCTATAAAGCATCCTGTGCCAGACCGGGTTAACCGTCGTTATAATTTTTGACATCCGGATATCAGGGCTGAGCGTCAGAGTGCCCGGATGTCAAAAATTACAAACGACGGCTTAACCCGGTTTGGTACAGGATGCTTTATAGGTGTACCTATATGTGGGCGTCAATGGGTTAATTCACTGTGATGATATACAGCTGGAATATGCTTAAGAAAGTAGGAAGAAGAGTTTATTGGATGGGGGTGGGGATGTCCCCTACCTCAACCGACTATCGGTATGAGTGTCGTAAGCTGCATCAGTATATATGGCCCTCGGATATCCTTGGTGAAAAATTGATTCGGCGTAGAGCTAAATTTGCTTGTCAGGAGACTGCAGGTCGCAAAAAATTTACATTTTAAAAACTAAGTTAATGTTTCTATATGTTATGTTCGATACGGCAAATCGAAGCGGGCATGCCTCGTAGTGTACTAAACACTATAGCGGACAGTCACTAGTTACATCATCCGAAATCACCTTATTATTGGGAAACTGTCACTGGAGGCTGCTGGTAGACCTTAGAAGAACCCCTCCCCTGATCCCCACCCCTTTTGCCAATACCATAATAAGGCCTACACCATCGACTGAACATTGGATAATTGGTTACTGAGCACGCCATATCCAATTACGTTTACTTACTGCATAAACAAATCCAGAACGACTATTCGCACAGATCGGATTATGAAGTATATCGTGTGTTTAGAAACCGTATAGACAACAACGAGCCGGTTACGTGGCTCCTTGTCCCATCTCTGTTCATATTGTGATTCAGTTCAGCGCGAGACTAGCCCTACTGGTAGTGTTGCGCTTAGCTGGCAGCAGCGCCAGGGATGTGGACGGCAAAATCGTAGTTGTGGCTTGTTCGGTTTAAAACCAAGATGCCATATCTGCGTTGTTAATTTTTAAATTCGAAAATTATTACATTTAAGCTTACACGTCTTTCCTTACATCTCCTCTGTAACGTATGTAACGTATTCAGGCGTATATCCTACTCTCGAATGACGAAACAAACACAAGAAAGCCTTCAGCATCAGACAATTTTAGCGTAAAATTTCATGGACATGAGACCAGGAAGGGCACAAAATGTCTCTGTCACGTGACTGGAGCGTTTTGCCGCCTTTGGAACAATGCCATCAATATGTGCTGTAAATGTCACCGTCAGTCCGTCACTCTGTTGTCTGCCTGCCCCGGACTTGCAAGACATAACATAACATAACGTAAGCCTAACATAGCGTAACGTACACATTTCGTGTACTTTTGTGTATGATCTCATAATAAATATATATAGCTGACTAGTATGGGCAAAGCCAAAAGACTTCTAAGTCCGCATCTTTACTACACAGTAAACTACACTACACTTTTCAGTGGAAACGGAAAGCTGCTAGCCCAATCGGTTCTCAACTGTATAATTATCAAGGCTTTGATGAAAACAGCACATTATGTGCTTGAACAAACACGTCATACTGGCACAGAGTTTCAAATCGTCTGCCTAAAAGCTTGGGTGTAACGCCGGCATTGAATATGCAGTTTAAGCTGCAGACGTGCATACCTTAAAATGACTAGACAACGGGTGCAGTGAAACAGGCGACAAGCACCTGTGTTAGTAGTATCAATTCTCTGCTTCTCATGTAAACAAGTGACGCAGCCTGAAAATGACGTGGCCTGGTTACATTTATTTTGCCTGCTTCCAGCGTAGTTCGGTGGCAATTTCGCTGTTCTCTATGATGAACGTCTAGTCCAGCAAACAGTCGCTTGTCTAACTAGCTGTACAGCACTTCATCTGGTTTGCAAACGAGACGGAATATTTTTTTACGACGCGCGATTCTTTTTAGCGTCCATAGGCATAGTAGTCGCGACTACTATAGCTTTGATAGCTTTGTTGATCGTTGTCTGTGGCAAGTAACTATAAAATAAACACTTTTATAATGTCAACAAACATGTCGAACAGAGATGCGCGCATCTCTGTTCTTCAGTGAACCGTCAAATGATATGCACGCTGCAGCGTGTCTGCCACTTACATCACAAGTCATTAGTCAACATGACCGACGACTCGACCGTATATAGACAAACAACAGGATAAGCATTGTCGTGTCACGACTCACGAGCCAGCGTCAATCAGTCTTCGCTATCAGTGACGTCATCACGCTCACAATGACGTAGTAGATTGCAACGTAACGGATCGTCTGCCGCGTCGCCGAACGGCGGGATTTTTCGTTATTTTACGTGATAGAGCTCGGCATTGCCGTAAAGTCGCCTGAAATGACTCGCTTCAGCTCCAACAACTCATTAGCTTATAGTTTTGATACGATCAGATTACTGCACTAAAATTTTCGTCCGAAGGTTACGGGTTAATCTTCCGCATGTATCCACAACCGTCAAGTGAAAAATTAACAAAAAAAACTAAATTGTTCACCATTGTTGTTATTAATATATGACATTTCTTTTAAGCGCAATGCACTATAGCCCGATGGCTGAAACGCAAGAAACTGATTGAGCTTCTACATAATTCGTTACTCACCCAATCCCGTCATTTAAGTGGCGTTCACAGCTTCTAAATGACCTTGAAAGATACCCGGAGGATCGTTTGATTATCTTATATGACATTGTAAGACAGTTGTGGCTATTAGGCCTTTATGTGGCCACTGTAGCATTTCATACCATAAAACATTAAGTTTGTTTTTCATTGAACGACACGTAACTAGTCGCACAGAGCAAATGTGTAACAGTCTCCGTAATATGTAATCTGGCTCAATTTGGACTGCCTTCACGAAATTTGGATTCTGGCTTGGCTTGCTGTGCACGGGCGTTTATTTACTTTATTCTTTTATATGTATATTTTTTATTTTCGGTTATGTGCGTTAGAAAAAGCCGACCAAACCGTCAGCTTTGCGGTGCACGTTAAACTCTCCGTATAGTGTCGTATCGTATCGTATCGGGCTTCTCGCAGCATGATTGACGCTGCTATGAAACAGCTCTATATATTGTACACTGCACATAGAATCGTATCGGAGAATAATTCTATAGTTAATAGCTCTTCTGGTGTCGAGTTTCTAAATGAAAAGCTTTCGCTGCCACGCCACCAATGAATGCACGGTATATATCTACGTCTACAGTGGCTGCTGCTGGCGTTCTGCTTGGCGACTTTATGTATAGTGAAAGTGGTGTCACAAGGTTGCTAAGCTAGCTAGTCGCATTGAACGGTCGCCAGGAGGGTCGTCAGAGAATCACGCCCGGCTGCTTGCAGTGCAGTCCATTGACCGACCGCTACCTCTACTATACTGACCACGCTCAGTCGGTCACTGACGATGGCTGGCTGCATCGCTGGCCGTGAAAGTGGACGAATTGGAGCGGCGACGCCGGTCGGCGTCAGATGCCGACGAGAAATAGATGCGTCTCCGATGCTTTTTCGATATGAGGTGGAGACGAACATCACAGCTTCAGCGCCGATCTGGCCGTGTCTCTATTCGTCTTCGTGTCTGTCTGTCTGTCTCTCCGTCTCGACATGCGGGCTGCTCTGCAACGCATTGAAATCATGACAGACAATTGATCTACACGCTGGTCCGTCACCGCTCGGCCACACTGTGGGGATCGCCGGAACATTTCTGCTGCATGTTTTTATGATGTTAAGTTGTGTCATTGTCGGGTGGATTTCAACAAAAGCGGGAGATAATCTGTGATGCGCGCGCAGTCGCAGAGAACAGGAAGCTGTAACGATGTTTTGTTTGAAATTTTATTCTCCTCGTATTGCCTAGACTGAGTAGAGTCGAGACGATAATAGCAGAAGACTGTCGCATCATGATTAGCAGCGTCGCCCTGTGCCAAATGCAAGTGGCAACAGACAGACGAACACCGTTGTCACTTAAAGCTCCCTTCCCTCTGTGTGTGGCCGCTGTGGCGGCGTTTAACAAAGCTGTTCAACAGGCGGACATAGAGACTGAGGTCTGCACATACTCTATCCTTACGTCATTAGTAAAGTAAGTAACTGTTAAACACTCCAACAGTCCAATGTCGTCTCTCTGATGTGTGCACTGCACGGTCGCACTAACGAATTCATTTCCATACGACACTGAAACTTTCTAAATACAACGAAAAGTAGCTTCTTGCAAAAACAAACAGAAACAAAATTTTAAAAAGATGTATTTCCAGAAATACAGAGAATCTCAGACAAGAGTCAAAAAATCCAGGTCTGGTGGGAAAACAGGAGCAGTAACAACACTGCCACTTATACGTATGTGACTATCCCTTAATGGCATGTGATCAAATCAATAGATAGGTCTGTTTGGCAGACAAATACTCATTTCGTCATGCAGTGTAACAATATTACGTCAACTATGGTACAGCGTCTTTTAATGATCGGTACAACGGTGATTGAACTGCAGTGTTCATTGAGTAAACCGCAAACTATAGCCTACTTCTTTGTGTCAAATGAACACTGTACCAATGGTTTGACTTATATTGCTCTTGCTAAATGTTCCACGGGTCTAGGCGTTTTACATCCCAGTAGAAGGTCGCGGGGTCCGGTATAGTGCAGTGAGATGAGCGAATCGATTGCACTATCGCGTGCAGGGCGACGTCTGGCTAATTCAGAAGACTTGTACTTTGTACACTATACACAAATTACGTTACATTATCGTCTTTTGTCGCACCCAGCTATGCATGCATGGACTATGCTGTCGAAACAAAGGTGTCTGTCTGTTCATTTGTTTGTCCATCTGTCTGTGACTGTCATGCTCCGGTATTGTGCCAAAACGGCTAGACATCGTGTCAAAATTATTCTACTGACCCCATAATTTCAGTTTTCTCTGAACGATGTCCTAAATGGTGCAGGTGATATAAAAGTTCGCGATTTTTCGACCACTACATCGCAGCAGTCGCAATATCTCGGAAACGTTACATGATTCAAATCCGGCGGCAGATCCTCATGTCACGACTAGAAACAATTTCCAGCAGCGTCACGCAAGCTCTTCGACTCGCGTTGTCAGTGTGCCGTGCCTAGCGAGCCCCCAACGACGTTGATTCAATGCAGTCGTCGTGTCTCTCGATACGTCCTTATACCTCACACCACGCGCGCACCGCTTGAATTAACTCGGTTTCAATTTGACGTGTATAACAGAACGCCATTATACGCACTCAGCCTGCACCGATGCACTTGGTGTTTTGTATAGAAGTCGATGGCGCATTGTCTGACTTTGACGTCCGTCGTCAGTGTCTCATGAACTATAGGCTTATTCTGAACTCAAGTTAGTAAGTAAGTAAGTAATACGTCGATTATATAGCGTAGAACCTCTAACGCATCATTGTTTTTGTTCTTACTATCACTGACGAATTTACTTTCAAGCTCCGCGAGACGACGTCAGTCTTTCTATTTATCAATACATTCTCCGTATTGCTAATTAAAATTTCCAAAGACTCTTCGAAGACGACAAAAACAGCGAAAATGGCAGCGCATTAGAGGTTTTCTAACGATATGCGCTATATAAATCTACGTTTTACTTACTTACTTACGACCACGTTCTATTGAGAATCCTCCACGCTGCTCGCGTCAAGCCACATGGCAGGTCGTGCTCCATAGTTTGCTCCTTATTATTGTCTTATTGCACTTTGCCTCATTCTGTATTGTCCCAGTTGCCTTTTGACAACTGAGTTTGGTTGGTTACATAAGCAGAAAGTCGCCGTTGCTGTTAGACGACAGTAAACTCGCGCAGTGATGATGGTATTGTATTCACTGTAGATGTTTTTATGTATGTCTGTTTGTTTTTGTCAACTCGAACTTTAGGCAATATCATCGTGAAATGTTCGTCAAAAACTCGGATGAGATCGACTTCCTCACACACTGTGAGATCCACGGCGACTCGGCGAGGTGGTCTGTGGTCTGATGATCTACGTGACGTCACATTTTGGACAAGCCGTTACTGCGGCGTTCAATTACGTTCGCTCTTATTGTTCACTGTATTCAACAGACTGTGACTGTCAATCTGTCACAATAGACGGAGTAATCGAATCTGGATTGACTTCAGCGGTTGAATAGTAGCGAAAGGAGGAGGTAAACAGGCACATCGCGAGATATTCTAGCCAGTACAGTCCGCAGAGAAAATTTATTGTGTCTGCATGGCTGAGGAACAGAAACGGCTAGATCAGCGCTCCCCTGTGGCGGGAAGAACTTCGCCTCGTCGCCCTATTGGAAACTAGACTAAGCTGACGCTGACCGCACGTTCAGTGTCTTGGGTTCGAGACAGTGTAAAGCTGTCCACATCTGTAAGAAAAATGAAGCTTGCAAGTTTGATCAAAAAACGATAGACGTTGCCCGCGGTCTAATCAATCAGAGCGAGGAGAGATTTTGTCAATAAAATCAATGACGCTGTTCTAACACGCAGCGATCAGGCATCCAGCACCAGTGTTGCTGCATGCGAATCCGGTGAATGCTTTTGCAACAAGATGTGCCACAGTCAAAGTTCAAACACGTTTTAACATCTGTAGAGCATGCGTCGTTAGCCGAGCCATGTCAGCATTGGTACGCCAACTGTCACTTTAATCTGTCATTCGGTTGGAATTACGTCAGCAAATTACTGCACTTCTGTAGAACGACCGCCTATCTCCAGCGACGCGGAATAAGTCCATGTAGGCCTATTGCGGGCTGTAGACTTAGAGCACTTGGCTGTCGCTTGGGCCGCAATTTCAACGCCCCTCCCCTCAATCCGCAAAATTCAAATTATTTTATGTAGATTTGTGGTCTAAATCTGCCTGTGTAGGTGATGCGATAGAATAGTGCATGTTACGTATTTTCAGCGTAGGCCTATCACCAACACGAGTCATATCGTTACTGTATAGCATTATTGGTCAGCTAAGGGCCAAAGGGTTATACTTGGGTCCAGATCTGAATACTGTTCGTCTAGTAGAAATTGGTTGCAGACGGCAGTTGGTTAATGATGGAACCCACGTTCGTAAAAATGGCTCTGGCGATTGATTGAAATATGCAGGCCTGCACCCCAAACTCTATATCCGGCCCTGGTCTAGCCATGGTCCGTGTCATACTTTCGTAAAAAAATCACAAAGAAGGTTCTTGTTGGAAACACACATTGCATACTTTTTAACAGTGTTTCCGTTAATCTATCGTTTTACTGTATGGGTCAAATCATGGTCAATATTTTATAATCAAATTTCAAATAGCATGGTCACAAGGTAACATTAATAGCACCTCAGCCACGTTCTCCAGCAGATGTCTAGTGTAACAAACGGCGAAAAGCCGTAGATTGTGCGAAGCTTTGTTGTTGCCTGTGAACCTAGCGCTCGAACCTTAAGTCCCTTCGGTGTTTGTGGTTAACCACGCACAAAGGTCGCCGGCGTCTGCTGTAGATAAGCGTCGAAAACTACGTCTTCTGTGACTGCGTGCGAGATTACGTCGATCACTAACGTTGGGGCTTAACTGCGCTCTTGATTCATATAGTTTCCGGTCACCGTTTTTATTTGTCGTTTTTCTTCGAATTAGCGATATCAGCAGTTCGAACCTACTGATACCACTGAGGGTTTTGAGCCATTTCGGACCCGATTAAGACCGTTCGTCTATAGTGTAGAAATTCGGAGACGAGACAGTTTGACGACAAATTGTAGGTCCGAACTGCCGTGGTTCTGTACTTAGAAGTGTTATCAACAATATCCGTTTGTGTGTGTGTGTGTGTTTGCTTGGTAAACACGATATTACATTAACAGATGGCACAATTATAAAATAAACAAAAAGCAAACGTGCTTACAAATCGAAACGAAATATAAAAGACACATACGAAAGAAATAATAGTCAGTTATCGCTAGCGGATCGAGCGGCCGTCGGTGTAGTCACTTTTGGGGGTCAAGCAACAGTGACACTATTCGACAGTCCACAGAGTTTTCCTATTATGCGTTATGACTATAACGCTATCTTGTACCGTTTCTGAGATCATATTAGCACTTCTACACTGTGAGTCAAAAAAACTGTGCCATTTTTATTTTTACTGTAACTTTGGCAAATGTTGGTCTATTTTTAAAATTCTTTCAATGTCGGAATCAGAAAGAAATGGCTCATAACAAGAATGAAAAATTACCCACCGTAGCTTAACTTTGTTGCTACATTACCTTGTAAAACTAACACTAGTGTGAATGTTCGCGTGAAACTGGAGGTTCTGCGTCGAGAAACACCAGACTTCATTTCTCCAGATTTGTGGCC
>Ga0056114_1000810_pt1 | contig 12383 bp, 7 predicted proteins | sample WorMetHERISLAND1_FD_77005 | JGI IMG/M metagenome (GOLD analysis project Ga0056114, IMG submission 77005) | Marine gutless worms symbiont microbial communities from Max Planck institute for Marine Microbiology, Germany - Olavius loisae HERON... ...
CCCCCTACCGGGGCTTTGCCCCTGGACCCCACTGGGCCCCCTCCTTTCGCACTTTCTAAATACGCCACTGATGATAAATGTGATAATATGAGAGGATATTTGCTAGCAATGACTTGACTGTTTTTTTGCATTAACAGCGCTATCGAGGAACCCATCATCCAGCAGCAGCAGCAAAACGTCAGATCTGCGAAACTCGAGGTCTAGTCGAAGTGCAGCGATAGTGCCAGTCAGCCGTGCGTCTAACGGTGACTATCTGGACTGTGAGCCTGACGAAGGTGACACTGATTGGAATGATAACGACGATGACTACCGGCATGACGATGACAATGCTGATGACGACGGTGGTGACAGCGATGGTGACAATAACGATGAACAAGCAGCTGAATCAAGTAAGATATATTCTGTTCATAACTGCATCTTGTGTTGGTGTTTTGCATACAATGATTATTAATAGCTGCTATTAATTTTCCTTGCATTGCATAGGAGCCTACACATAACTTTTGCATTCAAATTAAAGAGAAACTGGCGAAAAACTTTCAGTGTAGGTTTAACTTGGACAATCGGTGTGTTGGTCAATTTATTATTGCTTACGTTAATGCCATGTGCCACATAAAACTTATTCCTCTTATTCTTGAATATGGCCGTTAATCTTGATGATCTTTGTACTGTTTTAGAATTTCCCTTTCGACTGTCTATGCATGGGGCAGCTTATGGACGCCCCATGCGTAGCCCCATCTAGGGTTATCCTAAAGATTTTTTGCTAATTTAGTGCAGTGATATCATCACATCATCATTACAGTGAGTTTTAAACAGATAAGTTTTTTTACATTTATTATAATATACATAGGCTGCCCAAAAGTAAAGCATCCAAATATTATGCATCATATTTGCATTGAATAACGTGCCATAAAGTTGCAGAATTCAACATTCAATTTCAGCAAGGTAGTGCTGCAACACATTTGAAAAGAGGTGATAGTTTTCATTCCACCTCTCTGTGTAGTATATCTGAGAATGCATCAGTGAAACAATTATCAAAATTGGTCATCATTTGGCCAAGTTATTGCGAAAATGAAAAGGGTGCCCTTTTGTGGCTACAGTGTATAAGTAAATGAAACAGACTCATAAGTCAGTACCCGACTTCCGATTATTGGAGTGGAGTTTTCCAGCCTACGTCAGCAACAATCGTTAACGTCACAGACAGACAGACCACGTGCGACGGCATGACACGATGCACTGCAGTGCATGATAAAAACTTATGCAAAGCTGAGTTATAGCCCATTTTGTCTCAAATTTTGTTGTCATGGCAACCAGGGTTGGTCATAGCAAAATTCATAGTAAGTCATAGTAAAATTTGGCTGACCCCGAAAACCCCGTTATACGCAAAAATCTAGGATATATCTTTTACACAAGCCGAGTTATAGCCGATTTTGTATCAAATTTCGTTGCTGTGGCAACAGGGGTCATCAGAGGGTAAAGTTAAATGACGGCGTAAAATTGGCCGTCCCGAAAACCATAGAACCAAAAATTATGACTATCTTGCGTACAACCGGAGTTATTAGTCCGGGTGCCAGGGGGCCATACCCTGCACTGAGAGTTAAAGTTTTTTCTTCGCAGATTCTGGTAGCCCAGATGGTAGGCTTCAATTTCCAGGTGACCGTCCGTCACCCTTAAGCAATTTCAGAATACACCCGTTTGTGTTGGGAGTACATAGTTTAAAAATGCCAAACAAATTCGGGTAGGGGAAACAAAAAGTCTTCTAGATCAGTTGTTTTAAATGTTAGAGGATCAAATGACCACTCAAAATGTTGGATTTGGAGAGATCTTTACTTGTGGTGGATGTTATATTCAATTAATTCAATAATGAGGTCACTAGAGGTCAAAAGGCCACAAAATTTTGACCTTGCCATATATCGAGTATTGTTTAAAACAGACTTATACAGGCCAAGACCAGGCCTATATTGTATCTTTTGCATCTGTATATGTTTGCTAATTGCTTAGACATCCTGCTACTAACTTGTGACCCTAGAATTGATGAAATCATACTGTTTACCGCTGATTCTAAATGCTACTGAAGTGATGCCTCTGTCTGCAACTAATATTCGTGAATTAGAGAATTGTATTAATAGAGCTTTGTACAAGACTTTTGGTATTGGTGATACAAGTTGTATAGTACAAATATGGACTTCCCTTGGTCTGTCAAGTATATCCAATTTAATCGAGGTTAGGAAGCGCAACTTAGTGTTTAAGCTTATTGATGGTGGCAATCACACAGTATTATAAAAAGTGTCGTATGAAAATCTGTTTTACTGAGCGTATTTTAGTAGTTTTTTAATCATGTGTATGTGCGTGTTCGCTATTAACTGTGTCTTCTTTCTTTTCTTTTTAGTGTACATGTATGTTTGTATTGCTGTGTATCATTGTGGTTATGCTGCCCAGTGAGGCGAATAAAGATATACAGTGTGAGTCAAAAAACCATACTGCGGTTTTCTGACATTTTCCCAAACGGTTGGGAATTTTTAAACAATTTTTCACACACCTATTATACGTTCCTATCTACGCTAGATTACAAATTTTTGTTCAATTATCTCCAACTTTGACGAAGTTAGGCCATATAAAGCGAAACCACCCATCGAATTTTTTTACATTTTACTAGAACTTAACTTCTAAATTTGCTTGCTGGGCAAATGACGTCAATGTTGACGTCATGTCATATCCATCATGTTTGCTGACATTATAAAAGCAGTAATGGATTTATTATAGTGGGAAATGGTTGTGTGCCAGATCCCACTCTCTCCTCCTGCAAGGGTCGGTGTCAACAGGCACAAGGATTGCGACGTGCTAACTGACCAGAGCAGGCGCAGCAAGTTGAGTGGATTTCACTAGTAGACTTTCCGCTCTTGTAGTGACTTGCAGCTGCTGTGAGCGTGGGAGCATCCCACACATGATGGTGATGCAGTCCTCCAGGAAGAAGACAGGCGTGTTCTCACCATGCTCCAGGATCCAGGAGAGCTGCGATGATTGCGTGAGATTCTTGCCCGCCGGCGTCCCTTCTGTGGTGTGGACAGCAGGATCTGGCTAAAGTCAGTCTCTCACCCTGCCACCGTGAGAGATGCCGGGCATGCTGTGGTTGTGTGAGCTGCCTTGCCCTCGGACTTCAAGGGAGCATCCCTCCTGTTGTGATAACAGTGTTCTAAGCTCAGCACTCTGCCACCGTGCCGTCGTGAGCCAAGAACACTGCGCCCAACCTGTTTCAGCCTACAGCCAGGCCGAGGCCCGAACTGTAGTTACCAGGGGGACCTTCGAGGAGGTAACAGGTTGGACTTCTGTGTCGAGAGGCTATACCAGCAGGGATGGGCTTCCACCTACCAGAGGCTGCCATCCTTTTCGCCCCCAACGGGAGCTAGCTGGTGCCTAGGCGTCGTCGGTACAGTGACCTCAGACAGGCTGGTGCGCATCGACACAGCGTTTAGATAGGAATGTATAGGTGCACCAAAATTAATTAAAAATGTTAGAAAATTGCAGGCCCGCGGGGGGGGATTTTTTGCACTCACACTGTATATACTAATTTATCCTACCCATGATCAAATATTTTGCTCAATTACTGCACTATAGGAAAAGAAAGATAACCCATTTGAAAAATGCCAAAAAATTGGGGTAAGGGAAACAAAAAGCCTTCTAGATCAGTTGTTTTAAATGATAAAAGAACAAATGACCACTCAAAATGTTGGATTTTGAGAGCTCTTTAGTGGTAGGTATATGCAAATTAATTCAATAATGAAATCAACAGAGATCAAAAGGTCAAATAATTTTGGCCGTGCACAAAATATCGAGTATTGTTAAAACACCCTTACACAGATCAAGAACAGGCCTACATTGTATCTTTTTGCGGATGTATATGTTTGATTAGACATCCTGCTGCTAATTTATCTCACAGTGTTCAAATATTTTGCTCAGTAATAGGAAACAAAAGATAACCGATCTGAAAAGTGACAAATGCATTAGGCCCCCTAGGACGCAACTACACTGTGTTCAGAAAAAAACACCCACTCACATTTTCTTTCATATCTCCATGAGTGATGAGCAGATTTAAACAAAAATTGCAGTGAATATACCTAAGGAACGGTAGATTCTGACTATGTACCAATTATATATTCATTGTGGCTGATGACGTCATTATGACGTCACATTTGTAAACGTTTATAAATAAGGACGTCAAGACAGAACACAGCCTTATTTCACAGCATAATTCAACGATAATTAATAATAATCAGCTATTTAACATACGTCAACAAGAATATTACTGTGTCATTGATGAATTGAAATGTCATAACTTGTGCTCAAAATATCCGCCTTTCACTTATACACAAGTGTGGATTCGTATGAGTCATCCACGACATTCAGTTGCTGTAACATTATCTCGCGTCAGTGGTGATCGAACTTAGTCACGTTTATGAATGAAAATTTATTTAATGTTAAATTGTCTTAAATCCCACCACATAATACACAATACGACCACGTCTATGCACCAGCAAGTACCCTGTACTCGCAAAAATGATATCCTTGGGATCACGGCTTATTGCGTGCTGTAAACTCGCTCCAACTTTAGCCAGACAAATGTGACGTCATAATGACGTCATCGGCTGCAATGAATACCTAGTTTCTACATTGTCAGAATATACCATTCCTTGGGTATATTCGTGGCAATTTTTGTTTAAATCCACAAATAATTCATGGAGATATGAAAGAAAATGTGAGTGGGTGTTTTTTTCTGAACACAGTGTATTCTTTTCAGAGCCTTTCATAATGGCAACACTGACTCACATATGGAGTGGATGCAGAAATTAGCCAATGTTGGTGGTAATAATCAATCAATCCAAATTAATAACCCTTTTAGCCGACTGTACTCAAGGGCGTCTATCCCCCCAACAGCCAATGCGCTATTCCCCCAACTTCCCTTGTTCCCCTTCCGTCCTTCCCGAGTCTCCCCTCTATAGTCCTTTCCTCCACTCCTGCCGTGATGCGGCCCCCTTGAAACCAGCTAGTGGTGTGGGGAACGATGTAAGCTCCCTAGTGAGGTCTCCCGCCGACATCGAGTTTGGTGTATTATGAGAGGGAAAACTTCATTTGACAGCAATTGTATGCATTTGTGTACACTGAAGTCTTGCAACATCACCTGATATACATTTAAAATTATAAAAAGTCTACGTATGACTCAGGTGACATCGCAAGATGTCGGAATATTCAGCATTTGAGTGATAACAATGTTCAAATTCCATTATTTCCACAGGGTGTCCCAAAAAAATAAACTGCAAACTTTTGTCCACATCGTCACCAAATATTGACCATTTTCAAATTTTTCCACCGGCACATTCTTAGGAAAATTTTAATAAAGCGGTTACTAAATATACGACCACACCTTATCTTCGTTGCCACACTACCTTGTGAAAATAAACTTTCCAAAATCACTACAATCACAATACGTATGCAAAAACTTATAAAACAACATTTGGCTAACATTTTGATTTAAGTTAAATTGTATGCAGTTTTAGATACACTTCCAGTGTTCATAAACATAAAAAGATGATATGTTATACAGGATGGGTAAAAAATATTAAGCTCCGAAGTCTGGTTCATATCTTCACCAATGCATTTTACATATTTATATTTCACAAGGTAGTATAGCCATGCAGTTATTTAGTAACCAATTAGGTTATTCAGTAATCAATTTATTACAAATTTTCCACAGAATGTGACGGTGAAAAACTTACGAAAATCGATCAATATTTGGCAAAGATAATAAAAAATTTATTGGCAAAAGTTTGTGGCTTACTTTTTGGGCCAACCTGTATATTGTTCAAAACTTTCTCAAAACCAGGTTTTGAGCAAGTCTGCAAATTGTCAGCGACAGGTTACACACATTTCGGCAGCAAAAAGTCTGAAACTTGTGACAGACTTGCTAGATCTGCCTCTATGGAGATCCGACAAATCTACGTTTTTGGTCTAAGACTTTTTATGTTCAAAACTTGTTAGCTTCTTTGTGTCCGACAAGATCGAAGTAATGGAGATTGGATTTAATTTTAAAAACTTGACACTCAGACTATACGACTGCATTTGGAACCTCAACTATCTTTCTTCTGTTCAGAGTGAAAAATTATCGAAGTCTTGGAAGACTACCTCAAAGTGAAATTCATTCAATAAAACAACCTTTTTACTTGCAGCCCGACATAAGCGAGCACACCCCCCCCTTAACCCCAGCTGGTGACGGCTGGTACTCGATTTACTTATCCCGGAGGGATGGAAGGCTGAGTTGACCTAGGTGCCTGATAACGCCCAAACCGGGAATCAAACCCATGACCGCTAGGTCAAAAGTCCGATGCCCTACCGCTGCGCCACCGAGACGAGGCCTACCATAGTTATGCCTAACTGTGAAATACTTGGTTTGTTAGGAGCTGGAAAAAGGCGAGCAAGACCCTGTCTCTATTGCTCCGCGTTCGTCAAAACGCTCACCAGACATCTGCGCACAGTACACCGAGAAGAGCCAGATGTAAAGGCTGCAATGGCGTTACCAGCCAGGGCACGCGACCGAGCGTTCGACCAGCTAAAGAGAGACGGCATCAAGCTGTACAACGTCCAGGAGTCTGGACTAGCAAAGCCGAAGTACGAGTGTGAGCGTTCGGCTGCTGGTCGTACCGCGGAAGAACTGGCAGTGTGCGGGAGGTGCTCTGGCTTCTTTTCAAAGAAGTACTTCCACAAACATAAGGCCAACTGTCGAAGTGAAGGCGCAGTGCAACTCCAGCCAACGAACATACCAGCTGAGGTCTTCTTGATCCTTAGGAACATAGACCAGTCATTCAAGGTTGAGATCCTTTCAAAATTTATCCGGGACAAGGTCGGACAGCTATGTAGCTCTGAACCGACATTGGTCTCCTTCGGAGAACGGATGTATATGAAAGCGAAGGCGAAAAAGGACAAGAAGACCGAGGTCAAACGTTCAGTCATGTGCGACATGCGGCGGCTGGGCATGTTGTTCGTGCGCTTCCTCGAGGAATGTCAGCAGCAAAACCTCGTGGAAACGTCGTCACCGGTAGGTGTCAAGGACATGATTAGGAGGAAGTATTATCAGGCGCTGGAGCCGGCTGTGCGAACAGTCACTACGGCTGAAAAGGAAGAAATTAAGTCGGGACTAAAAGTCAGCCTCTACTATCTTCTCAAGAGGCTGGCTAAGGTCGTCAAGTCAACGCACTTAGTGTCTGGCGATGATGATGACGCGGCCGAGGTCGACAAATTTGTAGACGTTCTTGACCTGAACAAGAATTACTTATTCGGAGACGCCGTCTACAAAATCCGACAAAACAGAGAGACCCGACTAAGGAGGCCTGAGGCCATGCCAGACGATGACGACATCGAGCTGCTGCGGTCGTATACGGTCGGACGCATGTCAACGTTGCTGCAGGACCCGTACAAACAGTGGTCGACTCACGAATTCGTGGAGCTCCGTGACCTGGCCGACTGTCGACTGACGCTGTTCAATGCCAGACGGGGCGGCGAACCAGCGAGACTGATGCTGTCCAACTGGGAGGACGCCAAGAACGACGCCTGGCTGCATAAGGATCGCCTCAGTCACATGGCAGAAGAGGAGAAGTCCTTCTTCAGCCAGATGAAGGTGATGTACCAGAGCGGGAAGGGAAATCACCTTGTGCCGTTCCTGGTACCAGCGGACACGATAGCTGCGTTGGACAAGTTGTGCGACAGCGAAACACGCGCGCAGAGCGGAGTTGCCGACAGCAACCGGTACCTGTTTCCCAGTACACACCAGTCACCGGACCACATCTACGGATGGTACGCCGTGAACCGCGTCGCGCAGTGTGCGGGAGTCAGAGACGTGAAGTTAATCACTGCCACAAAGATGCGCCATCGTGTCAGTACCATCTACGCGTCGCTCGATGTGCCAATGAATCAACGGCAGAATTTCTACCGGCACATGGGACACTCCGCAGACATCAATGCGTCGATATACCAGGCACCTCTGGCAGAACTAGAAGTGACACAAGTTGGCCGTGTGCTTCAGCAGATCGACCAGGGTCATGGCTTCCAGCAGTCTAGCAGTTGCCGAATTGCTTCGTCTTCATCTCCAGCAGCTCCAGCAGACCTTGCGCGGTAGGTCTATTTTTGGAATACACACAAAGGCTACCAGCATTCACACCGTAGCTATTAGCATCATGTATAATTGCTGTTATACGATACGATACGATAGAAGAGTTTAATGTGGGCTGGAAAGCTGAGTATTCAGCTTTATCTAGCACACATAGCCAGAAAAAAAAATAAAAAAGAAGAAACTAAAACAAACAAACACCAATGCCCCTTTAATTCAGTACAGGTTCAAGATCTGTGAAGGCAGTCCGGAAGAAGAGTGACTATGGAGGAAAGGATTTGTGAAAAAGCTGAGTTTGCTGTTTGCTATTTGCTGTTCTATTTGTTGTATTTAGTTATTCAGCATTTTTACTGCCAGAGTGTTATTAAAATTCAGTTCAGTTCAGTACAGAGATCTGGGGATAGGCGTGATATAAGAAGATTTAGGACCTTTAACCACAGTATGTGCAAGACAGTTCTGAATCTGCTGGAGGCGGTTTATTTGAGATTTAGGAAGATTGTAGTAGAGAGAGTTACAGTAGTCAAGCTTAGAGTGAACAACAGATGCAGCGATGGTACTGGCTGTTTTAGAATCGAGGTAAGGACAGAGCGGAGCTCTAGGATATGAGAATAGCAGGACTTAGAAAGTGATGAGATCTGATCAGAGAAGGTAAGATGTTCATCAAAGATAAAACCAAGGTTGCGTACAGAATGAGTGGTATTGAGAGAAGAGTTGTCTATTTTAGACAGTTGCTGTTTGTTGTGAGAACAATAATGAGAAATTCAGTCTTAGATTCTTAGGATCTCTATATGACGTTCAGTATCCTTCCTGCAGTATAGGGAATATATTGACTCACTGAGTTATTGCTTATTAAGTGTGATTTACAAAATGTTGTAGGTTGACTAGTGCAAATCACGATGACTCGAGGAACGACTGCTCAACACCAGAGTCAGATTCGACATCAGATTTCAATATCAGCACAACAATGTCCACTTTTGAAACTAGGTATGACGAAATTACATAATTGTTTTAAAATTCTGTCACGTTTTAGATACTACGTCAGATGATGCTGACATAAAATTACAACATGAAATTTTTTTGCATGCGAAAATACGACAAGTGGCCGTTTTTTACATTAATTGGTGTCATCGTTACATTAGTGTTAAAACAACAGTTTTTGTACATAAATAAATGCAAAAACTTAACAGTTTGAAACTCGATGTAAGGACGACAGGATGAACTCGAACAACTAAAACAGCAAAAATCACAAAAACAAAAGGACGATCACTGTGCATCAGCTTATTCATTTAAACTGTCATAGGCAGATTTAAATGTGCAAGCTGATGTATAATGATGTGCTTTTATTTTTTGATTTTTGCTGTTGTTCTAGTTCATCACGTCGTCCTTACACCCAGTCTCAAACTGTTAAGTTTTTACATTTATATTTGCTGCTTTATGGTCGTGGGTAGGGGCTGTCATGTGCAAGCCGATTGTAGTAATTTTGTATTCAAATTGTCCAATTTTTGTTACTGTGGTAACAGGGGTTGGTCTGAGATAAATTTCATTTGCATAGTGACATTCGCCAACCCCGAACAGCATAAAATACTATACACATGGAGTTGGACCATCTTATTCTTGTGTACTTTGTATACACTGACATAAATGATTAGGCCCAGACATAATTCATGCCACTTTAAAAATTCTGTTATATTCACTTTTCTATGTACCATATTTACGTTGATTTATTCGTGTGAATTCTTTCAGGGTCTTGGTCATCTCCAAATTTCTTGGTTAGAGCTGTGCACACGGCACAGACCCATCACACATCACACTTGTCCTCTGGTTGCGTCAGCCCATTAATTTTGCCAACCAAACCATTTAGAACATGTGAATAACAGTCCCGTGCTTAGTACAACAGTATACTGAACTAGCTGATTCATTTAATTATTTATTCTGTCTGCTGTTTCAGAGTGGATACACCGAGTACAGATTCTGCGACAGCTAGTTCCAACGTGCAGCAGCCGACGACATCAGCAGATACATCAGCAGCAGTATCGTAAGGATATACACTGTATTCTGCTAGATTTGTGTTTGTGCATGTGTGTGTTTCGATGTATGTGTGATATTATTGACTATTGAGTAAACTTGCTCGTGGATTGCAAAGATTGTATTGTACTGGTACAAGTGACTGTTAGAATCAGATTATCAGTAAATATACAGTCTTTAAAAAATAACTGGACCCCTATGATTTTTCACACAATTGCATCAAACGAGGATAGATTATCACAAGGATAATTTTCACAGTTCTTTCACTGCCACATTCAGAAGAAATGCCGCTACCAAGTTACCACTAAAGATGCCACCTCACCTGAACGATGTCACTATAATACCTTGGAGAACTTTAGCATCAGCAATATCAACTGCCCATATAGGCTCTGGGTTAATAACAAGTTAACGACTTTACTTACATATTATCATCATGGTATTAAATGGTATTAAATACATGGTATTAAATACAATAAATGTAAAAAAACTTAACAGTTTTGTAACTGGTAGTGTTTCTGAGGTATAAGCAGTTAATTGTTTGCTGCTGTGGTTAGGAAGTTTCATATTTTCACTTTTCTTGCATGTTAATGAAATGATGTTGTTCTGACTGAATTACCTAATTACCATTAGGCCTATACGTCAGCATTAGGTAGCATCAGTAGTTTGCATCCTTGTCTTTTTTGTTTACATTCTTGACAGGGATGCAGGAGGAGAGAAGAAACGAGCATTCACGCGATGGTCTGGCAGTGAGACGAAGCTTGTCACTAAGTACTTCGACAGCTTCATCAGAAATAAATCCGCTGGAAATCCAAGTAAACTATGCCATTCTTTCTCTTTTTGCAGATTTGATACAGTTTTTACAGGCGTGTGCCATGACAGAAACTTGTCGACTGACTTTGTGTCATGACTAATTCTGCTTTTGAGTTGCTGTGCATCAGCAATGTACTGTGCCTGATACATTATGTTTTGCAGCTGTTCATGCTTTCAGTCAATCAATCAAAACATTTTTATATAGAAAAATAGGGGTATAGACAAGTACTTCACGATTTTCACACTTGGACCATATACATATACCTCTGTGGAAGTGGTGGATGCCTCGGATTTTGGTGTTTTAACGTCGATGACACGATGGAACAAAATATGCTTCAAAAGCACTATTCAGGCAATATGTTGAAGACTGCCTGATAGATTTTCACACTTTCATCACTGTGGACATTTCCACGGAGAGAACTGTGTCAAAGTTTGTAATGTTATCAAATGGTCAAAGGTCAAGGTGATAGCGTGCGAGCACAGGCATACAGTACTTGGAATGGCAAATCAGACTATCTAGTTTTTCTTTTTCTGCATAGCTGCTTTTTGGCATTTTTGATGCCAATGCAATGTAGTGTACAGTTCCACCTTTTATGTCCTCGTGCACTACGTTCCTAACGTAGCGAAGAGGTAAATATGCGATCAATGTCAGTATGTATGTATTATTCATGACCGACCGGAGACTGACCTACCAACGACCGACTGACCTCTCATTTCGAAAATTTCGAATGGCGGTATCTCGACAATGGGTCATCCGATTCACTTCATGTTTGGTTCTATGGCATGGTTTTCAGGGATGGCCAATTTAACGGAGTCACTTGAATTTACATCCGGATGACCCCTGTTGCCATTGCCATGACAACAAAATTTGACAATATAAACGGAGCTACAACTCGGCTTGTATAAGAGATATCTCGGCAATATTTGCGTCTAACAGGGGCTTTCAGAGTCAAGCTATTGAATTACGTAAGGCAAATTTTACAATGACTGACCCTGGTTATGTCTGACCCTGGTTGCCATGGCAACAAAATTTGAGACAAAATTGGCTAGAACTCAGTTTGTATAACAGATATCCACGATATCTTTGCACCCAGTAGGGGGTTTTTGGAGTCGGGCTATTGAATGATATCAGACAAATTCTACTACAACCGACCCCGTTGCCATGGCAACGAAATTTAACACAAAAATGGCTATAACTCGGCTTGTGTTTGAGATATCTCCGAGATCTTTGCGCCTAACAGGGGGTTTTCAGCGTCAAGCTATCGAATGATGTCAGGCAAATTTTACAATGAACGACCCTGGTTGCCATGGCAACAAAATTTGAGAGAAAGTGGGCTATAATGCAGATTGTATAACAGATATCGCCAATAATCTTGCACCTAGTAGGGGGTTTTCG
>Ga0056114_1000811_pt1 | contig 12382 bp, 13 predicted proteins | sample WorMetHERISLAND1_FD_77005 | JGI IMG/M metagenome (GOLD analysis project Ga0056114, IMG submission 77005) | Marine gutless worms symbiont microbial communities from Max Planck institute for Marine Microbiology, Germany - Olavius loisae HERON... ...
CCCCATATTAGTGTAGACTGGGGGGACTTGTTATGCTTATTTTGTGTATATCCTTTTTTGTGTCTATTATTTATTTCTAAAAATGTGTGATTTTGTTGTTTTCATTCTTTGCTTTTTCCTTTGTAGCATCTCCTTCAGTACTTTGATACTGTTGGTTGGGTCTTTTGACCTGTAAAAACCGTCTCCCATATCCAAAGTCACAGGTCAAGGAACAGTGAGTTGCAGTAGGAGTAGACACCAGGCCATATGATGGTGTTGCTAGTGAGTGATTAGTGTGAAATGTTGTCTAATGACAGGGTTTGATGATCTTCTGAGTGGATCCGTCAATGTCATCTCCGGCTGTGAGTCTGATGACTTGCTGGGTCTATGCCAGCAAGCCGCGACAGCGCCACATTCCACTCAACCCTCCTCTACCTGGTCCACTCGTCCTCAGACTGTACAGTGTGAGCTAGCTGTGTCTGAAGCTGGTGAACAAACCTCCGGTGGAACAGCAGTGTCTGGGAGGTCTGTGGTGACACCGACACCAGACAAGTGTCCTGTTGGCATAGTGTCAACGAGGCAACTCAGCTCCGGTCGACACAGCTTGACACTGCAGCCCGCCAAGACGTCGACAGTTGCTGACAGGAGCCGACAGCGACCGTTGACGTCCATTGATGTCGGCAACATGCGCCTGAGAGACTTGTTGAGCTGTGATGACAGTGACGCTGCTGGTGGTGTTGAGAGTCATCAAGAGCCTCAGAGCACATCATGTGATGACACGCCAGACTCATCAACCGGCAACGCCACGTCCATCTTGAAACAGCTGCTCGCTGACAGTGACAATGATGAACAGAACGAGGTGTCACCACAGACCACCCACAACAACAACAACTGTCATGTGTTGCTCAAGGTCTGTGTTGTCATACTGTGTGTCGAGTTACTGGTCATGGTGTAATCCTGTTGCACCAGTTTATGGCTACAAATGACGGCTTAACCCGGCCTGATTTGATATGAGCTTCAGCTAGTAACTGCTTGTTGTTTCTGATGGTTGTCAGTCTTGTCAGGAATGAATGAATGATTACACCAGTGTAACAAACATACACACAGTAGTAGATTTGTTGATGTGTTGTATGTAATTTCCTGTCATAGGTTGAATAGCAAAGTCTACTAGAAGTGTTTTACATTTGTGTGTAGTCAGTTTTGTGAGAAGACCCTGTCCTCCATTGGTGTGTTAGTTTGTGGACGGTAGCATAGCTGATTGGCTAGTGAATGTAGTGCACGAGTTACAAGCATCATTGGTGATGTTTGATGATGATGTTTGATGATGTGTCTGTTTCAGCAACTTCTTGATGCTGACAAGACGGGGAAGGAACAAGCGGCGCCTGCCGACCCTCATACAAGACTGCTACGACAGCTGCTCTTCCCAGACTCCGACTGCCAAGTCGTGAGTATCATGAGCACTTTATTTTACATGCTTCCAGCATAAACTGTCTTCGTTAATTGATCATATGAGTGAATTGTGTACGGCATTTTTAAAAGTCTGTTCTTGATCGCAAGAGGTGCTTACACTGTTTGTTAGTGTCACCTCCTCCATGTCCAGATTTTGTACACAGACTTGGAGAGCATCTACCATACATCATGCAAATACCCAACAACTTCTGGATATTATTACTCTTACGTACATGCCCTTTGCTCTTAATACTTATATGGCACTCGGTTCACAGACGTTTTGTCTTTAGTTATTGTGTCATTTATTGTTGCATCCAGTATTTGTATTTTAATTTGTGCTTTTTTCCGCTTAGTTCAGCACTATTTATGTATGTATTCTGATAGGTTTGTGCTAACAGCATGTCACAGGTTTCACTGTTGTCTTTACTAGTGGTTGTGGTCAGGGCAGTTTAAACATGTAGTCTTTTGTGGTGGTAATATCTTACTATGAACAGTGTATTATCTCATTTAGTTGCATAACTATGGTTGCTTGCCGCCTTGTGAATCCTTTGTGAACAGAGTTGTAATGATGTTGAACTATCAATCATGATGTGTTGTATGGCTGGTTCAACTCGTGTGTGTTGTGAACTGTGGATGTTGGCAGGACACAACAGCAAACCTTGAGAGTGAAAACGGTCTCTCTGGTGAGTTGGGTTTGAGTCGGGCATCAAGCAGTAGTCTGCTGGAGTCCAGTGAAGCCGTGGCAGTCGCTGACAGTAGTACGATGTCACCATCTCACAGTCGAGTGTCGCGGCCTGAGACTCACAACAGACTGCTGTTGACGCTGGTAGCTGGGACTTCATCCACCGACCAGTCAGCTGCCGGACCAGTAACATCACTACCAAACAGTGAGTCGTTCACATCGCCCAGCCAGTCCAACTGCGCCACCGTGCCTGCCGGTCACCGTGCCGTGGCTGATACAGAGTTGTCAGCTGGTTTGCTAGGTGCCAGTCAGAATGGCAGCGGTGACATCAAGGCTGACATTGAAGACCAACTGTTGATGGCTCAACTTGAGCAGGCAATCATGAGCTCAGAGTTGTCACTGGAAGACCTCGATCGTCTTCTGGTTGTGAGTTCTAGCACTGAGTCAGCATCACTGAGGAGGTCTTCGACAGACACTCAGATGATTGGACAAAAGCATTCAGCTCCGAGCGGTAAACCTTATTTCTCTGTGTTGTATGCGTTATGTCCATCAGTTACTGATAATTTTAGTCACACAGCAAATGATTATCGTTTAGGATTTTTTGTAATAGCAGTTTTAAAAAAGTGCATATTGCATAAAGTCATTGACAGTGTCTGTTGTATGAAAGTATAGTTTAGTTGCACTGTTTAGTTTCGTATATTTTTGTTGGATATTCAATCTGTTATCGAGAAGACTTGCTCTCTGTTTCAATTAGATATCGTCATGTCATAGTAGATGCTGGACTCCCAGTGTATTGCCATTTGCACTCATTATTGTGCCGTCTTCTGTTGCATTCAGTTTACATTCTGCCTAACCATAGACCACTGGAATGCCCTTGTACTACATGGATGAAGACTATCCGGTAGGACCTGAAATCCAATAACCTGTCCCTGAATGTAGCAATTAGCATACCTTAGAATCGTCCACTCTCGAGACTGATGTCTAGGCCCACAGTTTTCCACTGGCCGCGGAGTTTCGAGCCAAACCGCGGAATTTGCCCTTTGCCGCGGAATTTTAACATTTTCACAGAATTTTGCAGAATTTGAGATATGACCAGTGATTAGTATGATCGTTGGCGTGTGAGTGATATATTGATTACTGTGATTAGTCTGATTTCTTGTCATTTACATTTTATAACGTCAGAACACTTCGGTTGTTCAGTTGAAACACTTAGGGTCAGAATGACGGACATTTTGTACATCAGTTAGTCACTTATTTTAGTCGACTCACGTCATGAGTCATGAGTTTCATTGCACTTTTAAACAGAAAAAAAGGAAAAAAATGATTTTCTTTGTATGTTGCTATAACTCAGTACAATGCCAGACTTCAGTAACTGAAGTTTCTGAACAGCTCTCTAAGTTGTCAGTCATAAATGGGAGGCGGTGACGAGCTGCGGAATTTGGACGATTTTGCCGCGGTGAGCTGCGGAATTTCGTGAGCTGGCCCACAGAATTTGGCAAAATTTTCTGCGGAAAACTGTGGGCCCTATTGTTTTGGCACTGTGCACTCCTAGTGGTGCTTGCCAGAAATGATGATAAACATATTTTGTTTTACAGTTTTTACCGCGCGTCAGCTCGGCTAAGCACGATAATAACGGTAGTCCAAAGACTCTAGTTTTAGGCAATGTAAAGATGTTGCAGAAATTCGAAGGGTATCACTCCCAACAAAAAAATTTCTGCTGGTATGCCATTCTGGTATTTGAAAAGCTCAAAAAACTGTATATGCTTACTGCTGCTGGCATGGCACTGCAGCTGCAGTATAGCGACTATTATCATAACGACGTCATCTCATATTTGCCAGTCACAACAAACGTCACAGTTACCAACTAGTTTTAGTAGCTTAAGGCCACGTGGCATAATTTAAGGCCAAACAAGCTTAAAAAGTCCAAATTTTGCACAGAAATTTTCTTTTAAGTCTGTGCATGCCAATCCCAAGCCTGGTTATGATAATGTGCGCTACTACGCCATACAGATTACAGCCTCACAGTTCTTAGATAAACAGCGCAATGCTTCGGCAAGTGTAGTGTGAATTGTGATCATGAATTTGCAGCTGTATGGGTTATAACTTAGAAATGGTACAAGCTATAGTGCTCGAGGTACTGTAGAATGTATGTAAAGTTAAATGTTATTTGTCAAATGGTGTCATTTATAATGAACTTGAGTGACCCCTGACATGGATTTCAAGGTCACAGTTTTTTTTCAAAATTAAATGTCAATATTCACCACAAAATGGTGCAAGATGGAGCCATAGTTACTATTGAGTATTAATAGGAAGTCATATGATCGATCTATTGAATGGTGTCATTTCCAGTGGCCTTGAATGACCTAACCTGGGTTTCAAGGTCACTGTACTTTTCAAAAGCGAATATCTCAAAACGGTACATCATCCGGCTGCAGATGATTCATTTACTTAACGTTTAGTTTAATAAGCCGCCGACGTGCAGTTCCTTGGCGATAGATGAGTCTCTTGTTTGTGAGACATTTCATCAGCTGACAGTTACTGCTGCTGCTGCTGTGATACGGTGTGAGCAACTAATAGAGCAGATTGTTGTTACTAGCGTATCGTCATGTTGATGACATTTTGTTGACGGCTAACCAGTGGATGATACTGTTGTGTGTAGGTGATGTCAGGGCATGTCACGTACCTGAACAGAGTGATGTGACTTTGTCTGCAGGTGGAGTCTCGCATCAGGCATGTAGCATTGTGTGGACATTGCTCATGACATACATACAATGTACATCATTGTATGATGAAGTGATCATAACATAACTGCATCACCACTACTCGGTGTCTTACTGGAATGTCGCTATATTGACTGTGTTTAATTGCCTGGTCACACCACACCAGATCAGTTGGGTTTTTTGTGATGCATAGTGAACGTGCCATGAGGTTAATTTCTGTGGCTGCCAATGAGGGTTGATAATAATGTTCTGTGAAAACCATGATTAATGTTGAATTTAGAGACGATTCTCTGAAGGTCTGAGCGGGGTCGAAGTCTCGGTGTTGATGTCTCAGTCTCGATACGGTCTCGAGACCTGATTTTGATTGTCTCGTCTCGAACAAAATTTCAAACATCTCGGTCTCGTCTCGGTCTCCCGCTCTTAGTTCTCATTTACAATCTAATGTTTAGCTGGATTTTTGCTCATTACAAATTACATTACAGTTGCTGATACTGAACTGTGTTTTGCGTAATAAATGAACGAAAAACAGCATAATTTGCAGCAGTTTGAAGCCATAAGCTTAACAGGCTGTACCGTTTGTGACTTCTCGAAAACATCTTAGTCTGGGTCTCGAAAGATCTCGGTCTCGTCTCGAAGCCAAAATTGGAGGTCTCGGTCTCGTCACAGTCTTCGGAAAGTCTGTGAAGGTCTCGGTCTCAAACAAACTTTCAAACGCCTCGGTCTTGTCTCGGTCTCGAAAGAAAAGGTCTGGTTTACATGCCTGGGTCTGAGCCTTGGCGTTGATTAACAGAGAGTGTCATACATACGTGGCTCATCCCTGACACACGATGGGGACAGGTACAGCTGTGGAAGGAAGAATGGAAGGATACCAACCAGGAGAAGGAAAATGGATGTGTCATAATTTGGCAACCATTCAGTGTGCAGTTTTCACCCAAATGTAATTTATGATAGTTGAAGAATTAAGATGCAGAAATAATACTTAGTGCAATTTTGTATTGCATTTAAGGCTTACTCACATCAGCTGAATGGCTGGAGAAGACGTTCTGCTGACGTAATGACTTTGGAATAATTTATAGAAATCTTTAATTAAATATTTTTTTTGTAAATTTTCCCAGTTATTTGTGACAAAAAGTCTTCTAGCAGTTGAGGTGGTATGACTGACACAGCTGTTGGAAAGCCAGTTGCTAGATGGTGAGCTTATAGTCAGTGTATCACTAAAGTTTTTGTTATTTTAGTTGACTGTAATCTTAGTTCTGTTAATCTTGGCTGCTGTGTTAATGTTATGTTGCCTGGAATGCCATGTAAAGCAAGTGAATGATTCATAATCTTGCTGGTTTTTAATACGTGCAGAGTATGAAGTGGAACTGTGATGATGCATGTGTGCTGCAGAGACAGGGACAATCGTGTGAGTCAGATGTGTCAGGTCACGTGTCAGGCCGATCACCATCGCTCATTGCCATGGAGAGAGTGATGCCAAAGTACGCTAGCTGGATGTCGTCAGATTATACAGACTGCTGGCGTCATGTAGCGAGCAGGATGAACACTGTCAGTCACTATCCAGCATTAAATGTACGTGGATCACATGCATTCAGGAGGCCAGCACAGCAGGCAGCAGCCAGCGACGGAGCTCCGACTGACGATATGCTGATGACTACATTAGACAGCACCAGGAACCAGCTTAGAGCTCGTCTGAGTCATCGTTCTGCACCGACTCATGTCAGTACAGACGGTGAGTGAGGGTGTTGTCACAGCATACAAAGATTATTTACCAACGATCGTGTTTTCATCCACCATTTCCAGTGGTGTGCGCCGTTGCTAGTATAATCATTATGTAGCGTAAACTAGTGTAATTCAGTCATCATAATATCTAAAAAATTTCTTACAAGCAACCTTAACCATTCATAAATAGCGTGCGATGCAAGTAATAAACCATAAAATTGCTCAATCCTGCAAAAAAACTAATACATCTGAAGAAAAGCATTATGTACAAGAGAATCACGTTACCAGAAGTTGATAAAATCTGGAGTAAACATTGAAACCATGTAGCTGTTTATTGTGACTACTATTTCTACGCTGTCTACTGACAAATGATGCTGGCATGGTTGGTAGTTTGTAGAGTGTTGTGTTAATAAGCTAACTTATTGTATGTTTCAAATGGCAAATTTTATTGAAATCAGTCGACATTTGCTGACTATACAGTGTAGCAGAAACTATAAGAGCTTACATTTGTGGACCACTGTCTGTTGTCATTGTGTTGATGTGTTATAGCACTTGTGTGATTTATTGTAGATAATGTCAAGCCATGTCAGGAGCTTCAGCAGTGTTATCAACATGCGTCATTGAGTTCACATCATTACACTGACGGCCTTCAGCCTCTGCACAGCCAGGCATTTGTTGCTCAGTCGCAGTATTACAATAGTCCAGGCTCTCGCAGTCAGACTGTGCCTGGGTTGAGTACCTGTACACAGCAGCACCTCTCACCAGTGCACAGTGAATATCACCAGCGTGGACCAGCAGCTTCAACTGACGATGGTATTTGTTCATCATCATGGCATCAGCCAGTGATGACCTCTGTCAACTACACTGCACCAACAGGCTATACAAGTCACTGTGCTGGGTTTGGCATTGGTAGGAGGAATTGGCACGATGTGCAACAGTTTGGAACGTTGGTCGGCTTGCAGCGTGGCTTGGCAGGTCGTCTGCAGTCAACTACTCATCACTGTCGGTATGACAATGAGACAAGCCTGCTAGGTGTGAACCAGTCTGTGAGCGCTGTAGCAAGGAGGCATCAGCAGAGAGTGTCTGCTGGTCAACCCAGACAACTCTTTGTGAGACCAGGACTGCCGACATCTGTTGGCGATGCCTTGACTGGCTACCAGAGTGGAAGCACATTCAGCATACAGCAGCAGCAGCCGTTGACATGGGATCAGTCTACATACACGGACACAGGTTGATATGCACGTCTTACTGTATCTTGTGTTGGCTTAGAATCAGTTGAGGTGTAGATACTTTAGCTTCTAGTGCTAAACGCAGATTCAGTTGTGGAGAACTGTGTATTTAGAGCTGTTTCTGGAGTGTATTAAAACTGATTGATAAGACAAGTGCTTTCACTGGCTCCACTACCGGTACTTGTCGACTTCTCCGAGTCGACTAATAAACCTGTCTCACTGTTCATCCGTTCATCTGTCCCATTTCTGTGTCAGGACGTACACATTTCACTGACACATATTCCAGAATTGTGCCAGTTGTTATGTCTGATTTTAAAATTCACACTGCACTGTATATGAATGAGTTGTTATGCCTTCTTTGACACAGTTAAAAGGTTTCATGTGACCTAAATTCATATGGTCAGCCAGAATATTCCATTGTGTCTTCTCAAAAGTGGTTTCTGCTGTTCGTGTGTATGGAGTTGTCGCCCTTACACTGTGCCATAAACTGGAAAAGTTTTTTTTACATTCAACACAGCTTTTTTGTCATTATGTGTTGTTGGTTGGAGTAAGTTCTTGTTGGAGTAAGTTCTTCAGATTTCTCTGGATGTCTGCAATGGCTGTCCATGTTAAACGTGGACTGCATCAGCTATCCATGGTAAATGCCTGTGTGTGCACTGTGCAGGGTATCATCGGGCTGCATCAATGCAGTCTTCATCTACCTCCTGCTATCCAGCACCAGGCAATGTTCCACAGTCTTCAGGGTATGATTCATCACCTGTGCTTGTCTGAGTTGCTGCCATGTTTTCATTTGTTGTAGTTTAATGCAACTTGTACTATGAGTCAATAATTGCTTAACAACACGTGAAAGACCATTCATGGCCACAAGAACTAGTGCTGTAGAATGGTTTTACGCTTTCTTGGATTTCTTTCGTGTCTACTAGTTGATCTATACTTTATTGTGTAATTCTGCCAATTAGCTATTCCAAGTTAGTAACTAATAGTTGTTGTACACTAAGCTGATGTGAGACATATGATGTTATAATCCATGTATGTGTGTGTGTGTGTCTGCGTGTGTAGGTATCTGTAGCAACATTCACTGTGTGTGATGATCAGTTTATGTTCGTTTCAAGGCCGCTGCAGTGGCTAGCCGACCGTTGTCAGTAGTTTGTGAAATACATTTGTATTTGCTTTCTGTTGTGCGGTCTCGGTGAATTGTGTGTGCACAGTTGACTGTGTGTATGTGAGCTTGTTGACAGTCTGTGAGTGAGGTTTTGTCATTTGATTCAACACTGTCATATGTTTGTGCACTGTGTCATCATGTCATCATCGTGTGTGTCATGTCTGCTGTGACTGATAGCTGTCTGTATGTAACTGATCAGCTGATACATCACTATAAGCACCAGTGGCCTATCATATGTGAATACAGGACAAGTGGGTTGGGGTGTTATCACTTGATACTGATGTCTCCAGTCTGTCATGTGTAGCCTGAGCACTGGATGTAGTCTATCATGTTTACCTGCATATGTCTCTGCCAAGCTGTCATCATAGCGCTCACCTTGTGTTGGCTCGGGAGCATTGTAGAATAGGCCCACCTCGTTTCCTGGCTGAGTGTCGTGAACCAACATAAGTGGCACTGTATAGACTTGTTGTGCTGATGTGCCATTAAGAATCTACTCACTTAATCATCAGCTCTTACCTGTGGTTTCACAGAGATGGTGTTAGGTGTTCTCATGAGAACATTGTATTGAACTGGCTGCTTTTTAATGACTGGTGAAATTTGGACAGTTTAAAACTTTCTTTAAATGCAAAAGAAACATAGCTTTGCAGTAGCAAATATTACTTTGATGGGACTCATTAACAATACTGTGCTTGTCGCAGTCATCAGTCGTACCATGGCTGATGTGTTGATGATGTAGTCACTGCCAGTTGGACACCAGGCTCAAAGTCACTGCTGCTGACTGCAACATGTGCACAGTGCACTGTAGCAAGTAGCGGAAGTGAAACCTTTGACCATTGATACTCTGCTGTGTGGTGTGAGTCATTTAGCAATGTTCATGTACCCTGGCAAAATGGCTAAACCAATTGAGTTTTGCACAGAGGTGGTATCCACATTGTTATAGATGAGGTGATTAAACATTCCCAGCGTGAGGAGTGTGATACTGTCAACCATGCAGCAAACCTCTTGCCAAAGCTCTTTGGCCTTTGTTTCACCAGCTCCTAGCTGTTGGTAGTTCTCTCTTGAATGCTTATGTAGCTACTCGTTTTACTAAATGTCTGTTTATTCTATATTGTACAGTGAAGACTTGAGTGACTGTAAACAGTAGTGACAAAGTGACATTGAGAATCAGGGTCTATCCGTCCATTGCTGTTGTAAGCTGGTCAGTGTTCACTGAAGCTTGTGATTGTCTTGCATCATTGGTGATTGGTTCATGTTTTACAGCCAGATTTGTTTTGTTTCGTCAACTGATGTGTTTAAGATAACAATCGTTGGCAGTAGACTGATAATTTCTTGTGTAACTTGTGTTAGTAATGAAACTCCGAACACACTGAGTAACCATTAGCTACTCGTGAACGCACTGATCACAACGTGCAGAGTACTACCAGTGACCACTTCGTGTTGCATAATATTATACCACTTGAAACTTATACACTTTCTGCTGTTACATGTTGGTATTAACTGAGTGAAATGATATTAAGTTTTGTTGTTAGCAATTGTGCTTACATTTGATTATTTTCAGTATTGGATTCTGCTGTGGACGTTCGTTTGAGTAATTATTACATCGACATTAACTCTGACGCCCACTGTTGCCATATGGGTGCAGCAGCTATAAAGCATCTTGTTGAGCATCACAGTGCCCAGATGTCAAAAATTGCAAATGACGGCTTAACCTGGTCTGGCACGGGATGCTTTATAGCTGTGTCCATGTGGCAACTGTGGGCATCGAAGGGTTAAGTGTTATTTTAGTCTTACGTACTGAGGCTTGTGCGCAGCTATGAAGTGATGTGTAACGTGTCACCGTGATGACACACGTTGTGCTGCTGTGCCAGGCCAGTGTTTGTCTCACTGCAGTTGTACTAGTTGCACTCACACTCTCCCAGTAGCCACAGTTGGCTGTTGACGTTGAAACATTGATGAAATTCCATGTTACTCTTTAAAGTCCATCTTTACTGTATCTTTGACTGTCAATTCAGTGTCATTTTCGACTACCTCTGGACCACCCAACGTACTCTGCATTATTAAGCGTTTCTGTTTTCACATTATGTGCATGTTAGCTTATGACGCAGCTGGCCCGACTGTATTGCATGGTATTGCTATTATTGTATCATAGTGACATAATGTTGACATTCATCTGCAGGTGAGAGCTGAATTGCACAAAGTGTTACCCGTAAAACTTCGAATATAATACGCCATCGAATATAATACGCACCCCAATCTTAGACTTTTGTCACAGTGTAAAAATCTGTAGACCTGTGTATAATACGCAGCCCTATATAAGCACTCAACAGGTCAGTATATCTGCCCAAAACGGCGACGAACGTACATGATTGTAAGCTGCCCTCCAGAAGTCGTATGGCAAATGGCCTTGGTCGCTGGGTCCAGCACCGTGACCAGTGACCACTCTTAGTGACGTCATTTAAGCCATATCGCTCATGGATGCACGGGCGTATGGCCTTGAACGACCGCGCCGTGCCGTCAGTCACTGTGTGACGTCTCCCCTCCCCGTCTATCACGGCTGTGGCGGCCGGATACAGGACGAGGAGACGAGGGCAGACTGGGCCAGTCAAATGCTGCAAGCAGTAACATGAACTAAGGGGACCGAGCCGCCTTGGTCCACCGTAGGCCTATTCATTCATTCATTATTACGTCGAAGCAGCACCACCGGGCACCGGTATTTCGATCGGTGATTTTACCGTTTTCAACGGTTGTTCAAATTGAAATAAAACTACAGAAAAAGCTAGATCTATGTATAATACGCACCCCTGACTTTCCAGGCAATTTTATGATAAAAGGTGCGTATTATATTCGAAGTTTTATGGTATTTGTTTTTATCGCTGGTTGATGTTGCAATATAGAATCAACGAATTTTTACTCCCTGTTTTACAGTGATATTGCTTTCATGTTTCTTGGACACATTTTTATCTAATATATTATTTGTTATTTTGTTCTAACAGTTCTTTTTGCATACAAGCAGAAACAACGGGTAAACATTGTTGACTGGTCATTTTTGTTTTATGCAGTTTATGTCGTCCTGTTAACTATTTGACACCCACTGTAGGATGTTTTATAGCTGTACCAGCCCATATGGCAACCGTGAGTGTCAAAGGGTTAAACTGTTGTCACAGTCAAGATATAGCCGCTACTTGCGTGCTTAAAATGCCGTTAAACCCTAACCAACCAACCAACCAATCACAGTCAAGAGTCTGTATTAGCTGATATAGAAAACTGTGTCATTGTATGTAGCTGCAGTGCACATAATAATGACCTTATCGTGCAGTTGAGCATTCCAATTCAGGGAGAAAACTGTTTGATTTTATTACCGCGCGATGCACTTTAGTGCAAAGCGCGGTATTGCGATCGCATGTCGTCTGTCTGTCTGTCTGTCTGTCTGTAACGTTGGTGA
>Ga0056114_1000812_pt1 | contig 12379 bp, 8 predicted proteins | sample WorMetHERISLAND1_FD_77005 | JGI IMG/M metagenome (GOLD analysis project Ga0056114, IMG submission 77005) | Marine gutless worms symbiont microbial communities from Max Planck institute for Marine Microbiology, Germany - Olavius loisae HERON... ...
CTGTACGACAGTATCGTCTTATTATGTTTACAAACACCGGAAGTGTATCTAAAACTAAAAGTAATTTAAATTAAATCAGAAAATCAGTAGAAAATCGTTTCAGAAGATAAGTTTTTGCATAGGTATTTACAGTGATTATAGTGATTTTTGAAAATTTATATTTCACAAGGTAGTGTATCGACACAGTTAAGGTGCGGTGGTATACGTAGTAAACAATTTATTACAAATTTTCCAGAAAATGTGCAGGTGAAAAAATTTTGAAAATCGGTCAATATTTGGTGAAGATATGGACAAAAGTATGTGGCTTAGTTTATTTTGGCCCACCCTGTACTACATCCGGTAACCGATTTTAGTGGTCGCAACGTTGAGTTAAATTTTCACGTTGATTGCTTTTTTAGTTTCTGATACTTGTGATATCTTGTTTTAGCTTTTTGGCTTATTTTCGCCTGATCACGCCCGGCCCATATTCGGATCAAATCAGATCACATCAGATAATAGTTTATGACACACCGCATTGCGATTACGTATAAGTATAATATAACTCAGCCAACATTGTGTACGAAGTTAAAATAGCGTAGTAAAACTAATGTAAAAAGTCGAGAAAGTCAATAGGCCTCCCTGAAAAGCATTCGAGCAATATAATTACAATTGTCATAGTAGCCTATGACGATTTGCAGTTAAGCGTTAGATTATGATTTCGAGGCCATAGTTTATATTGTAGTCTTTTATTAGGTGGCAAAAGGCGGTACATTACGTGGTTATACTTACGCATGCACCGTTATCACGTGATCTGCAAACAGGAAGTCAACAATAACCACATTGTAGACTTATCGATGTGCAGCTTGAGCGAACGGTAAGTCAACTTCAAGATCAGCCGATCGAGATAACGTTCTTTCTCGTCCGATGGATACACTTCGTCGTGTACATAGCGAATTAGCTTCAATGTATCATAGAGTGAACCACAGCGTAGCTTCTTCTGACATTGACTCATTAAATATAGTAACAAAGTTAGCAGCAAGATTGACTCATGTTCCCGAAACTGTATCGAGAACATTAGCAACGACGGATGAAGGAGCCGAATGACTCCATAAAGCGACAACAGTTCACCATCCAACAAAGAAAGAAACTCTGGTAACACAATCATATGGTAGAGCTGGTTTCTAAAACAACTGGTACGAAGAACGATATTGACATGAGCTCTACATGTCTTCAGACATTCTTCAAACAAACCACATCTGTACGCATACAAAACTTCAAACTCATTCGCAGCCGGAAACTGCTGCGAGTGCAGCTCGCGGACCATTTGCTGCCGATATGCTATCAGTTTTTCCAGTGCTACAAGTTCCAGCGATGTAACCAGCATACTGGTGTCCATGGAGAATGAGTCCTGGTTGCCAGTATCGTTACTTTCATCCGCTGCAACCGGCACTTCACTGGATTTGTTTTGCTGTGCTGTGGTTTTAAACAGAAGTACATCACCTAGTAGTGGTAGTTTATTCGAAGACAAACGTTGTCGATACTTCATCATATCCCCTGCATGTTCACCGTTTGTACATTTAGAATGTAAATAATGTGACAGCAAATCCACAGTGAAAGCGGGTTTACTTTCCTGCTCCAGTTGTATTTCCTGGCTTAACGTCTTTCGACGCACATGCTGATAAAGATGAATCAAGCCAAACACCCATTCAGCACTTTCGTCAATCTGTGGTAGATGATCTGCTCCAATATTGGACAAATCACTATGATCGCAATTACATTGATTTACTACTTGCTTGCAGTGTACAATAGCTGTTAGATAGTGTCCAGATTTGTAGTAAAGAGTTGCTAGCAACACATGTACGAAAGAATAAGTCAATTCATGTCCACGTGCCAACATGTGATGCAGGTATGCCTTTGCCATTTCGTTGTGCAACATTTCCAAGGCGTTGCTGCGAACACTGGAACATTTAGCCAGCTCGATTGCCTTTCTGACAGGCTTAAGTCTAACGGCTTTAACTCCACCAGTGTCCGTATCACATGTGGCTGAAGAACAAGGGTTGAAGAGCGTCCACAGGACTTCAAGAAGGTCCTCAGTCAATGAGTGAACAGATGCGGTGTGTGCAACCTGCAGACTAGTCACAGCGGTGTAATAATCGCGGAGTTGTGCATCAAAACTCTGTAGACTTCTCAGAAACATTTCAGTTTGAATAACAACTTCTCTCCTGTTTAGTAACAGACGAGTTAATAATATAAACTTTTCAGAATCGTAGTGTTCTGTGCATAGTTCACAACCATGTGTGCTTAATTTCCAGTCAGTCAAATAGTTCGTCGCTCTCTCCAGTTTCTCACTGGAGCTAATATCATCTAACAAAACCGATACGCTTGGCGGACAACTCTCAGCACACTTTCGTATATAATTCTCGATGAACCACGACAACAGAACAGGCACATCCGCAATACTTATCAAAATGTTGCAAATCATTTGATAGCTGCCGTCCGCAAAGTAGTTAAAAAGATTGCAGCTCTTCATGAAATAATGTTCACACCGTTTGTCGGCGACGCAGTCAGAGAGTTTAAGCAACAACTGGCTGCAGAGTTTGACAAGAGAAGTGTCCGCTAACCACCAACTTTGTGGTTTCTTTTCACACTCCCACAACATCAACGTCTTTATGTGATAGTTGCTCAGTTTGGGCAAGTCTGGGTTGTTTTCATTGGTTTGGGGGAAAAGTTCCCGTTTCAGTACAAATCGCAGCATATGATAGACGATCTGCTGCACTGGTGTCCAGCTGTTCAGAAGAGTAACTTCTGCTCGTGAGAATGACAGTCTCCACTGATGTTTACTCATAAATTCATCTTGTTTACAACTCGGATGCGCTGCGTTGACCACGTGGCATGCGTTTCTGACAACGACGTCAACAATTGTTTGGTCCGGCCAGCCGTAAACTCTGTTTCTCACAGGCCAGTCGGCAGCCAGTGATGGCCAAAATGGACAAAACACAGACAAAACATAATCCATATTAAGGAAATATGATGTCGGTTTGTAAAGTGTGGTTAATTTTCCGTTTTCACAACAATTTATTGCTGGCCCACGAAAATTTACAGTAGGAGTCAGCAACGATTGCATTAAGCGATTGTTGCAAAATTGTTCGTTGCAAAATCGCTGCATATATGTATGCACAATCTCCACGTCCACGATATCTTTATTTGTATTGTGAAATAAGATAGATTTACTCTTCTTACTGTCTTTAAACTTATCAAGAGCATAACTATCGTCCTCGGTTATTAAGTAAACATATCCTGGCTGATGGCTGTTGATGATTTCGAACACAGTAACCATATCTGCGTGGCAATTCAGCAGTTCCACGGGGAGTGTCTGGCCGTACGGAATCGCTAACGCCTTGTTTAGAACTTTCATTAAATCGATGTCACTGAAGCAGGGCATCATAGGTTTAATATAGAATTCAGCCGTACTGCCTGAAATGAATGTTTCGTAATCGTCACAACTAGCGTCTAGTACGACGCTAGAAACAAGACGAACCATTCGACTCACAGCTTTGTACTCACTGATTGGACTGCGACAAGTTTCGAGCATAAACTTCGTAACACAACGATGCAGTGGATCCTCGTTTGTCATCGTTTAATGTGGTATCAACCCGGCTGTCGGAATGCAAAAATTAATCCTGTACACATCAATAAATCAATTTAGACATCAACAATACATTGTAAGTAATTAATCAGTAATCATCATGGGCTTAGTGTCCCCTTACACAAATGAACAGCGAACATTGCACTACGAAAGTTTTTTTTAAAGTTACACAGAATTAGAATAAAACCCAAGAGAGTAGTTTGGAGATGAAAATTAAAAGAAGGCTTAACAGGAATATGCAGTCATAAACAAGATAGGTCTTGAGATGCAAGTCGTCTCTTTCTTATCACATCACATGACTTGACGTCTAATGGCGTCCGCTGTTGTATAGAATTCGAAACAGGTTATTTGACGTCACGTGACTGTAAATTTTGCCACTCATGTATGTACAATAGATATACGCTTCGGCAGGTATTGTTGTTTACGGATTTGAAAGTGAAACTGCGATATTTTCTTACTCTAACAGTTCTACCTTTGCACAAGCACCGCGCAGGGTTGTCAGAGTTAGTTGGGCTTCTTGTACTAAATCACGTCGTCTCGGCCTGATCTCAGCCCAGTGGGACGCTGAGGTTGTAACATTTCGTAACACTACACGCTTTCCGAATTTCTTTTCCCCAACGTCATCGGTAGAAGTAGGCCTACAGTGAAGATTTTTATACGTCGTAATTCGAAGTAAAATCAGTTACACATGCAGTGTTCCTTTACAGAATAAAATGTTAACTGTCAAAAGTTAGTACATACGTATAGCGTTCATCAAGGAAGACTCTTGCACAACCAATACCGACAAGAAGTCTATGCAAACAACGTGTGCATTCTGCGGTATTGTTGCGGCGGTTACATAAAGACCCGGCGACACGGCCAAAAATGCTTCCCGTAATTGCCGCACTGAGCACGCAGGCCACTTTAAAGTTATGCATTACGAATAGCGGTGATAAACGGAGTCGCTGTCCAGCCACGCAGTCTATTCAACAGGTCTGCTCAACCAACCGGTCGAGTGCTGGCATCAAAGCCTCATTGATGTTAAACGCTCAATGTAACTGCAATAACAGCATTATTTATCGCCGTATTTCTATAGCGCGATCCATTCATAGTGACGTACGGACGAATGAAATAGGAAGATTCTGCCGGCGAGGGACTTTCCGGGATTATACTAGAGCGGACGTAATTGGTGTTAGATCCTCAATGTTGCACAAAGATTGTCTTGATGGCGTCAGAACGCTCTGGTCCAAAGTCAATCGTCTGCTGCTGCCTTCTTGCGCGTCAACAGAATCCACTCACACTGTCCAAGACTTCAACGACTTTTCCGTTGTAAAGTCCATGACACCAGGAATGCTACGCTACTTATAGCTGAATCGACCCCATCATTGACCATCAACCACTGTGTTTTCGTGTTCTCCACTGGTTACTCGCGATGAAGTCAGCTACATGTACCTTCTCGCCAAAACGCCAGCCAAATCAAATCCTGTTTGTTCGATCCATTTTCTTGCATTAGTGAAGACGACTGACAACATTCCCGTTGCAGTTATCTGCAGTCTTTTCAATGCATCCCTGTGGTATGTTGTCCTTCTCACCTAGACAAAAGCAAGTCATCGTCCTTGCACGATTAAAGAACACTGTCAATCCAAATAGCCTCTCCAAATATACCGACCAATAACATAGTTGCAGCGCAGTTGCATTGCAACATCGACGTTTAACTTGCATTCAGCAAAGAGTGACGATATCCTTGAAATGAACAACAACGTCTTGCTAGGGGCGGGGCTTATTGATCCGACTATCGGCATCATACAGTATAGAATTAGAATTCAAATGTCCGATTAAATCAAACCAATGTAAGACGATGTAGCCTAAGAATTGTTGGGAAATTTTGTCTGGGCGGGGGGTGGAATATTGACGTAGAATAATAATAAATTCGTTGTTTTAGGCGATACACTGCTCGTTTCGCGGAACACTGTAAGACGGTGACGGCCGTCGATTTCATCGAGAAATTCGTCGACAAGAACCGTGAGTTGAACGGTCACATGGACAACTGTCGCTTCATGCAGGCGGACGTCACTAAACTTCAGCAACCCAACTGCAGGTATACTCACGATACACACAGGTAGGCATAAATCAGTGATACGATACGATGCGATAGAGAGTTTAACGTGGACTGAAAAGCTGTGTGTGGTCAGCTTAATCAGAAACAAAGCTTAGCCAGAAACAAAGAAAAACGAGAAAGCTGTGCTATCGCAAAGATGACCGCGCGATGCGCGCTATATAATATGGGTGCCCTGAAACCCTATCATAGATTCTTAACATGATGTGGATAGCATGACCCTTCGCAGAGATACGGCCATTCAAAATTTTCCAAGCCGCCATCTTTAATTTGATATAACCCGAAATAGCGCCTTTCGATCCGCCGACCCTGAAAACGCTACCCTAGCACCAAACATGAAGCCTGTTCGAGAAAACGTACGTACAAAACACGGCAAAAAACGTAAAAAGTCACGACTTTTTGGATTTTGTAAAACGTTAAAAACGTAAAAAACGTAGAAGTAATTTATATGCTTATAGTCCTGAAGACCACGGTGACCACCCTCAGTCAGTTTTGTTGTCTTTCGCTCAATAGCAAGACCATTATATTTTAACAAAAAATGAACAGTTGTAATATAATGTTATATATATAACATAACATGTGTGTGTAATTGTTTTACGGCGAAAGTGTCCGTTAGCAATTTCAAAGTGGAGAAAAGTAAAAACTTGGAAAACGCTTTCTACGTTTTTTTTACGTTTTTTGACATGACACAAAAAACGTAAAAAGTCGCATTTTTTGAATTTTGAAAAAAAAACGTAAAAACGTATTCGCGAACTATGGACATGAAGTGTATCGGATCACTCGTTGCGGAGATAAGGCCATTCGCGTATCATGGGGGCATATGGGACCCCTATTTTGGGGGAAGGGGAGGTCATAGGGGTCAGCGGGAGTCGAAAGAGCGATGGTGGTTTCCTATAGGCTCTCCATTGTGGCCATTGCGCTCTCTGTAGCCATTCGACCGCAATTTGCGATCGAATGTCTCCAACTCTCAAATCAACAGAGGGTGGGTCACATTGGGCCCAAATTTTCGGTTGCTCCTCTTGAAGTAGATCCATGATGTTTGGGTTTGCAGAAAGCGAACGCCCCGCACTAACTAACCGTGAAATTATTTTCCAAGAATTCCAACCTATGTCATCACAATCCACCAACGTCACAGACGGACGGACAGACGACATGCCATCGCAAGACCGCGCTTTGCACTGTAGTGTATCGCGCGGTAAAAAGAAACTAAAACAAACAAACGCCAGTGCCCACTTAGTTGAGTTCGGTACAGGTTAATATCCGTGAAGGCAGCAGTCCAGAAGGAACCAGAAAGACTATGGAGGAAAATAGACTATGAAAGATCACGGTGATCCTTAAGTACGCAAAGTAATTAAGTAAGTAAGTAAGGATAGTTCTAAAGACTAGTTAGGTCACACTGCGCTGTGGCGTCGTTGTCTCACATACATAAATACAAAATGTCTGAAGTGAACGCCTGAACTGTATGTGTTGTTAAATGGGAGATTGCACCTGTCTGTGTTATTCGCCCGTCCTCTATGTTTGTATGTTGAACCCGCTTGAAGTCGAAAGTACATAAGGCCAGCGAATGGTCACGTATAAGCAGAACACTGTTCTAAGATGTAATAATACAAAAACTGCACTTTATCACGCTGTTAACGGCAATCCTGCGTTTAATTGTTAGACACATCGAAAACAGTAAAAATCATGAAAGTTGTATTACTTAGAGCACTTTGACAGAATGTCAACGTGCTGCTTAGCGTAGTAAATACTATAACCTTTATGATTGACTTATGTTGATGACAATATGGTGCGTTGGCTGTGTCGTCGATAGCTACGATCTGGTGTTTTCTAACTGGTTACTCATGTATCTCGAGGACGCTGAGATTGAGAAACTGTTCGCCAATCTACTGCGCTGGCTTCGACCGAATGGCTACCTGTTCTTTCACGAGTCTTGCTACCATAGTTCCGGTGTGTAATTTACCTGAATTAATCGTTTCGTATCATATTTCGAAATTCCACCTATACGTGTTTGTAGGCTTATACGTTTGGCAACGCTGTTTGACTTAGGTGTTACCGTGTTGCCATGCACATTTTCCCACTCACAGTCTCTGCTTCCAGAAATTCAGAAGTTTACGGCTGCGACAAAAGCATAGAACCTCTGATGTCAGCGGAAGTAGTTAAAGTGGGCGTGTTATTATGGATAATTTGTAATTAACGTGCGAATTGCCTGCAAGAGCTTCTGTTGAAAACTGACATTTCGCCGTTCTGAACAGATAAGGGAAACGCTCTTCAGTCTTCACTGCCTTCGCGTTCCCGAACGCATCCTCTTCAAAGTCGACGTACTCACTATACCGAGCAGTGAATGGCAGTGCTCCAGTGATACCTGTCGTCCTAATTCCCCTGAATCGCTGACGTGCCATGTTGATTGAGACTCCGATCATCCACATCCGACCAACTGATTGTTCCATCTTACAACCTCACTACTGTCGGCAGGCGGGCCTTTCTAGTCTCCGCCGCCAATCTCTGGAACAGTCTCCCCGCATATCTCACATCAGCAGCGTTGCTCATCACGGTTTTCCGGCAGCGTCTTAAGACTTTTCTCTTTCGGCGCTCCTGTCCTGACTTAATTATCTGATACTGCCAGTTTACATTATGTTGTGAACATAGCAGTAAGTAACTATCTTATTTAGGCCACATTAACAATCTCGTTGATGATGATGATGATGATAACAGGTGACAAGTCACGCACTAGCAATCCGACCAAATACCGCGAACCGTCTTTCTACGACCAGCTTCTGCATTCGGTTTCTATGACAACTGAAAACGCCGCTGGCAAGCAGTTCGTATTTGAAGTTGTCATATGCAAATGTCTGCAGACGTACGTAAAGGTATGACATAAACAGCTTCATACGAAGGCTTTGATACTGTAAACATTATTGGTTGATCAGTGTTAACCCTTTGACGCCCACTGTTGCCACTTGCTTGCCATATGGGTAGTGGGTACAGCTATAAATCATCCTGTGCCAGACTGGGTTAAGTCGTCATTTGTAATTTTTGACATCCGGGCACTCTGACGCTTAGGGCTGAGCGTCAGAGTGCCCGGGTGTCAAAAATTACAAATGACGGCTTAACCCGATCCGGCAGAGGATGCTTGATAGCTGTACCCATGTAGCAACAGTGGGCGTCAAAGGGTTAAACCGAAGAACGAGACAGACGAGACCGAGACCTTCCAAGCTTTTCCCAAGACCGAGATGAGATCGAGAGTTTCAAAAGTACGTCTCGAGACCGAGACGTCAAGACCGAGTTATGCATGTCTGGTTATAACTGTCGTTCTCTGGAGCGAATATTGTGAGTGAGCGAGTGAGGTCACAGAAGACGTTGAAATCATCTGTAAAATGTTTGCAGCGTAAGTCGAACCGGAACCAGCTCTGTTGGCTCGTACAAAAGGTTCCGTTGTCGGAGATGGTGGAGAAGGCGGGCTGTAAGACGGCGCAGGAGTTTCTTGATACTCGCCAGTACTCGAAGAAAGGCATTCGCAGTTACGAGGTGATCTTCGGCAAGAACTTCTGCTGTCCCGGCGGCCGTGAAAGCACCGAGGTTTCAATTGCGTTTTTATTTTAAGTCGAAATAACAAGTGTATCGGGCCCAATGGCTCGAAACGATAAGCCCCCAGGCCCTAGCAAAAGATTGTTACAATATAACTAGCAGCCTGTTGCCTATCTAGCCTAATTCTGTCGAATACAAGTCCTGCTATTCTCATAACCGTGAACTCCGCTGCATCCGACCTTGCCTTAATTCTAAAACAGCCAGCACCATCGTACCTCTATTGTCCACTCCGTACTCGACTAACTGTAATTATCTCTCTATCACTGTATTTGTACTGTTTTGTTGAATAAATAAACTGATGACTGATGATCTTGCACGCGTCGCCTCATCACAGTCACCACCTTCTCATAGTTCTCAAGGCTTTGCTGTCACCAACTATCACTCCCTCGGCCTTTTCACTCGTCACTCCAGACTTAAAACTCATCTGTTTCACAAATCCTTTCCTCCGCAGTCTTTCTGGTTCCATCTGGACTGCCTTTGCAGATTTTTTACCGGACTAAGTGGGCACTGGCGTTTGTTTGTTTTAGTTTTTTTTGTATTTTTGCTTCTGATAACGTGTGCTAGATTAAGCAGTCCACATTAAACTCTTATATTGTATCGGTATTATAGCCTTGCATTGCTAATCAACTCTGCATTTTAATTTATTTTTTATGCCGTTTCTGCAGTGTTTACTTCACTGCTTTTTTGAGTTTTATTATTGTAATTTGTTACCGTTTTATTCATGTGCCGATTGCTGTTTGTCGTGCATATTAAATAAATCTTTAGTTACGTACTAGGCAAGCTGACATCAACCTATATTATGTTGTTGTATGAAAGGAAATATTGAAGAAGTTGTCGCTGCAGCCAGGACAACAAGTACTTGATGTTGGATGTGGACTTGGTGGAGCGGCTTTCCTCATGTCACAGGTTCAAACCTTCTCATGACTGTGACGTACCACAACATTGCACTCTGGTGCTCTTTCTGCGCAAAACAAATTCTCACGTTTAGTGCACTTCCTGAACGTTTCATCTCAGTTTATTTGCCCCGGACATAACGCGGCATAAAATATCTCGTTGATGATGATGATTATGAACGCATTTCTGTGTCTCGGTGGCGCATCGGTTAGGGCGTCGGACTTCTGACCTAGTGGTCATGAGTTCGATTCTTGGTCCGGGCGTTATCAGACACCTAGGTCAACTCAGCCTTTCATCCTTCCGGGGTAGGTAAATCGAGTACCAGCCTTCACCGGCTGGTATTAAGGCGGGTTGTGCTCGCTTATGTCGAGCTGCAAGTAAAATTGTGTGACACCATACTTCAGTGACATCTCGTAGTTCCGAGATGGCTTGCCCATGAAGAATCCGACTTCAGGTGTAAATATTCGTGTGTATTGATTTGTTAGTATTAAGTTGGTATATACTACGGCTGTTTTGTGCAGAGCACCACTTGCAAGGTACGTTATTTTGCCGCACGTTGCCTTCATTATAGTGACGAAAATAACAGTGTGTAAGTTACTTACGACCAAAGTTCACAATGTCAGCAATGAGTGTGTCAATGATTCTCGATTCTGTGCTGTAATATGGAACACCATGCTCACAGTCATAAAATGCAAGTGGCTAATTCTACAAAATATAATTGCAGTTTTTGTTTTATACGCACTTTATTTCCCCCATATAACGTACGCACAGTACACGTGCGTTATTACGGAAGGGAACGTACCATGTAGAGCACCGTCAGCGATTTGATTCACGCCGACGAATCAATTTTATGATTCGATTATTATGACTCAACAATTTGCTAAAATGGATACTTGTAGTGATACACTCGTAGTCATATTTTTTTCACGGAAGGAAGAAAATGCGGCCGGCGAATTGACAGACGGTGGTTTTGCTGTTGTGGTGTAGAAGTACGGAGCTGAAGTGACGGCGATGGATTTGTCGTCGAACATGATCGAAGGCGCTTTGGAACGTGCCGCCGAGCAGCAGGACATCAAGGTCAGTTTGTCCATGTGACGGTGACACTTGTGACGTGTTGGTGGTTAAAGTGTAATAGGACGCGGAGGAACGCATACGTGTTCATGGAAAATTATCGCAAAACGGTGCACCGATTAAACAAGAATAATCTTACCATTTTAGTAAATGAATAAATACTCTGTGGTTCAATGATCACCTGCGGGGCACAACTGTCATCAAGGGGCCCACATGCACTGACAGGGAGCCCAAGTGTGCAGGTACAGTTCCCCCACCTCAACATTTCCACTTTAACCACTGGTCGGCGCTGAGGTCAGTATCACGTATTGGCCCAATGTGCTCTCTCGACTGAGTCTTCCGTGTCTGAAAGGGTTGATCCAAGTGAATTAACCCATTGGCACAATAAAGTATCCTGTGCAAGACTGGGTTAAGCCGTCATTTGTAATTTTTGACATCCGGGCACTCTTCGGGCACTCTGACGCTCAGCCCAGAGCGTCAGAGTGCTCGGATGTCATAAATTACAAATGAAGGAGGGGCTGTCAAAGTTGCAGGGAGAGCTCAACCCTCCTCATCTCACACCTTGCGTCTGATCTGTAACAATGTATAGGATTTGTCTGTGTGTACAACAGGTTCACTTTGAAGTTGGAGATGTTACGAAGCGCGAATTTCCGAAAGACTCGTTCGACGTCATTTTCAGTCGCGACACCATTCTGCACATCAACGATAAACACGCGCTTTTCTCAGCGTTTTATGTGAGCAGTACACAATGTTACCAGCCAGAGCTAGTGTGCATGGGCGTGGCCAGATTCATGCATAGGGGCACGGAGATGAAGGATGTATAATATATGGAATGTGGGGAGGTTATCCCTTCATATTGGACACTGGACAGGGTCTGTTGTGTCACTCCCCAGAGAAAATTGTAGTGTTTGCTGTGAAAATGGCGCGATTTGATGCATGTGATGTGTTAAAACAATTATTTCCATTTCAGCGCTACAGACCTGACAGGGACATTCACCCTTTCCCCTCCCCTCCCCCGTTTGGCTACGCCCCTGCCAGTGCGGTCTTGTTCGTTAACGATAGAGTACCATGAAACTGATTCAATACTTTACTTTAACAAAATTCTACAG
>Ga0056114_1000813_pt1 | contig 12377 bp, 13 predicted proteins | sample WorMetHERISLAND1_FD_77005 | JGI IMG/M metagenome (GOLD analysis project Ga0056114, IMG submission 77005) | Marine gutless worms symbiont microbial communities from Max Planck institute for Marine Microbiology, Germany - Olavius loisae HERON... ...
ACGTAAAATGAACATAATTTCGATGTAAAATGATAGTATACGATGCAAGAAATGCATTGCGCGCGTTACTTCAAAGAACGTGCTAACTCGAGTTAGCACGTTATTCCACTGAGGTCTTCAATTCCGTAGAAAACCATCGCCAGAACTAACAGTATTAATATCAACAGCAATGTTATACCAGCTGGTAACAGTTCGGCAATTTGACGCAAGTCCGGAAACACGTGCGTGTTGGCCCCTGTGATGGGAGTGGTTTGCAGGCCGAAATCAAAACTTTGGGGTAGGGTAGGCAAGGCTCTTGCCCTGGGCGCATTGTATGCAACGGCGAGTAATATTGATTTTGTTCCGAAATGCAGGAATCCAACACCAATTAGCGCTAAGAATCCTGCAATCATACCAAATATGCTGAGCCAGGACCACCAATTAAGAACATCAAAGGTCTCGGTATAGTCATGAGCCTGCAATAGCTTGTTATACAGATAATGCGATAAAGAGCGATAGATTTTCGTTGAGCTTTTTGAACTATTGATAGCTTTCTCGAGGTCCATTTTTGCCTCTTCTTCATCTGTTTGTAGCTTTTTGTATTCCAGACTTGCCAGCGGCAACTGTGAGACACTAATTGGTATTGAATCATTGAGAATGACATCGGCACTTAATACTTCAAAATCGTCTACGATCAGGAAGTGTGCCAAGTATGGCAAATTGATCAAATGTTTTATCGACGTGTCTATTTTGATATATTCACTGCAGTGGACTGAGCCGGTTGGTAGCTCAAGGTTCTGTGTTCGAGCTGTGCAACCACAGTTTATGGTAAGCAGAAATTGTATTTGCGTTGCCGTAATTTTGTTGACAGCGGACGTTATGTGTTTGGGTGAATTTGTACAATTCATCTGTAATTCCGAAACGTTTGAAAACAGAAACAGATGTCACTCAGGCGAAATATCTGAGGTGGCTTTGTGCCGTAAGAAATATGATATCGACACTGAGTTTGGATGGTATTTAAATCACCGTATATCAGAGCCGTCTCACAGATGTCCGGGGTAGCACGTTTTAAGTTTACTTCCGTGAGTGTCAAATTTAAGATAGTGTCAAATTTGAATATCGTATACTGTTTTGCAGTCACGACATATCTCGACTTAGCAGAAAAGGCTAAATAGTTGAAATCAACGGCTAATTCAGTGTAATAATTGTCGTAACTACGAGAGGTAACGGGATCGGTGCCTGTGTTCTCCACCACGTGTGATAAGGGGGCCAGGCTCCGTCCCCCCAATCACCCAGGGGAATTATACGAGAGGTATACAGATTACAACATTCAACTATCAGTATCCTTTCCACTCAGCATCTCCCCAGCAACTGAACTTCTGTTGCCAGCAGCTAAGCTGCAATGCTAAAAACTCTGCTACAAATGGGGGCCTAGTCTAACACTCTAAGGACAGATAGTTTAGGTACAAATTTGTAAACAACTAATCTGAAATAATAAATCGGCAAACTAATAATAATGAATAATTTAGGTTAATTTTAACATAATAAATTTAGGTAAGATATGTGTTATCTTGCCGGATAACACCCTCGACAATTTTTTATCTTCTGTATGTTGAAATTTCATATTGTAACATGATTCAAGGCAGCTCGGAGATTATGATGCAAAATCATTCTGAGTTTGCAGCAACTGAGACGAGGTGTCACGACCGACACTGTTGAGCAGGAGACATTACTTGCGCCAGTCGACATATCATCAGTGACTTGAGTGGAGCTTGATACAGTTGATGGCAGGGTCGGTGTGCCACTGCTGAAACTCAACGACTGGTCAGACACCAGTTGACTGCCATAGGTGCTGGCTTGTGTGCAGTCTGTTGCTGGAATGTTGTCATCAGGCATGCACTTTTTTTGCTTTCATTTCTTTCATACTGTAACCTGATTCAAGGCAGCTCAGAGATTATGGTGCTAAATCAGTTCGCAACATGGTCGACTTTTTAGATAAACTTGCTGTGATCTCTGATAAGGCTGAAGTTGATTCTGTGACTGGTATCTGGTGAAAATGGTTCACTGGTGTTGCCAACAGGTCTTCTGATGCTGATGCTGAACTGGGTTCTGCAGTAGTACTTCTCATTCTCGTGCTTAGGTACAAGTCCAGCCTGAATGCAAATTTCTTTCGTAAATCTGACATTATATTATAATAACAAGCCACAGAAGTGGAACTGCAATGAGCAAAACAGTTTGGCTGCTTCGTATGCTATCGATGCAGTTGAGCAGAAATTACGGTGCTAGCAGTTGTACAACTTGCAGCCAGTGATGTTGATGATAGACCAACAACAACTTTTTGTGCTGTCAGTGTGCATCTTCACTCATCAGCCGTCTTTAAAGTGTATTTTTGGTGGTGTATTTTCTCCGGATACTCATTTACTCATGAATCTGTTGGCTTTGTGTGGGTGTGTATTGTGGGGATAACTGGTTGCTAGCCACATTCCCCTCCATTAACCCAATGCACTCCCTCACTTTGCTCAGTGCCAGAACTCTGCGAGAGGCACAGGGATCGACCCTATGAGGAAGTGACCAGTTGTTTAATACTATACTATACTATACTAAACACAGCTACGGTAACTCATAACCACTGAACCATGGCTTCCCTTCTAAACTACTCTGGCTAACTCTCAGATACCGGTTGACATCCAGGCCCCACTGCTGCTGACTGACTTGCTACGCTGCATAGTACAGCAACATTGACAAGTGGTGCCTGAGCTTTCATCTCTTGATTTGAGCTTGCTTTATTATTGTGTCCATGCTGCGAGGTCATTAAACTTTTAGACTCACTTTTTCTTCAGCTGTTATCACGTTCAACACATTAGAGATGACATATTAACTGATGGTACCTACTCCTACTTACTTACTTACTTACTAGTTGTTTTTGTTATCACATCAGTGCTATTGTCAGTGCGACAGTGCTGCTGTTACTTACTGAAATGCAAACAAAGATACATGCTGTCTTCGCTTTGTGACAAACGCAGCATCCTTGGCTGTTTGGCTGCTTCTCACTATGTGTTGGTAGCCAGTTCTCATGAGCGACAATTGCTATGTCACCCCGCAAACGGTACAAAATGTCTTGGCGTGATGCGTGCATGCATACCAAGACAGTATGTAACGCCAGTGAACTCAGTGTCATCTCGTATTGGTGCTCCAGTCAAGCTGCTACAGCTCAGACTCCTCTCAGGCGAACAGTGGTGACGAGGTCGGTTAAGCGTGGGGGCGGTCACCCGTGTGGTAGCGGCACGCCGTCTTCCAGATCTTGAACATCTCCTTCGGGTGACGATGGTTGTGACCGGTCCGGCAGTTGCATCGGTCTGGAGGTAGATTCAGCGGTTGCATCGGCTGAAGTCCTGCAACGTCGTTGGAATAATGATCTAGTCTGCCAATCACCATCACACTTCGATCCTGTATTTCCTCGTCAATTAACACAGCAGTCTCAGTATCCAGTTCATATCCATCGAGGTTCAGGTTGGGTGGCAGGAGCAGTGATGGAGGCCACCCCGATACTGCCGATAGTGGACGTCACCCTCTCTTGGCTTGTAGAGAAAAATCTAAAAATGTTTCTTTAAATGAAACGATTGTCAGACTACAATTGTACAGTGATACAAATAAAATTCTAACTATTGTAAATGTCCTGTGGGTGCTGAAATCCCCATTTACAAAGGTGGATGAAATCCCTATTCTATCCGCACGAGTACTATTGTCTGGGTGCTTGGTTTTGGCCGAGCGTGGGTTCGATCCGGCAATTTCCAACGAATGAGATGTAACAACAGGACGTAACGTGTAATTACAAGAATTAATTCAGAGACATTTATATACACACAGTACAACTGTTCATCACGGCGACAAGCGATCTTTCTCACCCTTTCACAACAACTGTTCACTCGCAGTCTACAGGCCTCAGCTGGTCACGTGACCCCGGCGCTAGCGAGCCAGCTAGGCCGACTTAAATTAATGGCCTATCTACAATGCTTTCCCCCGACTGCTCAATCTGTCCCCGGATTGGAGAAAGTCTTAAAGTAACTTTATTACAATTAAGTGATACGAAGAACAGAAAACATAAAGCTACACAGTCGCTCCTACAGGTTTACCAGTAATGACATCCAGGAAACGCAGTGCGTAGTCGACGATGTCGCTGTCCGTGAAACCTCGCAGACGCATCAGGGCAGTGTCTTCGAGTAGTTGACTCATCACGTCCATGCGACTGACGTGCATGCTTAATAACAGTAGCTCCAACACCTCTTCGCCACTCTCAACATGGTATTGACGCGTAACAAGACAGTCAGTCAGTACAGATTCATTAATGTCATCAGCAGTTATCTATTGATCAAAAAAGCCATTCATACAATTCTGTGATCAGTTTTTGCAGTTGTGGCCCTTTTCAGACCCTTCCCTGCCTGGTTCGATATCAGTGTCAGTAGTGGTCGCTGCAGCTTAATTGAGGTGCCTGAGACTAGGACTCCACATCATATTCCGACGGGCGTAACAATGCGGCGGGTGTAGGAGTGGTGACGTGGGTTGACATTACATCCGAGGACTACTCTTCGCAAGTGATGCACGCTGATGTTCTGTAGTGGCTGTCGCAACAGTGTAAGCCTTCTTGTCCTCTGATGCATCAGTTCTGACCTCAAGACTATGCGGATGTTGGTAGAAACTCGGCTGTCAAGTCATCAGTCATAGGAGACATATCTGGTTCATCATCGATCACGTCTTATAACTCAGGATCAGGATGAGCCACCAGCAGGATACCAGCTACTTGGAGGCTGTGCTGTTCAATTTTCACAATGCTTGAGTTCTAACATTCCCTCGTAAAACAACCAGTAAAGTGCATGTATAATGCTCACATATTATAGAAACGCAGATAGGTTGAGGCTAATGCACAGTTTCGTATGTCAACAACAGCAACAACAACAAAATGATCATAATAATAACAATAACAAACACGACGATGATTGGTGTACTGGACCTTGCTGTCCATTTTTCCCAACTAGTGTGATGTCTTGCCAGATCCTCCGTTGCTGTATGTGTGGATTTTTGAAGCCACAGATTGCTTGAACAGAAGAATAACAATAGTAGACACGTGCATCCGTAACTGTACTCACCGAACTCATAGACATGCTGCCTGTTAACTGACCTTAGAAATGGACGACATGAACATTATAAAAGAGTAAATGTACAGACTGTAGAATATTTTTATTGCGTGGATTAATAGTAGTCCACAGTACTGCTAGTATTCATCCACGAACCCTACTGCAACACAACAAGTCTGCACATAGACCTGGAGTTGAAGGAAGCTTGTCCTGCTATTTCAAAACATTCTGGTGGTTTTTGGTCAGATTCTTTGCGTTCTTCCGAGCACGAGTACCATAGAATGGGTCGCGCATAGACTTTACATGCAAGACATTAATGTCAAATTTGTGTTCTTGTGCTGACATGTTTTAGTACGGCTGCATTAACACTGCCACTAACAGCAGACGGCCATATGTACATCCCAGTACAGCATCATGGTGAAGTGCTAGTACAGTGTAGTGTTTCTCAGACCCCGCAATATGCTGTTGTGATTGCCTCAAGGTAGAACTGTCTAACAAGTGCTCTTAACTTAACATGACCGTCCGTTAACATTTTGCAAGTCTTTCCTTTAGAAATGCAGCACTTATCAGTGTCACACACAAGCGACCATCACATGTTCTCGTTAATTTTGAGGCGCTGCTGGAAAACGACGATCATTATGGATGACCATGGGAGTTTACTGCGCATTGGCTTGCGGGCACCACTTGGCCAGCTGACATGGCGAGGACCGGATCTCTCGCCCGATGTCGCCTGGCAGCTCGCATCTCTGGTGCTAACCGTTTGACAGCTTGCATCCCTTATCGTTACACTTCGGACATCGTCCCTTTGGCAGTACTCTCGTTTTGGATTTGTTGGCCATATTCAGTCCATTGTGGCATACCCAGACGGAGTAACTAAAGAAACCAGAGAACTGGCAGTCACACCATGGAATCCGTCACGTCAAACTGACGGGCTAGAATCATTTTGCGCAGATTATCTGTTGTTTTTTTCGTTCAGTGATCGCACACTGAGCCAGCCTGTGGTAAACGTGAAACCTTGTCGTGACGTTGATGCCAGTCTTGATGGTGATGTTTTTGTGGGTTTTGTTGTGGTATATGATGTCTTATTGATGTTTGATGTTTCATATGTTGGGGTTGCTTTCTTAGATGTTGTCTTTATTGCTGGTAGTTCTTTGAGGTGGTAGCAGCTTTCGTCGTTTCAAGTATTTTGCTCGTTGAGGCGCCGGCAGTCCCGCGACCCCGCTTTTCTTGTGGCACGATTTCTGTTGACGACGACGCCATCGTCCGATCAGTTTTTGTGCCTACACAGCAGACAGACTAACTTTTTCTCATCGCTCAAGCTAACAATAAATACGTATGTATGGTTGTGTTCTTTGGATCTTTGTACTCACTCACTCGCGCAACGCTAAGTCGGTTCGGGTGGCCAGCATTTGTGTCATGGATACCCTCGGATGAGTATACTTGGAGGCTCAGCTGCAAACATCTTAACAAACAACTCTGCCAAGTGCTGTATTCACATGGCGAACTTTTGCTGCAGAAAGCCATGATGTTGCAGCCATGGCTCAGCAACAGTTGGCTGACATAACCATGACGACAATAAGATTGAGCCGTCAGTGGTGCGTGGCTAAGCAGCATGTACTGTGTCCTGTGCCCAGGATGTCCAGTCGGCAATGCAGTGCTACGCCCGTGCTATTCAGATCAACCCGGCTTTCGCCGATGCCCACAGTAACCTGGCGTCAATACACAAGGACGCTGGCAACATACCGGAGGCGATCACGTCCTACCGGACAGCATTGAAACTGAAACCGGATTTCCCCGACGCGTCGTGCAACCTGGCACACTGTTTACAGGTAAACTAACGATGTAGTTTTAGTGCAGTGTTTGCTGTGAAGTTGTTGAAGATGTTGTGAGTGTTGTGGAGTGTTGTAGCATAAGCCCACTTAGTTTCATGGCGTTGTAAGAGGCGACTAAACCAGGGTAGTTTTGTTTTGCTGTATACTAAGTTGTTTGCTTTTTTCTGAGTTGTGTTTAATTTTTATATTTTTTCCAGAACACCCAATGTGAATGGCACTGTACAGCCTAATTAGTTGCACCATAGTTAGTGTCTTAGCTGACTGCTGATTGGCTGGTGTTGCCTCCATAGATCATCTGTGATTGGTCGGAGTATGATAATCGGATGAAGAAACTGGTCCACATCGTACAAGACCAGCTGGACAAGAACCGTCTTCCTTCAGTTCACCCTCATCACAGCATGCTCTATCCGCTGAGTCATACCCAGCGTAAAGGCATTGCGGCCCGGCATGCAGCCCTTTGTCTTGAGAAGGTATACTCTATGCTGTAATGTTGTCATCGTCTGTCAGTAAATATCTTTGAAAGTCACGCATTTTTCTATTAGTTCAAATGGACATTAGAGACCTTATTTAAATAAGTTCATCTGAATTCTGAAAAGCTAACGTCCACATTTTGCTTTACGATGAATTTTCTGCAGTTGCCTACACTCTGAATTTTGTGCCATTTTTGTTTATATTAAAAAATTTGCAGGCTCCAAACAGGTCCTAGAAATTTTTTGTGGGTTCCTGGAAAGTCCTGGATTTTTTGGTCAGTAAGAGTGAGTACCCTGCTTTTAGCTGTTGTCGAAGCACTGAGTTTCTCCCTGTTTGGCCACATTGCGCAAATTCCAGACGAAACAGATGCCAGGAAGATCTCAACAACTTCTAACCCTTGGAGAACTGGAGGAGACCACCAGGACGACCTCATACTACGTGGATGAAGACATCCAGCAGGACCTGAAATCCAATAACCTCTCCCTGAATGAAGCAAATGACGTGGCTCAGAATCATCCACTCTGGAGACTGATGTTCACGTTTGGCGCAACGCAGTCCTAGTGGTGCATGACAGAAAAGATGATGAAAAATAATGTCACTGAAATGATCCGTTTATATGCTCACTCGTTTAAGAACTGAGCCCCATGGGAAACAACCATCTCTTTGAAGGTGCACTGAGATAAAAAAGAAAACATAGAGAGGTCATCACTATGCAAGGCAGGATCCATTTCTGAATGCATTAGTGTCACGATTATGGACCGAACCGTGTTGATGATCGTGTAGTTGCTAATTAGCACGCCCCTTTTAATTTGTTTCCTGTCTTTTTATCTTGTGCACAGAATTTGTTGTAAAATTATAATCCATCAAAATCCCAGACTTTAGTAACATTTTTGGTTGTGAAATTATGGATATGTTAAAATAACTATTGTCACTGTTATTTGTTCATTGGCCGTTGAAGAAAGTTAACTTATGAAATTATTGAAGTCTGTTGGTGGTTATGTTGTTATCTCATGTATTGAGTCAACCATGTATGCTAAAACTGTGATAGTTAGTGAGGGAGATAGTGGTGTGAGTGAACTTAGGGTCACTGCACTGTGTCTCTGACCCAGTCAGTTACCTGAGGAGAGATCCTTTGTGTGTCTGTGCAGATAACGATCCTTCACAAAGGCTCTTATGATCACCCTCGTGACCTGGTAGCCAGCGGTGGACGACTGCGTATTGGCTACGTGAGCTCAGACTTTGGCAATCATCCGACATCACATCTGATGCAGAGCGTACCAGGGTTCCACAGCCGCAAGAATGTTGAGGTACCACGATGACGACTGAATTATCACATTATCAGTCACCAGTCATCTGTGAACTGTTCTCACATTATCACCAGTCATCTGTGAACTGTTCTCACATTATCACTGTTGATAGACGTATTTCTGAGGCACTTATGAAAAAGTCACAAAGTGCCGTGTCTTTGCCAAACATACGTCTTCAGTAGTGTTTTAAAATGTTTGCAGCTGATGTCAAGTGTTTACAGGCCATGTGGCAGACTGTTCCTAGTTTGCGGTCTGACAGCACCAAAGCTTCTGTCTCCAAAGCTTTTTAGTTGTTTTAGATCTTAACCTGTACTGAATTAAAGACATACTGCTTTGTTTGTTTTAGTTTCTGGCTACGTGTGCTAGATTAAGCTGTATACTGTTTGTCGTGTGTCTACTGTGTGTAACGCGGCTGTACTGTGCCGACTGTTTGTCACACACAGCTGTTTTGCTACTCGCTGAGTGCTGACGACAGTACTACATTCCGTATGAAAGTGTCAACTGAAGCCGAACACTTCACCGACCTGTCTAAAGTGAGTTAGACTGCTTCACAGTCGTCGTTGTTCTTTGTATTAACAGTTAACACGTGCCGTATCTGAGGACTTTCTAACCCTTTCCTCTCTCAACCCCTTTGCCCTATGCTGGTCCTGACAGCTGACGAACTGGCCTATGTCGTGGGCGTTAGTGGTATATTCTTCCATGGTTATTTAGGTTTTTGTGTTTTCATTTGCATTTTACATTAGCAGTTAGAGCCTTGGTTATACTCAACCTTTGTAATCATTCGTTTATATACCGGTAATGTTATTTTTGTTATAGTACATACGTTAATGTTATGTTTTTTCCTCTAGAACATTCCATGTGAATGTCAGTGTATAGCCTGCTTGTGATGAATCTACACAGTCAACTGTAAGTCTCACTTGATACTTGTAGACTATCTCGAGGTGTGAGTTCCTCTGACTGCTAATAATGGTTGCCTGTAGGTGCCTTGTAATGGTAAGGCGGCCGACGTGATTCATCAAGACGGAATTCACATCCTTGTCAACATGAACGGCTACACAAAGGGTGCCAGGAACGAGATATTTGCTCTGCGTCCCGCGCCGATACAGGTCAGTCATTGCTTCTGAGGCGGTTGTCATGGAGATGAGTCCTGTGACCGTAGCATACATCACTGACAGAAACATGTTTTTGATGTCCATAGACAACAATGTTTTGCTTTCCATTTGGACCTGTAAACTGTTCTGTTATCCGAAGGTCTTTAAAACCCTTTGACGCCCACTGATGTCATATGACAGCTATAAGGCATCCTGTGCCGGACAGGGATAAGCTTTGTCATTTGCTGTTTTTTAACATCTGGGCACTCTGACGCTCAGCCGTGAGCGTCAGAGTGCCCAGATGACAGATGACGGTTTAACCCAGTCTGGCACAGGATGCTTTATAGCTGTACCCATATGACAACAGTGGGCGTCAAAGGGTTAAAGGACCTGGGGTCTAGGCTGATCAGAGGATGGTAACCATGGAGAAATAACCGGCTTCACATACTGTGTCTTTAAATGCCAAAGTGTGTATTAGAATGGGTGTTAATTATTATCACTGTCAGACAGACGACGCCCATGCCTTGCTGGTCTGTATACAGTCGTCTAGCAACTACTCGTGAGAAAACACTGAAAACTGGTTGCGATTTGGCTTTTAAAAATTGACCTGATGCAAACCGTCACTAAAATTTCAAGTCCACTGCATGGAATTGGTTTTACATGACATAAAGTCTGGAAAGCCGCATTTTCATTGTATGCTCGTGCACAAGGTGTAGGTTTTGTATTTATCATCTCGTTACAATTTTATTTAGACATGTTAGATTGTTACAACTTCAAAAGATTATATTCATGTGAATGTTGTTAGCATACAGACAGGAATATGAGGGTGTTCAGTTGGCAAGCGGCGGACGAACATAGCCGCTGGGTGTGCTGCCGCTGCAGGTGATGTGGCTGGGATATCCCGGGACGAGCGGCGCTCCGTTCATGGACTATATCATGACGGACAAGATGACTTCACCGCTGGAAGCGACGACGGCCGACCAGTACTCGGAGAAGCTGGCGTACATGCCCAAGACGTTCTTCATTGGTGACCACCAGCAAATGTTTCCTCACATGACGACGAAGGCGATCGTGAGAACGAAGGACAAGGTGATTGACAGGGACAACGTACTGCTGGTCAACGGGCTGGACCTGTCCCTGCTCATGGCGTGTGGAACTGTCTCGGTAAGAATGTTATTGATTACTTAAGCCTTTGATGCCCACTGTTACCGTATAAAGCATCCTTAGCCAGACTGGATTAAGACGTCATTCTATAATTTTTGACATCTGGGCACTCTGATGCTCGGCCCCGAGCATCAGAATCTGGTGTGTCAAAAATTACGAATGACAGTACAAAGGGTTAAGTACGTCATTAAGTAAGTGACGATATTTCTGTAGGACACTTAAGGTCTCAGAATCTTAATCAATCAAAAAGGTTCTTCAATGCTCGACAGTCTTGCAGTAGTGTAAGATCTGATCATAGCATTGGTTATTGTCATTTTAATCAATTTAACAGCTGCCTAATTACAATTTAATTGTACTTCATGCCAGTAGCGTACGCCTGCAGCCGTGCCCTGGCGATCGCTTGCTCTCCATTGGATGCAGGACAGATGATTGACATACATGATATACTAACAGCAGATTATAGCACACAGAAGCTCAGATGAATGGAAGAGTTCTGTGGGACTTTACAGTAGCTTCTTATTTTTTGTAACATGCACCACTAGGAGTGTGTAGCGCCAAACGTCGACATCAGTCTCCAGAGTGGATGATTCTGAGCCACGTCAATTGCTTCATTCAGGGAGAGGTTATTGGATTTCAGGTCCTGCTGGATAGTCTTCATCCACGTAGTACGAGGGTGTCCTGGTGGTCTCCTCTAGTTCTCCAAGAGGAAGCTGTTAAGATCTTGGCATCTGTTTAATGTGACATTCGCTGGTAGAATGATTTCTGCTTGATCGGCTGATGTGGTGTTTGAAGTGGTGAGTGGCTAATTGTTGTAGGAGATACGACAGACGCCGGAGCCCGGAGCACTGGTTGGTACAGACGACGTGAGTACGCCAGTGATAGAGCTAGCGAGCATCTCAGCCATAGAACAGATGATACAGACTGGACAGTCACACTGCTCTGTGAATGGAGTTGTACTACAGAACGGAGTGACGACCACACAGGTATGCACTCATACAGGTAGACATACAGGTAGACATACACATAGGTAGACACATGCAGAAAAGATTAATCTATGATTGAACATAGAAACACAAGCATGAATTGATACAAGCCGCAGTCAGTGTTCAGGTAATGACAGCAATCACTTCATGATCTTATACAGTCTAGACTTCTTGTGTGATTTCATGTGGAATCAACTCCCTCCTTCATTCCTTCATTCTGTTCACTCTCCTCCTGGCTCACCTCATCCTACGTATATCACCTCATCACAGTCATCACCTTCGTTCTCACCATCTGTCACTGCCTCGACCTTTCACTCCAGACTTAAAACTCATCTCTTTCACAAATCCTTTCCTCCATAGTCACTCTTATTCCTTCCGGACTGACTTCACGGTTCTTAACCTGTACTGTATTAAAGGG
>Ga0056114_1000814_pt1 | contig 12374 bp, 3 predicted proteins | sample WorMetHERISLAND1_FD_77005 | JGI IMG/M metagenome (GOLD analysis project Ga0056114, IMG submission 77005) | Marine gutless worms symbiont microbial communities from Max Planck institute for Marine Microbiology, Germany - Olavius loisae HERON... ...
ATTTTTTGTGTTCTGTGATTTCCCAAGGTAAGGTAGTTGCACAAGATAGGTGAGGTGGGAAATGAAACCATCTTTTGATGACACATAGACTTACCACTAACTATGCCAAAAATTATTGTAATCAGACACTTATTGTTAAAGTTATTGTAGAAAATGTAGTCACATGTTTTTTGTGGGGACACGGTGTATATTAAAATGCAAGCCATTTACAACAGAAAAAACAAAATGAAGACAAGAGCTGTGCATTTTACTGAATCTGACCCATACTAAATCACAGTATTGTGTACCATACAACGTCAACTCAGTGACCAATATTTTGAAAGTGAAAACATAACAGCATTATGTACAACGAACATATACACACAACCAGTATCTGCTGTGTGAAATATTATGTGTGGTCAACGTGGGTGAGTTATTAGTGATGTGGATATTAGCTAACAACTCAATATAAACTGTACATAATCTACCACATACATTCCCGCCAGGCCACGACTGTACCACGTCAAAACTAACAGCCATGCAACAGTCATCTGAGATGATATTGATAGTGTAAGATAGAATTTCAGATAGAAGTCGGTGAAAATTCATGACGTGAGTCTTCTGGTGAGATTTGTCGTGATTCATATACAGTCATGGAATGCAATCAGCTAGCCTTCACCTGTCAAACACAACAGATAACAATGAAACCGACCCGAAAACTGCATAACAGCTGGACAAGGTTCACATCTTAAGTTCAGTTCATAAGGGTTTAACATCCCACGACACATATAGATCATTCTAGAGACGACCTTCTCAGTCAATCTTTTGACTGGTGCAACATCCAAAACTAAGTGTTTGACTAGTGCTGTCAAATGAACGTGTTAATGCATTAAAGAATTAATAGTGATTTTAAAAAATTAACGCCATTAAAAAAAATTAACAACGCATAAAAATTGTATGAAGTACGAGTTCCAATATTCAATTAAACTGCGGCTATTTGACGATCAAATAATATTCAATTAATTGTTATGTTGCAGTACTGTTATACGATACGATACAATAGAAGAGTTTAACGTGGACTCGAAAGCTGAGTATAATTGTTATAATTTTCAGTTGACAAACTAATATAATATAAAATTGATTTCTAAAAATGAGATTTGTAGTTATTCACTGATGGCTGACTACCTATAACATAAACAGACCTGTCAAACTGATGCACTAATTAATGTGTTAAAATAATTAACTACAAGCATTAACGCAATTAAATAAATTAAGCAATTAAATAAACTAATCGGATGAGAGTTCTAATAATTACAACAAAAGAACAACACAAAAACCTAAACAACCATCCAAGAAAACTAACATATGCACAAACTAAACCAAATAAAACTAAAGCCTGGTTAAAAGGCCTTTTATATGCCATCTTGCCAGTAAACCATTCGGGACCATTCTGCAGCTCCCGGGGAGTAAGCATGGCTTAGGTTCACATTAAAGTATGGCAGTGAAAGCACAGAAATGACTTATACATTATAATATCCATCAATAAAATTACTGTTCCAAAACGGTTTAAATTCAATCATGTCCACGGTAGTCACAAAAGTTTGTAGCTCACATAAATCCTCTTACAGAAGATATCATCACCACGAACAAACACTGTGTAAAGAACAGCATAAAACTAATAGTAACTGGATGGCAGCTAAGCAAAATAGTTATGAAAAAACAGCACAGCTTATACTTTAGACCTAAAACATCTCACATGCTACTGATGTTGGCGGGCTGTTCCAACAAACTGTCTACATTTATTGTGATTCTTGGTTACACAGTCTCTCAGCTTATATATATGCAGCTGATACTGTCTCATCAAGCCTAAAACCATAGCAAACGAGATCAGTATACCTTCATTACTGATATTGTGTTGCCACGGAAGACAGTCTGGTTGAGTTTCCTGATACAGACGTTGACATCATCAGCACTCTCCATGGCAACCAGTGCAAACAAACCACCAGCATCCTTCTGTGACTTCATCATACCCACCTTACAGTTCACCACCTAGCACACACAACCGATACTCACTGTTACACAGTACCAGTGATGCTGACAACAGTTACAACATTCTAACATCAGGTGTTCATAATCAGTAATCATCATCGGCTTAGTGTTCTCTTACATAAATGAACAGCGGACAATGGACATTACACTAAGAAACTTAACCCTTTGCGATGCACAATGTTGCCATATGGGTACAACTACAAAGCATCCTGTGCCAAACCGGGTTCAGCCGTCATTTGTAATTTTTAATCTGATGGCACTCTGATGCTAAGCCCTGAGCATCAGAAATGATGGCTTAACCCGGTCTGGCACAGGATGCTTTATAGCTGTACCGATATGGCAACAGTGGGCATCAAAAGGTTAAAAAAGTTAAACATAAATTAGAATAAAATGTAAGAGAGTCAAATCTCCACAGAACTATATCACCACAAAGGTAATGGCTAGTCTGCTCAACTTACAAAGTGTTTGTCTTACTATGGCCAAGGGCGGGGGTATCGCGGCGGCAGCCCCACCGCCGCGAGGCCTAGCGAACCTGCCCTCTGTGGGAGCCATCCCCTAGTCACCCGATATTACTGTAGACTAGGGGACTTGCTGTGTTATATATTTGTATCTTTTTAGCGTGTACTATTTCGTACTTCTGTGTGTATTGTGTTCTCTGCGTTGTTTGTGTTTTTTTTCCTTTATAGATTCTCCTTCAGTACTATGATACTGTTGGTTGGGTCTTTTGACCTGTAAAAACTGTCTCCCATATAACCTATATTGTGTTGGAGGGGACTAAAACACTACACAATCACAAGGGCAGACTGAAAGAACACTGCTCAATGGTTAATAATAATAATAATAATACACAGACAATTTCTAATGCGCCGAAACACGACAAAGTCATTACAAGGGTGCGCATCAATACAATGGCTGATGACCTGTAACACTGAAATCATGCAGTGTCTCAACACATATCAGTTAGGAGCTGTCGGTGGTGAAGAGGAAAGACTTCAACGCGACTTTAACAGTTGACCGACGGCTTGGAACGAATGTGTAGCGGCAATCGGTTCCACTCAGACGGGGCAGCGACGGCGGAGCCAGCTCCGAACTTCGTGGCTGTCCTAGGGATGACGAGATCCTCGCGTGCTGCTATTTGGAGTCTCCATCTGGCATCAATGGAGGACACCGGCCGGCACATGTCGACAAGGTAACGTGGAGCTAGGCCGTGCACAGCTTTATAAGCCAGTAGACACAGCTTAAACTGCACCTCTTGTGGACTGGAAGCCAGTGGAGACGGTCGCTGATCAGATGCTGTATTCGGTCAAACTTGCCAACACCATAGATGAGTCGTGCAGCAGTATTCACGACAGCCAGGAGACGATCAAGCTGGTACTGTGGAGCAGTACTTAACTTGCTAATTTAAGTACACTCAGCATGAAAATTGTTGCAAGAACACAAAACCCAGTCTCTCAAGTCAAGATAAGTCCACTCAAATGTTGCGTGGCGAATATAAGCCACTTAAAATCTCCACACAGCTGAGTGCCACTCAAGTGAGTTGAAATTTGAGCAATGTTCTTGCAATCCGCCCTAAGCAAGTAAGCAAATCATCAATTTCTAAAGCACATCATCACAGAACCTGTAATGCCTCTAAAAGGCTCTAATGCTCTGGACTGGATGCTTTAGTACATTCACATTGTAAACAGGTGTGCCTTAAATGCATGTTTCAAGCCATCTCTGTGAATGTCACTGTGAACTCTCAGGTAACCAGTATCAGACCAGCAAGACACAGAGTCTATCTGTGTCTATGTTACCATCACATTACACTGCTGAAGAATTCCTTTGCTTTTCTTAAAAAAGACCGAAATATGAACAATGAAAATCACAAAATGTGCAGTTTTAGATTATGACAATAAATGGTGGTACCACGGGGTAGCATATAGAGAAAACTTAATAGGAATGTGCACGACGGTACAAATATTAAATTTAATGCCGCTGTCGACACAAACAAGCTGGATGTTTTCATTCTGCCCTGACATGACGTCATCACTCGGCACCATAAACAAACTTTTCAACAATTTTTCAAAAATAACTGCTCACTTTAAGAACCAATCACGATATGCAAGTGGGTTTTATGACGTAAAAGGCACTTTGTGAGCTATTTATCTTAAAAAGTACAAAACCTTTGCCTATCATCTTTAAGTGAACGTTCAAATTTCAGGAGGTGCTGCAGGTGACTATGAGATTATTTACGATAGGATCAACAAACTAAAATCAACATCAGGCACAGATGACATGTTTAACGATTTCAATACAATACAGACATGCGACAGACATCTCGTGGAAACAAAGTCTGGCAATGACAGTAATAACATATACAATACTTTTCTATCATGCAACTGTTAATTTCAGAGTAAGTTTAAAAAATCCTGTATTATCTCTGTCACAAAAAAGTGCAAATATTACCTTGCCATACTGGCTAACAATAGCACGGACGTCTATAGCTTTAGTACCATTCGGCAAGTTGTTCACCAACAAATTAGCACTAGCCGCCTTCTCTGTCTTCGGCGGCAAATCTATGTAAAACAACTTACATGTAGGACGTTCGTATAACAGCTAATATATTGTAATCAATGCATTGTTTATTTTGTCTGTGGCCTATCTCCTAAAAGCCGCGTCGTACGATGGCGAAATTATGCACACAGAGTCGTGACGACCATGTGCAGGACATGTGCTGGGTTTTATGTCTATAAGGATCGTCGTTACAAAAATAATGACATTTTTCTACAAAATGCGTACATGTAGGCCCGGCCCAGCCGACAGGCTTGCTGCAGCAGCGCAAGGCCTGTGCATTACTATTAATAGCACAGGCCTTGCAGCAGCGTGGGCCGATAGTGACGTCGCAGGCGTTTCGCTATCAATCAAGTAGTAACAGCTTGTCACAGTATAAAAATGGAATGCCTGCATTCTGTTCCAATAACCTCATAAGCATGAGTTGCAGTATGACTTTTCAAACTAAAACTAGAGAGGTGGGTTTCATATTGTCAAATCAACACTGCTGTAGCACTGGTACTAATAAATGGTGAATAAACTATTCATTATCATCAGTACTTAGATATTCTATCTGCACTGATCGGATGACTAACTGCACTTTTGACACCTGGTATTATGCACATTGTTTGTAATGACATTAACCATTTCCCACATAATATACAATAACATTCATCTGAAAATCAAAGATATTTAATATAGAAGCTTAGATGACACACATTAATATTAGCATTTAATTTGCATGTAATTTGCAAGCACCAAAATTCCTTTCTGCACAAACCGATCTGAAATCAAATATGTCAAATTTGCTAAATATTGGCAATTATGATAGTCACTTGATACTTTCTATAAAAAGTGCAGGATGGCTTTAAAAATTTTACCTTGACTAGCGCAATGTGCATCAGTACAAGCCAAAAACCCAGAAAATCCCTAAATTAGAAACTGAAATACTGGCACTTGGCAGAGTTGCAAAACCACGGCCACTGGTAATGAGAAGGCAGCATTAACAAAGATAATTAACAATAAATCACTAACTGCCATTATTTTTTATAATTAGTATATTAAGCTAAGTTTGCAAGTTACTCACAACAGTCCTAAATGTTATTACATTCAAATAAGCTCGGCATTATATTAATGAATTCATAAATGTTATTATTCACAGCAGCGATGCAATCACTGACTAACAAAGAACATCCATTCAATAGTTGTCAATGCTCACCCTGTGAAGACGTGACTGATGAACTGGAAACATTAGTCGATGAAGACATGGATTTATTGGCCACGTTCTGAGGCGGTCTGTTACTCGATATACCAAGCTCAAAGTTGATGTTTGAAGCAGCTTTCTCAGCAAATTTAGCGAATGCGGCTGCCGTTCCAGGCACCACTGCTTCCTGCTTCGCTGGCAGCGGGATATCAGATGCACTGCTCTTTGGCAACTCTTTCTGTCTGCCTGATGCCTTGGTTGGCACGGTAGACCAAGATGCTTTTGGGTCACTGGCAGATGAACAGGTACTGGGTACCGTTACTGACGGTGCAGCACATCCATAGTATGTGTAATACCATTCACTGTAGCGCTGCTGCCATTCGGCCCACTCCCGAGCAGCCTGTGTAAGTGATTCTGTGTCACCATCACCATCAGTGTTTGAAGGCATGAATCCACTAGCATGCTCTGGCGGAGCAGCGTATGACCAATCAGGAGGGCCTTGTGGTGGACCCCACTGAGGTACACCAGCAGCAGGAGGAGGCCACCATCCTGCACCAGGTGGCCGGCATTCCATCGGTGGTCTCCAGTTAGGAGGAGGCACTCCCGGTGGCATGTAAGCTGCCCCAGGTGGAGCCATGGGTGGTGGCCGCCAATCTGGATGAACTTTGGGATTACGAACACCAGGATACGGCTGGTTGTAAAGCGGCGGAGGAATTTCTCGAGGAGGCGGACCCCACATAGGTGGCGCTGCATGATGTGGTGGCACTGGTCCCCACTGTTGTGGAGGACACCCAGGGCCTGGAGCCATTCCAGGTCCTGGAGGGCCCACTCCGGGAGGTGGAGGGCCTCTTCCAGGAGGTGGAGGGCCTCTGCCAGGAGGTGGATGGTGCATTCTAGGTGCATGACCCATTCCAGGAGGTCCATGACCCATTCCTGGCGGTGGCATAGGCCTATGAGGTGGTATGAACTGTAGAGAAGGAGGAACGGATGGTACTGCTTGAGGCGGTGGTACTGGCTGCGGAGCTACAGCAAGTAAAGGTCGCTTTGAGCCAAACCCCACTGTAGTCAGTGATGGACCTCCTTGCACTGGAGCCGAGGATGTCATTTGACTAACAAAAACAGCAGGTTGTGGTTGTGTGGCTGGAGGAACAGACTGAATGCCGGGTGGCAGCGGCTGACCGGGAGGAATCGATCCTAGGCGAGACTGCGGCGAAACATTTGGTGGTGGTTGATGAATGCTGGGCATGATCCGTGGTGGCGTTTGAGGCTGAACGCTTGATGCGGCAGGTAGAACTGCACCCGGAGGTGTTGGCTGCCGACTGTGACCAGTAACTGTCGCTATCAACGGAGGTGGGGCCTGACAATTCAAGGGTGGAGTGGCTGGGGGTGGGTGGACTGGTGGTGGCTGCGCTACATTTGGCAGGCCATCCAGCACAGGCTTTCTCAGGTCTTGGTCATGTGTCATTACATTTACTGGTGGACAGAATGGAGTGTTGGCCTGTGGTGGCTGGCTGCTGTTCCCCTGAACTGGCACTTGTCCCGGCAACAACTGTGGTATATTCATTAGAGGCTGTACCGAATTTCTCAGGTCTTGATCGTGTGCCATCACAGCCTGCGATCTCAGGTCCTGATCTTGTGTCATTTGTGGTGGACAAAACAGAGAGCTGGCCTGTGGAGGTGCCTGGACTGGCCTGTGTCCCATTAATGGTTGCACGATATTTGGTGGTGGCTGCCGGCTATCTGGCATTTGATTTCTCAAGTCTTGATCCTGTGGCCTGAGGTCCTGGTCATGTGTCATCACATTCTGTTGTGGATCTTGGACTACAGATGACTTCGGAGTCCATCCTGGTGCAGGTTTCCAATCAAGCAAAGAAGCTACCCCAGCTGCTGCAGATGGCTGTTGAGCTGACGTTCGGGTGGGTGGCTGCCGCCAGTCTGTTGACATGGTATTTTTTAAACCATCACCTAACTCATTCCGATTTTGAGAGTCATTTTCTTGGTCCGACATCGTAGGCAATAACTTCTCATCAGTAGACAACATGACAACATTCTCATTAGCTGGATTGCTGCTCATTAAGACGTCCCCGATACCTAAAGAAGTGGTAGATGGAGGCAACTGCACAATTTTGTTCTCGCCAGTTGACTGACTTTGTTCCTCAGACTGGTTTTCTTGCCGATCAGACAGCTTAGACGATGACGATTTTTCGTTGGACAGACCACTGTCGACCGCCAGAACCGTGCCACTTTCTACATCTTTGTTACTGACAGCTGTGCTCTGCAAAGTGCATGAAGTGCTAGCTGGGACGTCTTTTGGCGTAAGAGGCCTTCTTCCCTTCTTCTGAAGCCCCTTCACAGTGGCTGATGTCAGAAGTTTTTCCCTGTTAGCTGCTTCCATTTTCATTCGCATCTTTGAACCAGCATTTTTCGCAGATGGAGGAGGAGGTAGGACCAATGGTCTGCTCATGCCGGAAATACCAGAACTCTTCCCTGTGACAGATTCCAAGTTTGATACTTCTGACGTCTTCACAGTGTCAATGCATAGGTCTTCAGTATTATAGGCATTAGAACTGATAACTTCTCCAGTCACAAAGAGATGGTTAGCATCAGCAGCTGTTATATACACATAAGTTTCATCGTCGGCATGGGCGACATTTTCCACCACTGAGACATGAACATCCTCCACATCAGTCAATGCACTGGCAACAACGTTCTGATGCTGATATTCAGAGGCCGTGACTATTGTACTGACGGCTGTGAACTGTGGACTGTCACCAATAGCAACAGTATCATTCACATAAATGACTCTGTGATTGACCATTTCATCAACTGTTACTGTAGTCAGGGCATCATCGTCAGTCAGTATATACAGGTCCTCATCAGACTCATCTGTATCAGTTTTCTCCATTAGACCAATGGTTACGTCTGATGCAGACATATCAATAACATCATCAGTGATTAACTGTTCAACTGTCTCAACGGCTTCTATCATCATGATATCTGAGTCAGACGGAGCACATGTCATCTCGTACTCAGCTCTACTCTCATCGGTTCTCTCCATTACTTCAGTGCTTGTTGTTATGAGTGAAGGACATGCTGCTGTGAGCATGGAATTCTCCACTGATGCTTGAGACACGGCAGAAACATCATCACAAACGACGGGAAACAATGATGACCTGCTGTCATCAATCTTCTGCTGCTTCAGAGGGCTTGCTTCACCAAGATCACCAGCAAGTGGTCGCTTTAACCCAGCACCCTGATATGAACTTTCATCGACTGCCACGACTTCAGATAACCTGTCTGATACTACTGCAGTATCTAATTCAACATCTACAGTGTCTGCTGCATTGCCAGCTTGTAAAATGTCTGATGCAGAATCTGTACTGGGTATTCCAGTTAGGTTGACTGTTGTTGAAACACTGCTGTCAGTTACGGGCAGATCATCTAGAACAGCTTCTGCAATGGATGACAGCTGGTCCAAGACACGATGCTCTCCCTTGTCTTCACAAGGTGCTCCAACATCAGACAGGATGTCAGATTCTGCCGACAGCAGAGTCTGCTGTGAAGAGACTGCATCATCTGATGCTGACATTGACATCTCAATAACATCATCAGTGACTAACTGTTCAACTGTCTCAACGGCTTCTATCATCATGATATCTGAGTCGGATGGAGCACACGTCATCTCGTACTCAGACCTACTCTCATCGGTTCTCTCCATTGCTTCAGTGCTTGTTATGCTTGAAGGACATGCTGCTGTTTGAGACACGGCAGAAACATCGGCACAAACGACGGGAAACAACAATGACCTGCTGTCATCAATCTTCTGCTGATTCAGATCACCAACATGTGGTTGCTTTAACCCAGCACTGTGATATGAACTTTCATCGACTGCCACGTCTTCAGATAACCTGTCTGATACTGCTGCAGTATCTAATTCAACATCTACAGTGTCTGCTGCATTGCCAGCTTGTAAACTGTCTGATGCAGAGTCTGTACTGGGTACTGCAGTCATGTTGGCTGTTTCTGAAACACAGCTGTCAGTCACTGGCAGATCATCTAGAACAGATTCTGCAATGGACGAGAGCTGGTCTAAGACGCAATGTTCTTCCTTGGCTGATGTCACAGCACAAGGTGCATCAACACTAGCACCATCGGAGAGGACACAAGATTCTTTTGCTGATGACAGAGTCTGCTGCGAAGAGACAGTGCCATCTGATGACATATCACTTGTAGCCGTACTAAACGCAACACTGGCGGCAGATAATTTAGTACCTTCCTTCTCATTTGTCACGCTGTTCTTAACACAACTTGAATCAACAGGCAGTCCATCAATACGACTAAGCACAATACGCACACCTTTCAGACCGGAATACATTGCAAGCTTTTGAACGTTCACAGATTTAGCCGTAGTTATATCGGAAAGTTTCACATCTTCACTGTGTCTACGACTGTCTATATCTGCTGCTACATTTGACTTGGAAGCATGCGGCGATGTGGTATGGTCTGTCTCGCATCTCTGACAAGCAGAGGGAGTTTCACCACGGCTTGCACACACCATTTCAACGTCAGACAGAGCACCATCACGTACACTGCTAGACACACTAATTACATCTTCATTCTCACATAGAGTAGTTGAGCTGCTCGAAATGATGACTGTGTCACAGTTAGCTCCCGAAACTACCGCAGTGCTGCTAATCTCCGAGTGATCGCTAGTTACTCCTGCTGTATTTTCATATTCGGCAAATGAGGCTGCAGCACTGTTACATAATGTGCCATCTGTATCAAGTTCCGAGTCTATCTCGACAAAAATTTCCTCTTCCTCGTCTGATCCATCAGACGACGGCTTCTCCATCTTCTTAGTTCCCAGCTACAACATACCAGCAAACAATACTTTGCATCAACGGAAGTCACTTTCATCTGGGGCTGCAACATAATTATAAACTTTCAATCATATTAACACAAATATTTTTAATATGTTAACACAAATGACATCATCTGGTATTACACATTTAACAATCTAAATCAAAGGTGTAAAATTAGGGTAGGGGACGAATGATATGGATTCAGAAGGCTGTGAAGGAAAATATGCTCATTGCAGTTATTTTAGTCGCAATTAGGAAAGACTTCAATTGAGGATATATCCCCAACAATGGTTGTTTAAATCCACCATCACTAATTAGATATGAGTGAGGCAGACCAGCAGAATATGTTGTCTGTCTGTAATCAGTCACCCTGCAAAATTTTTAAAGAACTCGGTCAATCAGATCAGTGCAAAAAATGTAGGTGTTAAAAAGTTGCCATGCACCCTCGGACGAGGTTGGGGTCAACCATCTGTATTCACGGTATGGCCTAATGGGCCATCCTGCCTAATTTTGCAGCTGTAAGTCAAATGGTCTGTGCATGGTGTGTTGCAAAAAACTTCGGTTATGGAGAGCCCAGTGTGCATGGATGGTGTAGAGTGGACCCCTGAATATATCATCTTACTTCGTTCAGCCTAAATTTGGTAGCTCTGCTGCAGTGTCATCTGTTGTCAAATTTTTAAGAACCTGTTTGCCAGTTCTGCTTGAATAAATGGTATATAACCAATTACATTCATTTACTTATTTCAGACTTACCGTACTACTCTAACGCATAATAAGGCTGCAAATTATTACTAGTTCAAGACACAATTATTGGGCTGCAAACTGAGAATCCAGTAAACCACTATAATCTGAGACTAGTCTGATATGACTGCAAACAATTAAGGGTGGCACAAAGCAATAAACTCACTTGACAGGTAAGCACATGTAAAGATCAACTTCATGACCCTCTGGGCCTCTGGAGGACTAACAACAGCCTATTACTCTAGGAGGACTTAGAAGGATTAACCACAGCCTAATGCTGTAAGTTTACCACTTTTGTAAAACCGGCTTAATTTTGGCAAGTAGCAATTTTGCAGGTGAAATGTGAGGTGATCCCATTGGAATTGTATTATGTGGCTTAGTTACAGAATACTACTAGACTATGGAACTACACCGTGTCCCAAAAAACATGTGACCACATTTTCTACAATAACTTTAACAATAATTGTCCGATTACAATAATTTTTGGCATAGTTAGTAGCAAGTCTATGAGTAGGGCTGTGCTCGCGGGAGCATTTGAATGATCGATGATCGTGACGTCACGCCACGATCTGATCGCGATCATTCGCGATCATGATCGCGACGTCAGGGCCCCCTTTTTTATCAGGCCGTTGCCGTTGAGCAGACTGTTACAGTCTAAAGTGGCCGTGAGTGTAATCTGATAGCTGATGTGGCCTGACCAGTGTCAATAGGCTTACAGCTGCAGGAGTCCACCAACACGCAAGGTCTTCACTAGAGAATTACACCTATGCTGACACCTCCTTCCCCCATTCCCGCCGGGCGCGCGCCAGCCCTCATTCTCCTGCTGCAAACGACTGTACGTGGTGAAACATGGGCTTTCGATTGCCTGGATTCCTGCAGCCACCGCAGCATGATATTGCAGCTGTACAGTTTGCCAGCCAGTAAATGATCGCGATCAGGAATTTTAGTGATCGACTGCGATCGCCGGGACTACTCTACGATAGATCGCGATCATGATCGCGATCGAGCAC
>Ga0056114_1000815_pt1 | contig 12373 bp, 14 predicted proteins | sample WorMetHERISLAND1_FD_77005 | JGI IMG/M metagenome (GOLD analysis project Ga0056114, IMG submission 77005) | Marine gutless worms symbiont microbial communities from Max Planck institute for Marine Microbiology, Germany - Olavius loisae HERON... ...
ACCTGTTCCTAAAGGAGTGCGAATGGCGGTTCAATGGAGGTGATCACCGGGAACTGCTTAACCAATTAAAGACATGGGTGAATTCGAGACAAAAACGTCCTTAGCTAGGACAGCCCCTTGGTTTATTCCGTCGAACCCGCCGGTTTTGATGACACGGCGCGATCCTTGGCCGGCGGGCAACGGGTCGGCGTTGACCCGGCCGCCCGTTCGATCTGCGACGCCTTGCTGGCTCCCATGCCGGGCGAGATGACCTTCGCCATCAACCAGGAACTGCTCGAAGGCGGGTTCAGCGTGACCGACGATGAGGCCAAGGATGCCATGCGTCTCGCCTTTCGCGAGTTCAAACTGGTCGTGAAGCCAGGCGGCGCCGTAGCCCTCGCTGCGGTCTTGACCGGTAAGGTCGATTGCCGGTCCAAAACCGTATGTGTCGTCTGTTCGGGGGGCAACGTCGACGGCGATCTATACGCGGACGTTCTGGGCGGCGGTTAAGCCGGTTCTAGGACGCCGATATCAACTGGCCTGGGTGGCCACGTCCTGAATATCGGTTTTCGCTTCGGCGGCCTTTTGCGGCGCCGGTTTGCTTTCCGCCTTTTTCTCTTCCTTGGGTTCTTCAACCAGGCGCTTGCAGTGGCCTTCCAGGAAGGCGCCCGTCTCGATGGCCAAATCCTCATGGAGGATGTCGCCGACGACGTGGGCGGTTTTGGCGAGTTGGACGGAACGCGCCTTGATCTGGCCGTTGACGGTGCCGTGAACGCGCACCGTTTCAGCGATGATCTCGCCCTTGACCTCGGCTGTCTTGCCGACAAGCAGCGTCTTGGTGCGAACATCGCCCTCGACGACGCCATCGACCTGGATCTCGCCATCACTGCTGAGATCGCCGACGATCTTGTGATCAGTGACGGTGGCGCCGGCTTCGGCGGTGCAGCGGGTGCCGTCGTGTCGGGACTGGATTTTTTACTGCTCTTGGAAAACATATCGTCCCGCGCGGATGAATTTCATCGGGTTCCTGGACCGGCCGTTAAAAACTGTTTCGTAGTGCAGGTGCGCTCCCGTGCTGCGACCCGAATTGCCGAGAAGTCCGATCTTCTCGCGGAATTTCACTTCCTGGCCACGCTTAACATAGATTTTGTGTAGGTAGGTGGCCGTAGCGGGTTTTGATTCCGGCGCCATGGTCGATTTCGATCATACGGCCGTACTTTCCTTTCCAGCCGGCAAAAGTCACCTTGCCCGGAGCCGTCGCGTAAACCTTCGATTTGATGGTGCTTCCGAGATCGAGGCCGTAGTGAGCCGACCATCTCTTGTTGATCGGGTCACGGCGCTTACCGAAACCGCTGGTCACGTAATACGAGTTCAGGGGCGCGGAAAGCGGAATCCGCTTCATGATGCCTTGCAGGGACTCCCAACGATCCAGCTGAAGATCGAGATTGACCAAGCTCGCCTTCAAACGGCCGGCCGGCATTTCATCGTCCTTGGCGGGAATGAACGGTCCCCCCTGCCCCTCCGGTCGGTTCTTGTCGTGCTTGAGTAGGGCATTGACGTCGAGGCCGGTTAATTCGACGACCCGTTCCATGGTCTCGATCGAGGTGAGCGCGCGATCGGTCAGGCGCTGCACCGAGGTTTCTTCGTTCTTTTCAAGGGAAACGAGACGGTTTTCCAAGTCGGAGATCTTGCGCCGCATCCGGGTACCGTCGAAAAGCGCCTGGTTGCGTTCGGCCAGCGCCACCTGCAGGTCGTCCTCGACGGATGAAAGGTTATCCTTCAAGGAGAAATTGCGAGAAGCGGTTTCACTTAGCTGGTTTTCAATTTCGGATAGTTTTTGCTTCAAATCCTCGCGGGCGTTCTCGATGGTCTCGCGTTCGGTCTCCGTACTTGCCAGTTGTTGCGACACCGACTGCAGGCTCTGCTGGAGCGATGCATTTTTCTCAACCAGATTGAGCATCAACGCATGGTTCTTCTCGAGATCGACCGTGATCGACGTGAATTTCTGCTGGTAGTCGGCGACCTCACCCAGGAGGCTTTGGTAGGCTAAGCGCCCGTTAATTATTTCGCTGTTCTTGTTCTCAACTATTTCATTGTGTTGGACATAACTGTAGGAAGCATAACCGGTCCACGAAAGGGCACCGACGGCAAGTATGGCCAGCGATGTCTGCAAACCGGTGGTCACCCGGAAATACTTGATGCGGCCGTCGGTTCGCAAATGGACTTGGCGTTCCGGCAACAAGCGTCGTTGGATGCTCATGCAATTCCCCTCAACGCGATCCCTTTATTTTATTGAACCCCTTTCACATTCAACCCCCGATCACGGGAAGTAAAAAAGGCTGCAAATTCCGAGTTTAACCCGTGTTTTCAATTACGAAGAAAGTATCGATTGGGGCTTTTTCATGCAAGTGATATTACTTGCCGGACCCCCGGTTTGGGGGCAAATACACGGGATTCCGCGCCTGAACGTGATCGCGGACAAATGACGCAGGACGAGGTCCCTTGGATGTCGCGGCAAGAATCACTGGAATCGGTCTCGAATCCGAGCTTGCGCGACCCCGGCGTCCTGATGGCAACCTGGTTCGGTTCCGGACTGTTGCCGAAAGCACCGGGGACGTGGGGGTCACTGGCCGCCCTCCCCTTCGCGTGGTTGATCGCCGAGACCGCCGGACCCATTGGCTTGGCCGTCGGCACGCTCCTCGTGTTCGTTGTCGGCGTATGGGCTTCGAACGTTTACGTCCGTCAATCGGGCGGCGATGATCCGGGGCCTGTAGTCATCGATGAGGTCGCCGGCCAGTGGATGACCTTGGCGGCCGTTCCCGTCGATGTTCGGTATTACCTTGTCGGTTTCATCCTTTTTCGCCTCGCCGATATCTTCAAGCCCTGGCCCGCGTCCTGGGCGGACCGCTCCGTAAAAGGCGGTCTCGGCATCATGCTGGACGACGTCCTGGCGGCGATCTATTCAGGCGGCGCTCTCTATGCCGTTTACAGACTTGGACTGCTTTGATCATGTTTGCGAAACCTCTCGTCGATGACGCTACCGAGTTGCTCGTCACTTGCCGCACGAACGGGCTTCGTGTCGCGACCGCCGAATCGTGCACGGGAGGCCTCGTTTCCGGCCTGCTTACCGCCGTGCCCGGATCGTCCGATGTCGTCGAACGTGGGTTCGTGACCTATACGAATGAAGCCAAGCAGGAGATGCTCGGCGTTCCCGAAGACCTGTTCGAGACCCTGGGCGCGGTCAGCGCAGAGGTTGCGCGGGCCATGGCTGCCGGTGCGCTCGAGCGTTCTGGTGCGGACTTGGCCGTTGGTGTGACCGGAATCGCCGGTCCCGGCGGGGGCACCGCGACCAAGCCCGTTGGCTTGGTTCATTTGTCGGCCTGCCGCGACGGCGGCGAAACGATTGACGAGCGGCGTGTCTTTTCGGGCGACCGTACCGACGTCCGTATGCAGGCGGTGGCCGTCGCGCTCGAGATGTTGCGCGCGCTCGCCGAATGATTGGCGGATCATCCGGCTCGTCCTTGAAAGACGACCGTCCGTCCGAAACTTCCCCGCCGCCTCCCCTGTTCCGACCGGACGGCAAGGACGTGTTCTCGGTTTTCGCCGGCGGATTCGTCGCTTTTGCGGTCCTGGTTGCCGCCGTGGTTATTGCCAACACCGTATCCGATGGCGTCTTCCTCCGCCGATTGGCCGAGGAACCAAGCAAAACCTGGCTGCAGATCACCGTTGGCGCATTGGTGTTGTTGTCTCCTGTCTACTTGGTCGGCATCAAATTGAGGCGGTTGGCTTGGCGTGATCTCGGCTTTGTGGCGCCGACGGTCGCTTGGATCATCGGTGCCATGATGCTTGGTCTTGTCGCCCATTACGCCATCGGTCTGGTGCACCTTTCCCTCGGTGAACCCCTCAAGGACGTGATGACCAGGACCTTCGATCCCGCCGAGTCTCGGATGATCGACAGGGTCATCGTCCTTGCCGCCGTAACGACCATCGTTCCGCTGGTCGAGGAGGTCTATTTCCGCGGCCTATTGTTTCGCTGGCTAGCCAATCGATGGGGGCTCTATCTTGGGCTTCTGATCAGCGCCGTGGCTTTCGGAGCGCTTCACGGCGATTGGATCTGGGCGGCGGCGACGGCCGTACTCGGGGTTCTTCTCGCCTACGTCTATTGGCGTAGCGGTTCGATCTGGACGTCGATCATTCTGCACGCCAGCTACAACGGCGGCGGCATGATCGGCATATTCATCGGCAATTGATCGATGGCGTCAGGACGCCGGCGATCACCCGTAGAGCGCCGCCGCCCGTTTTTCGAAGGCATCGATCATCTTCTGCACGGCCTCGTTGAACACCGTGCCGATGGCCGCTTTGAGGACGCGCGAGCGGAACTCGAAATCAACGAAGAAATCGATGTCACAGGCGCCGTCCTCGCTTGGCAGGAAGAGCCAATGGTTGTTCAGGTACTTGAAGGGACCGTTGAGGTATTCGACATCGATGCGATCGGGCCGCTGAAGCGTGACCCGGGTCGTGAACTTCTCCCGAAACACCTTGAACCCGATCATCATATCCGCGGTCAGCACGGTTTCGGTACGGCTCTTGATCCTGAGGCCGACGCACCAGGGCAGGAACTCGGGGTACCGCTCGATATCGGCGACCAGATCGAAGAGATCTTCGGAGCTGTGCGGGAGGAGCCGAATCTCGGCATGTGTCGGCATGAGCGGTCACAGGGTTCCAAGTCGGGTTTCAAAATCACCCGTTCGCTGCCCGTTTTGTCCTGGCTTCGCGAAGGGCCTCGAAATCCTTATCGGCGTGATAGCTGGACCTCGTCAAGGGTGATGATGCGACGAGAAGGAATCCTTTGGCTTCGCCGATACGCTTGAACTCGGCGAACTCATCACGCGTCACGAACCGGTCGACCGCCGCGTGGCGCGGCGTCGGTGCAAGGTACTGGCCGATGGTCAGGAAGTCGACATCGGCCGAACGCAAGTCGTCCATCACCTGCAGGATCTCATCGCGGGTTTCGCCGAGGCCGACCATGATCCCCGACTTGGTGAACAGCGTCGGATCGATGGTTTTCGCTTCGCTAAGGATCTTCAGCGAATGGAAATACCGCGCACCGGGTCGGATTGACGGGTAGAGGCGCGGCACCGTCTCCAAGTTATGGTTGAAAACGTCGGGCTTGGCCGCGACGACGGCTTCGAGGGCACCGTCCTTGTCCCGGAAATCCGGAGTCAACACCTCGATCGTTGTTTTTGGTGCCGCCCGGCGCAGTTCCTCGATGCAACGAACGAACTGATGCGCCCCGCCATCCGCCAGATCATCGCGGTCGACCGAAGTAATAACCATGTGGCGCATGCCCATCTCGCGGGCCGAGGCCGCCAAGTTGACGGGTTCGTTGGCGTCGACGGCACCCGGTTTGCCCGTGGCCACGTTGCAAAAAGCGCAGGCCCGCGTACAGATGTCACCGAGGATCACCACCGTCGCATGACGTGCCGACCAGCATTCACCAATATTCGGGCAGGCCGCCTCCTCGCAAACCGTGTGTAGGTTGTTGTCACGCATGAGGCGCCTAGTCTCGCCGTATTCCCGGGACGTTGGTGCCTTGACGCGAATCCAGTCGGGCTTGCGGAGCACCGGATTTTCCGGGTTCTTCATTTTCTCCGGGTGGCGGTGTTTGCGAAGGTTCTCAACTTTGCTCATCGAGGATTTTCCAATTTCGTTACGATACTAAATATGGAGGACGGGTTCACCAAATCCAAGGCGTTCACCGTCCTTTGACGCGGCGTTCCATGCGCTCGATTGCCGCCAGCAGCTCGTCCGTGGTTTCGATCTTAGCGGCCGCACGATAGTCGTATAACGCCCGCGGCCAGGCGCCCAGCTTCTCGTGTAGACGTCCGCGCCAAGCTTTCAGTTCCGCGTCCCTAGGCAATCGCCGCACGAGGGCGTCCACATCCCACCGGGCTTCTTCGATGTCGCCCCGCCGTTCCAATGCCATCGCGCGCATGCGCCGGGCGATCATCGATTTGGGGTCGCCTTCCAACGCCAGCGTTCCGGCTCGGACTGCGCGGTCATTGTTGCCGGCTCGTACGTAGGCACGGGCCAGGGTCTCCAGGATGCGCGGCACGCCAGGCGCCTCGAGGTCTGCCGCTTCCAGGTCAATCAGGGCGCGTTGCAAGTTTTCGGGAGTCCTCGGCGTGTGGTCGAACCACACCGTTCCTCTCAAGAACCTTACGTAGCCTTTGAGCCGCCCGTCGGGCATGTCGTCGATGGCGTGCGTGAAGTCGACAAGAGCATCCTCGATGTGGCCAGCCGCTAGATGGGCCTTGCCCCGGATCTGGTAGGCGCGGAGGCGGTCGACCGGACGGGTCGTGGGTTTGGCGATGTAGACATTGCACGACAGGATCGTGTTCTCGACGTCGCCGTAGGCCTCGCGGCACCCTTCGGCCGCCGTGTCGGCTCTAGCCGGGATAACGGCAGTAAGACATAGCGCGAGGAACAGAAAGCCGACGCGTTCGGTCCAGGCGTTCCGCCCCATCACATATGGATGACGCGGCCGTAGGCGTCGAGCACCGACTCGTGCATCATTTCGGACAGCGTCGGATGCGGGAAGACGGTGTGCATCAGGTCCTCCTCCGTCGTTTCCAACTTCATGGCGACGACGTAACCCTGGATCAGTTCCGTAACCTCGGCGCCGACCATGTGGGCGCCCAGGAGCTGCCCGGTCTTGGTATCGAACACGGTCTTGATCATGCCGTCCGGCTCACCCAATGCGATGGCTTTGCCATTTCCGATGAACGGGAAGCGCCCGACCTTGACGTCGAAGCCCTGCTCCTTGGCCTTGGCTTCCGTCAGGCCGACGCTGGCGACCTGGGGATGACAATAGGTGCAGCCCGGGATCTGGACCTTGTCCATGGGGTGCACGCCCTTCACGCCGGCGATCTTCTCAATGCAGATAACGCCCTCGTGCTCGGCCTTGTGGGCCAGCATGGGCGGGCCGGCGACATCGCCGATGGCGTAGACGCCGGGTTCGTCGGTCCGCGAAAAGTCGTCGGCGACGATGCAGCCGCGGTCGGTCTTCACCTTGGTCGTCTCTAACCCCAAGTCCTCGATGTTGCCGACCACGCCGACAGCCGAGATGACCCGGTCGACAGTGATCTGGTGAGTCTTGCCTTTGGCGTCCTCGACCGTGCAGGTGACATTGTCTGCGCCCTTGTCGAGCTTGATCACCTTGGCCGATGTCATGATCTTCATGCCGTGCTTCTCGAACTGCTTCCGGGCGATGCCGGCGATCTCCGCGTCCTCAACCGGCATTACTTGGTCGAGCACTTCGACGACTGTGACGTCGGTGCCTAGGGTATTGAAAAAGCTCGCGAATTCGATACCGATGGCGCCCGAGCCAATGACCAGAAGCGACTTCGGCATGACGTCGGGCACCAGGGCTTCGAAGTACGTCCAGACCAGCTTGCCGTCGGGCTCGAGGCCGGGCAGAGTGCGCGGCCGGGCTCCGGTGGCCAGGATGATGTGCTTGGCGGAAAGACTGGAGACCGCCTTGCCGTCCTTGCTGACGTCAACCTTGCCAGGGCCGTTCAACTTTGCCTCACCGTCGACGACGGTGACCTTGTTCTTCTTGAGGAGATGCCCGACACCGCCGTTGAGTTGCTTCGAGACGCCGCGTGAGCGATCGACGATCTTCTGGAGGTCGAAGCCGAAGTTGCCGGCGTTCAGACCGTAAGCGCCGGCATGGGCCATGTAGTTGTAGATCTCGGCCGAACGCAGCAGCGCTTTCGTTGGAATACAGCCCCAGTTCAGGCAGATGCCACCCAGGTGCTGTTTCTCGACCACGCAGGTCTTGAAACCGAGTTGTGCAGCGCGGATGGCGGTGACGTAACCGCCCGGCCCGCCGCCGACGATGATGACGTCGAAGGTGGTGTCAGTCATGGTTAAATCCTTTCAAGCGTCCGCCGGGTCAGTTTGTTTTCCGCGGCATCGCCCGTGTTGATCACGCCCTTGCGTTCGAAAAGCATGACTCGGCACTCCTCCTCCGCACTGGGTTTGTGTTCTATGCCCTTGGGCACAATGATCATCTCGCCCGGTCCCAGGGTGACGGTCCTGTCACGGAATGCCATTTCCAGCTTTCCTTCGACGACGAAGAACATCTCGTCCTCGTCGTCGTGTTTGTGCCAGACGAAATCACCTTCCAGCTTGACCAGCTTGACCTCGAAATCGTCGATCTCGCCGATCACCTTCGGGTCCCAGTGGGTATCGAAGCTGGCGAACTTGTCGGCGATGTTGACCTTGTCCATGGCCTTGCCGCCCCTACAGCATCAACTGCAGCGGATCCTCGAGGATTCCCTTCAGTTCCTGGGCGAAGGCGGCGGCAACGGCGCCGTCGATGCAGCGGTGATCGACGGCCAGCGTCAGTGACATGATGGTCGCCGTGGCCAAAGCCCCGTTCCTGACCACCGCTCGCTCTTCGCCGGCACCGACGGAGAGGATGCCGCCCTGCGGCGGGTTGATGATCGAGTTGAAGGACTTGACGCCGAACATGCCGAGGTTCGAGATGGTGAAGGTGCCGCCCTGGTATTCCTCGGGCTGCAGCTTGCCGTCACGCGCCTTGGCGGCGAGCGCCTTGGCGTCCTCTGAGATGGCGGCGAGGCCTTTGGCGCCGGCGTCCTTGATCACCGGCGTGATCAGGCCGCCCTCGATGGCGACGGCGACGGAGATGTCGACCCGGCTGTAGCGAAGGATGGCCTCGTCCGTGAAGGAGGCATTGCAGTCCGGGACCCGCTTCAAGGCCAGCGCCACGGCCTTGATAACGAAGTCGTTGACGGAGATCTTGTAGTCCGCGCCTTCGCGGCCGTTGAGTTCCTTGCGGAGCGACAGCAGGCGGTCGATGTCGACGTCGATGGACAGGTTGAAATGCGGAACGTCGCGGGCCGACTCGGTAAGCCGCGTCGCGATAATCTTGCGCATCGACGAATTGGGAACGGCCTCGTATTCGGGCATGAAGGCGAAAACCGGATCGTCGACGGACACGGCCGGTGCTGGTGCGGCCGCTGCTTGCGGGGCGGCAGCCGACGCCGCGGCCGGTGTCGTGACGCCGCCGGCGATCGCCGCCTCGACGTCGCGTTTTATAATACGTCCGTGTGGGCCGCTGCCGGTGACGGCGGCAATATCGATATTGTTCTGCGCCGCGATACGCCGCGCAAGGGGGCTCGCGAAAACACGGTCGCCAGAGGCGGCCGGTGTTGACGTCGGAGCAGCTGGTTGCGGCGCTGAGGCTTGCGATGCGGCGGGTTCGGCGGCAGGTGCTTCCGGGGCGGCTGGCGCGGCCGTCGGAGCGGCAGTGACGTCGCCGATGGCAGACGCGTCCTCGCCCTCTTCCAAGAGTACCGCGATAGGCGCATTGACGGCGACGTTCGGTGTGCCTTCGGCGACCAGCAGCTTGCCGACGACGCCTTCGTCGACGGCCTCGACCTCCATGGTCGCTTTGTCGGTTTCGATTTCAGCAATGACGTCGCCGCTTTCGACCAGGTCGCCTTCGGCTTTCATCCATTTACTGAGCGTGCCGTCGGTCATGGTCGGCGACAGGGCCGGCATCAGGATTTGGATCGGCATGTTCCTATCTCCTCGCGCCCGCTCAGGCGTAGCAGACGGCTTTTGCCGCCGCCACCACATCCGCCGGTTTCGGCAAGGCCTTGGCTTCCAGATTGGCCGCGTATGGCATCGGCACATCCTCGCCGGCGACACGGTGGACTGGCGCATCGAGGTAATCGAAGGCTGTCTCCATCATGCGCGCCGCGATCTCGGCACCGATGCCGCAGGTTGGCCAGCCCTCCTCCACATTGACCAGGCGGTTGGTCTTCTTGACCGACTCGGCAATGGTCTCCGTGTCGAGCGGTCTCAGCGAACGCAAGTTGATGACCTCGGCATCGATGCTCTCGGCGGCCAGCAGTTCGGCGGCCTCGAGGGCGTGGCTGACGGCGATCGAATAGGCGGTGATGGTGACATCACTGCCGGCGCGCTCAATCTTGGCCTTGCCGATTGGGAGAACGAAGTCGGGATCGTCCGGCACGTCGAAGCTCTGGCCGTAGAGGATCTCGTTTTCCAGGCAGATTACCGGGTTGGGGTCGCGAATTGCAGATTTCAGCAGCCCCTTGGCATCCTCGGCAGACCAAGGGGCGACTACCTTGAGGCCGGGGATATGCGCGTACCAGGCGGCGAAACACTGTGAATGCTGAGCGGCGACGCGGGCGGCCGCACCATTAGGGCCGCGAAAGACCATCGGTGCGCCCATCTGGCCACCGGACATATAGAGTGTCTTGGCGGCCGAGTTGATGATCTGGTCCAAGGCCTGCATGGCGAAGTTGAAGGTCATGAACTCGACGATCGGTTTCAGGCCGCCAAAGGCGGCACCGACCCCAAGACCGGCGAAACCGTGTTCGGTGATCGGCGTGTCAATGACGCGTTTGTCGCCGAACTCTTCCAGGAGGCCCTGACTGACTTTGTAGGCGCCCTGGTACTGGGCCACTTCCTCGCCCATCAGGAAGACGGTCTCGTCAGAGCGCATCTCCTCGGCCATGGCGTCACGCAAGGCCTCACGGACGGTCTGGGTGACGCGCGGTCCGGTGTACTCCGGTTCCGGTTGCTGTGAGGCGGGCGCCGCGGCGGGTGCAGGCTGTGCTTCGGCCGGCGGGTTGTCGGCGGCCGGAGCCGGTTCTTCCGGCGGTGCCGGATGGCAGTTGACGATGGCCTCCGCGGCCGACGGCTCCTCGCCTTCCTCGAGCAGGACGGCGATCGGTGTATTCACGGCCACGCCTTCCGTACCGTTCGGCACCAGGATCTTGCCGAGCACACCCTCGTCAACGGCCTCGATTTCCATGGTCGCCTTGTCGGTTTCGATTTCGGCCAATACGTCGCCGCTGGCGACCGCATCACCTTCGGCTTTCATCCAGTTGGCGATCTTGCCTTCGGTCATGGTCGGCGACAGGGCCGGCATGAGCACTTGAATTGCCATGATCTTATCCTTCTCCCCCGCGGGTCCCGGTCCGGCCGGCCGCTCAGGCTTCCATATAAACGTCGGTGTAGAGCTCGGACAGGTCCGGTTCCTGGCTCTGCTGAGCGAATTCGGCGGCCGCGGTGACGACCGATTTGACGTCCTTGTCGATGTCTTTCAGCCGCGCTTCGTCGGCAATTCCGGCCTGCAGGATGCGGTCGCGGACCGTGTCGATGGGATCGCTCTCCTTGCGGACCTTGGACACCTCCTCCTTGTCGCGGTATTTGGCCGGGTCCGACATGGAATGGCCGCGGTAACGATAGGTCTTCATCTCGAGGATGTAGGGACCCTGGCCGGAACGGCACCAGTCGTTGGCCTCCTGGGCGGCCTTTCGCACTTCGACGACGTCCATGCCATCAACCTGGCTCCCCGGGATACCGAAGGAATCGCCGCGGCGGTGGAGTTCGGTCATCGCCGAAGCTCGCTCGACGGCGGTGCCCATTCCGTAGCGGTTGTTCTCGATGACGTAGACGACAGGGAGTTTCCAGAGCGATGCCATGTTGAAGGCTTCGTAAACCTGACCCTGGTTGATCGCGCCGTCACCGCAATAGGCGTGGCAGACGCCGCCGTCGCCCTTGAACTGGTGGGCGAAAGCGAGCCCGGTGCCGATCGGCATCTGGGCGGCGACGATGCCGTGCCCGCCGAAGAAGTTCTTCTCGCGGCTGAACATGTGCATGGAGCCGCCCTTGCCTTTCGAATAGCCGCCGCGGCGGCCTGTCAGTTCGGCCATGACGCCTTTGGAGTCCATGCCGTAGGCAAGCATGTGGCCGTGGTCACGGTAGCTGGTGACGACGGTATCCTTGTCGGTCGAGGCGGCACGCATGCCGACGACCACGGCCTCCTGGCCGATGTAAAGGTGGCAGAAACCACCAATCAGACCCATGCCATAGAGTTGGCCGGCTTTTTCCTCGAAACGCCTGATCAACAGCATCTGATGATAGAAATCGAGTAACTCCTCAGGGCTCGCGCCGAGGTCGGTCTTCGCCTTGGCGGGGGCCTTCGATTTGTTTGCGGATGATTTTCGTGTGCTGGCGGCCGGTTTCGCCGCCTTGGTTGAGCGTGCCATCTCCCCTCCTCGCTACCAGGCGGATACTCGGCCGCCGATAGATTAGCCCTTGCTAACAGGGAAGGTAGTGAAAATACCTACAGTGATCAACAGGTTATGGGAGACTTCGCTGATATATATCTCAAAATAACACTATTCAAGTTAAGTATGTTAAAAAGCAAAGGGGCTGTCCTAGCTAAGGACGTTTTTGTCTCGAATTCACCCATGTCTTTAATTGGTTAAGCAGTTCCCGGTGATCACCTCCATTGAACCGCCATTCGCACTCCTTTAGGAACAGGTGA
>Ga0056114_1000816_pt1 | contig 12372 bp, 7 predicted proteins | sample WorMetHERISLAND1_FD_77005 | JGI IMG/M metagenome (GOLD analysis project Ga0056114, IMG submission 77005) | Marine gutless worms symbiont microbial communities from Max Planck institute for Marine Microbiology, Germany - Olavius loisae HERON... ...
AACATCCAACGAAAGTTAAAATCCAGACTTAGCGAGTGAGTGAGTGAGTAGATTCTTAACGGCACATAAGCACAATCCCAAACGCAATGAATGAACCTGACTACATGTTACGCATGACAGCACCTGAATGAGGGTATATAAAGTACGTCATCAGCATAGACTACGCAGCCAAAGAATTGACCAGCTAAACGACACCCAAACATGAACACTTTAAGTCTCTCAATCAACACATCCATGTAGATGGCGAACAGGATATGTGACAATCAACCACCTCGTCTGACCCCAGCACAAGTACCAAACCAATATGACAACTGACAAGGCACATCATACACTTACAACGCATTTTGAAAACCAATCTAACATGATTCCAATCAAGTTTTTAAGTAAATGTCTATCCACTACCAAGGAGCAGGCCAAAAATGGCCAACCTTATCAAACGCTTTGGGTAGGTCCAGCGCACAGATACTGACTGCAGATCCATTCTTTACATAGTGCTTGACCACAGTTCGTAAACTCGGCATGACAGCAACTAGAATGCCCTCCCAGACACTATAAGTCACGCATTCCACATTAATGGCGGAGGGACACCACGTGGATAAGAATAAACTATCTCAGAAAAGCTTCGTTTGAAATAGAAGGGAAGAAACATTCATAAAGCAAATACATAATGGTCGGTAGTGAGTCGGATACCATAATTACGTACAAAGTCTATTGCAGCCGTGGACGCGGGTTCCGTTTGCGTTCTTGTTATAGGCCAACAACTTAAGTAAGTAGGTAAGTAAGGGTATTTATATAGCGCGATTAACAAAAGTCTCATTGCGCCCCGGAAGCAACATTAAAACAAAACGTTTTGAGTTCACGCCTGAAACTGTTGCATGCAATGTCCTCGTCACGCAAGTGGGCCGGAAGACTGTTCCAAAGTCCAAACACGTGGCCCGGCGACAGCGAAGCTCCTGTCGCCGAATGTGTTGTGTGTGCGTGGAACAGCACACGATCTGTCGGTGGAAGAGCGTAGCCGCCGTCGATGACTCCCGGAGACCAGATGTAGGGGACAGACAAAAATTTGGTATCATCCAGATGGACAAAGCCTCATGGTGATTTTTAATAGGTTGGTGTCTCTAGGTAACAAATTTAGATGACAAGCCTGCGTTTGAGTAGCTTTCTGTATTTTTCATACCAAGATCTGTTTCATGGGTAGCCTATAAGAATTTTAGACATAAAATTTTGGGGAAGGGAAAATTCAATTTGCCATAACTCTGCGTAAAATCATGCTAGCACAGCCATCTACCACTCACATTGAGTGTTTTGAAGCATTACATACGATGGATGAAATATAGCTATTGGTTCACTGAGTATAACTGATAAGGTAAAGTTCTATAGATGCAGTATAATTCGTCGGGCGATTTATCGGTTCGTACGTCAATAGCGCACGATGCGGTCAGCGTCAGATCAATGATCTCGATGCATCCGACTGTGTGTAGGCGGGCGGCCAGTGCGAACAGTTCCATCGTTTCTCGTTTTCACGCGGCGACTGACGGAGCCGACATTCTATAAGCCGGGTCAGTTTTTTGACGACGACTCTCTATCTCTCTCGATTGCAATTTTATCGTCGTCGCGTCTGATGTGATGTGCCAACAGATTAATTTGTTATAACATTTAAGTACGTTTCTAGTACTCCAGCTGACGCTGTCTATCCGCCCGTCTGTCCATCTGTCCGTCCTACGTCCTCATGTAGTTTGACGTGCATTTTCGAACTCTTTCGTTACGCTGTCAGTCAATCATTTATCATAGTGGATGAGCACACATTGTACCGGCAATCCGGGTTACATAATATTCTCGTCTAAACAAACAGAAAGCCATTTACGTTTGAATTATTAAATTTTGGAGAAGTACATGGTAATTACGCTGTACGGCTTGTAGCGACTGTTTCTGGATCTGTGGATACAGTAGATAAATTTGTTGAAAATTTTCATTTGCCACACAATTAATGCCAGTAAAACCAAACCCCAAGTAACGTAACGTAACTACACAAGACAAAACCGGTGAAGTAAACTGTGCGATGTTATACCGTGCTGCCACGTATGCAATTCTTATAAACGTATTTTAAATATTTATCTTTAAGTGGTTTGCGAAATTACTTATGTAGAACATTTTAGCGAATGCCGGTTATTAGTGACATTTAAAAGTTTAAGCTGACACCTCACAAATGGCGCTAAGTCGCTGTGAGCGGGCCTAGCAATGAATGTGACGGGCTAGAGCCAGATAGTTGCGTGCAACAGGTACTCGACGGCTATCGCAATATAACTCGGCGACGTCGTTATTAAACCGAACTGGACTGGTCGCGTCGCCCACTGGGCACGACACGACGTCGCCTTGTTACTGCTGAATGATTGACTTTACATGTGCACATATGCCGATGTGTCTGCTGTAGGTCGTGTCTTGTTGAACGCAGTTCGCCATGCGACGCCTGAACAATGATCTCCAGACGCCGAATTCCTTCTGTTTCACGATGAGAGTCTACGCTGTTGTATCTTTATTCTGGATCTGCGGCATTTCGCGGTCCGCGGCACGAGTGGCAACCACTCTGGAGTACACGATCATGGAAGAGATTCCGACCGGAAGCGTTGTCGGCAACGTAAAACGCGACTCGCACCTGGAATCGGAATACAGCGCGGACGACCTGCGTCAGATGCGATTCCGCTTCCGGTCTGCGGAGTCACGTGACCTGTTCGCGCTGGGCGAGCGAAGCGGGCTGATTACGACGTCGCGTCGTATAGACCGAGACCGGATGTGCCGCGGTCCGCGCGCCGCCTCGTGTGACGTCACCGTCGACGTCACCGTTCACCCGACAAACTACTTCCGGTTGATCCGGGTGGTCGTCCACGTGGCCGACGTGAACGATAATAGACCGCGTTTCGACGCCGACCACGTGACTATCCCAGTCATGGAGACGGCCCAACCTGGTACTCTGTTCGTGCTTCCGAGCGCTGACGATGCCGACAGTGGTGATAACGGCATCAAAGAGTACCAGTTTAGACACGATGGAAATGACACAGTGCCGTTTGAACTACTCGTCACCGACCAAGTAAGTAAAACCATTCGGTCTTTGTCTGCATTGTGCGACATTTTTATCGCATCAATTTGTATTTTCTCGTCACTCGCAGTAGACTAAGGCCTCGTACACACTGGCGACAAAATCGACCGTGTGATAGATTCAGTCGACTTCAACAAAATCGACCGAGTCGAAGTCGATTTTGTCGCCAGTGTGTACGATGCCTAAGCTGCTGTATACGCGTCAGTTGTTTTAGTTTTAAACCCAAACTCCACTACACGGATTTGTTGTGGGTAACAAATCCGTGTAGTGGAGTTTGGGTTTTAGCGCGCGTTGATCATTCTGATCGCGTCTTATGAAAAAGATGTCTTTTGCCCTTTCTCTCGCTCGGCTTTTCTGCCGTCTCATTCGGCGTTTGTCGCGAATGCTTTCCAGAGATTTAACGTCGTTCTCCGATGTTTACGTCTCATATGTGTTTTATTTGGGAAAAATTCTCGAAGATATTGAAAACTTTTATTCACCAAAATTACAAACTGATAGCAAACAAGGGCCGAAGTAATTTGGCACAAGGCGACCTCGCTCGGCTCATAACGACAATGAAATCATGTCGATATCTTCTAATTATTATATTCTGCAGGTGGCAGCACGCTTCGCGAAGTTGGTCCTGTGGTGCATTAAGGACCCCCATTTTAGAAAGGGGAGGTCAGTACGGTCGGCTAAAAATCATATGACTATAAAAGTGCAAAGTTAAACGTAGGAGTTTGTAAGCGATAATCTGTCTTTGCTGTGACATTATTTGGTCTGCTTGTGTAGAGGTTGATAACTTAAGGATTAGTGCAAATCGTCACTGATTCTTACTTGTGACTTGTGAGTCTTCGTAAGTATGCTGAACAGTACAGCAGTATGAGTCAAGTTCTGCGTGTAGTAGAAGAGTAATTAATGGCTTCCGTTGTATTGCTCCATCAAGTAGGACCACTGTTGACGAAGTCGATTGAGTTTCAGAGGTCATTTCACATGTCCCACGGCCACGTGGATTTACTGTGATGCGTCCCATATGTTCGTGTACGTGGAAATATGACTTTCCCTTCGCTGTAGTGGGACATGCTCAGATATTTAGTAAATTATCTCACACTTTGACATCCCTATTTTTATTCAATCATTTTTTTACAAATCAGACAGACACGCGTGCAAGCATCATATAGGAACCACTCCATTCAGTCCGTTGTCCAGGATAATTCTACAGTCGTACCACAGCCTATGTATGTTGCTTGTAAATCTACATGCTTTCGGCGTGCATGTTAATACTGTTATTTTGTTAATAGTCAACAAAGTTCCACTGTTTGACTGTTTTTATGGTAGCTAATAAAACACCCAGTTCTACGTTTCATTTAATTTGCGTGGCTTATAAACCGTACTCCTTCTCTTGACCAGCTGTTTATTTTGCCACCAACCCTTATTACAGCAATCTTCCGGTTATCGGTACGAATTGGTTTGGGTACAAAATAGTATCATACGAGTTGACGCATGTATACATACGACTTAAGACCTTCACACATTCTGAAATAAAACTGAAACGAAACACTGAAACAGCCTGAAACAGTTTTAGGCTAGTTTCAGCATGTTGAAAATATGCTAATGAGACTGAAACAAGCCTAAAACTGTTTCAGTCTGTTTCATTGTTTTGTTTCAGTTTTATTTCAGAATGTATCATGGCCTTTAAACCTTTGACGCCAACTGTTGCCATATGGGTACAGCTATAGAGCATTAGAGCATGCTGCGTCAGACCGGATTAAGCCGTCATTTGGAATTTTTGACAGCCGGGCACTCTGACGCCCAGGGCTGAGCGTCAGAGTGCCCGGATGTCAAAAATTACAAATGATGGCTTAACCAGGTCTGGCACGGGATGCTTTATAGCTGTACCCATATGGCAACAGCGGGCATCAGAGGGTTAAGTGGCACCACTACTGGTCATGCATGATACGCTGACAATGGTTGGATGTGTCTGGGTGACGTGTTCAGGCTGGCGGGTCCAAGGACTTGCGTCTGCGACTCCTCGATCGTTTGGACCGTGAGTCTGTCAGTCATTACTCTGTCGTTCTGGTGGCGTTAGACGGCGGACACCCACAGCGATCAGCTTCACTAGTTCTTAACATCCTCGTCACTGACGCTAACGACAATGTTCCACAATTCGACAGGTTTACACCGACTCTTGTTCCGACCATAAATGTCGTATAATCGCCGCACGGTGCAAGTGAGGGGACTGGGGGGAGGGCGACACACTGGATGCAAGCATATAGCATACTTCTGTCCGTCTGTCTGTCTGTCACACTTTACTGAACTACTGGGTCGATTTAGCGCATGTTTTGCACGGAAGCTCTACCCTTGTTGCAAATATGTTATGTCAGACGTATATGACAGTACTCTTTGGCTTAGTCATTATTCCACAGTCACTGATGTTGTAAACCCATAGAGCGACGGTTGAGAGCTCTACTCTGAATGCGACTGACTATGATCGTCATATAGAATACAAAGCCTTACACAGACTCTACCGTTACTGACCCTCATGTCCCGTGCAGACCTGGCATCTGTGGAATAGGTCCGGTCCGTTACCTGGCTCGAACCATTGAACCATTGCAATGCACGATACAGCGATTATTTCGCGAACAAGTTCTTTTCCACACAATTAGCGCTTAAATATCGCCATAATATCATACATTGCACGCCGCTGACTTCGCACAGCGCGAAGCACCAGCAGCGAGCGCGCATTGTTGCTGCTTTGCCGCCTAGCGGCCAAAGTACACTTGTGTCGGGCAGACGAAGTGTTGTACTCCGTCCGTCTGTCTTTCCCATACCTACGATTTACTTAAAATCAGAACCATTGATTTATTCCGTGGATATGGTAGTAGTTTTCTAGAGAAAACAACACTGTTAACTACACTACTGTTGGTGTTTAGTTTTCTGTGTTGTTCGTATTTAGGCTGTGTTTAGTTTTGTTAGCATCAGACAATGGAGAGGGCTGAGTCAGAAGATTGGCTGAGAAGGAAGATCGTTTTGAAAATGACCTAGGCATATAACGTGTTGAGTAAGTCTACTATTACTACTACTACTACTACTACTACGAATGTTTGAGTGAATGAAGACGTTTCTCTATGATAGGTCATCATACGAGGCTGAGGTGGCGGAAAACACACCTGTCCAGACGACGATAGTCAGCGTCCATGCTAGCGACAGGGACGCAGGTGAGAATGGTCACGTGACTTACAGGTGGGCCGACCAGACCGACAGTGCATACGGGTCGCTGTTTGGAATTGATGCGGAGAGCGGAGACGTCTACTTGAAGTCGCAGCTGGACTACGAGCAGCAGCAGGTCTACAAGGTCAGAATAAAGCCGTCATTATGCGAGTACACTATGCCGGCCATTCTATTCTACCGTTGCTAGATACTACGTGTACGTTGTGCGTAAATCCTCCTACGCGACGTAGATGAACCCGTCCAGTTGGCTTGACCAACGAATGAACATTCTGGGACATAGAATGTGAGTGTCACGTCACGTAGCGAGCGGCACGTTAGATCCTACTTGACTCAGTTATATAGTGACAGTGAGCTAATGAGATGCATGCAGGGCGAGAGTTGACGGGAAGACTTAGAGGGGGGGGGGGTTGAACCCCTGCTACGTTGACAGCCCTGGCTCACCTAATTTGTGGTCCGCCAGGGGATTACATAGACCCTCCTTGCTCGCAAACAGGTCTTTATTTTACTGTTGCACTCGTATTGTTTATCTCTACTCTACTGTCCGGAGTGGTATAACGTCCACTTGTATAGTCATTCGTGAACAAATCTGGGAATTACAAATCGATCATTCATCGTCCACAACTCGCTCGACCGTGGAATAAGTGTGTTAAACACTGTATGGAGTGGAATAGTTCGTTACCACTCACTTAGTCTTTGACGGTGGTTCAACATACACAATCATGATCTTGGACAATACAAACAAAATGGTACTTCCAGACATCTTTCCCGATTCCCTCACCATACCTCACTGCCGCTGCTCTCCGCCGACGCCGACCCAACAACTGACACTGTGGATGCACGTGGAACATGCTGTTGCTGATTGTTGTATTTGATGGTATTCTGTGTTGATAGTTGACGGTGAAGGCGGTGGACAGCGGACCGGGCGCTGTGCCAGTGTTCACAAAGCTGACAGTCCGAGTCACCGATGTTAATGACAATCCGCCTCAGGTCGTCGTCAACGCGTTGACCGGCTCCAGTGTTGCCGAGGTCCGTGAACACGTCGATCCGCCCGGCACCTTCGTCGCACACGTCGCCGTGTCGGACGCCGACTCCGGCCAGAACGGCGCAACCGACTGCCGGCTGGACGACAGCGACCAGTTTCGACTAGAGCCACTGACCGACGACGACGAGTACAAACTCATCACTAGCGTCACGTTCGACCGCGAGGAACAGGACCAGTACTCGGTCAGGCTGACGTGCCGTGATGACGGGTCTCCGAGACGGTCTACCACAGCGACGATGGTCGTCCGAGTGTCGGACGTGAACGACCACTCGCCGCAGATACAGTCCAACCCCATCCGTGTCTACCTCGTCGAAAACAACCGACCAAGGACCGTGCTGACGACGATCAACGCCACTGACCAGGATGTTGGCGTCAACGCCCAGCTGCGGTACACTCTCACACCGATCACTCCGTCAGTCGACGGTGCGCTGGCCGTAGATCATATCACAGGGGTCGTCGCCACGAACCGGACGTTCGACTACGAGAATGGACCGAACGATCTGCGGTACCTGGTGACCGTAGCGGACGCCGGAGAACCGGCCAGGTCGGCCACGGCCACGCTACAGCTGACCATCCGCGACGCCGACGACAACCGGCCTCGCTTCGACCGCAGAGTCTACCACGTGACTGTACCGGAAGACATCCCGGTCGGAACGTCGGTAGGTCGCGTCAACGCCACGGACGATGACGTCACGCCGCGATTTAGTCACGTGACCTACGCACTGACTGCTCTCAGCGACTCGTTCAAGGTCGGTGTGATTGTGAAACTGCGACATTTTGACACGCTTATCATGCGGGGCCTCCCATAGGAGGAGGCCACATTAAGTGTTGCACCCCGTCCCTCTGTCCATCCGTCTGTCCTGTGTCTCCGATTTTCTCGAAATAGGAATGCCGTAGAAACTGCTAATTTAGTGGATATATACTGCTGGACAACACTGGGGTGGGCAAATTTGAAGTCTATGGGTCAAAAGTCAAGGTCGCCAGCTACGTACGAAAATGTAGAAATCGTTTTCGCTCATATCTGCGCCAAGTTTATCGAGTTACGTCAAACTAAGACCGCTATCATGTTCAGCCCATTCTGCACATGTCCAATACATTTTACCAGCGAAAACGCATAATTTTTCGATATCTTGTCTGTTTTTTGACAATCGTTTTTCCTTATAACTAAAAACGGAGCGCCACTTTTCCACCTAACTTGGCACACCGATAGGGCTCCATGTAACGTGTTGCTACGATTGCAAAAATTGGGGGTTGTTGCTGATTTTTTTGTACAGAATGCCGACAGTGCCGAAGTTTTTGATAGGGGTATTTTCACTCAATCTCGGCTGCAAATCGCACGTGGTCGGCGTCTGTGCCACGTTGTAGACGGAGGTTTAATAGAGATACGGCGATTATTTCGAGAACATGGTATTTTCAAATATCGCCAAAATAACATGCACTGTACGCCGCTGTGTCCGCACAGCGGGAAGCACCAGCAGCGAGCGCGCATAATTGCTGGTTTGCTACCTAGCGGCCAAAGTGCATTTTGTACCGGGCAGGTAAAGTGTTGCACTCAAATAATTTTCTCTCTGTCTAACATTTATTGGTGAATATAAATGCGAGTGCCGTGTTTGAGGGACTTTCTGGCCAACCCGCAAGGTTTTCTCGCGGTCCTGTGTTGCTTTATTTATTTGCACATTGTTTCTTATTCAGTGTGAACCTTTGTCCCTCCCCAAAGTTGCAGGTGCTGCCAAGCCTTAAACACGGCAGTGGTGAAAACTGTCGAAAATACTGTTATAAGAGTTTTCAAACATTTACTAGGAAGAATAAGAGTGGGAGTAGTAGTAGTAGTTGTTGTTTGTTGTTGTTGTTGTACCGGTAGTTATGTAGTTGTTGTCTGTGGTTATGAATGATGGCAGGTGGATGAAGAGAGCGGAACTCTGAGAACAATTCGACGTCTGGATCGAGAGCGTCAGTCCAGTTACACGCTGTTCGTCACTGCGGTGGACGGTCCTTCATCTGTGCCGGTGTCCGCTCAAGTCAGCATCACAGTCGACGACGTCAACGACAATAGACCAACCATGCTGTTCCCGTCGCCCGACCACTTCGTCGTCCACCTGCTGCCGTCTCGGGGCGACTTGTCGCGCGGCGCACTCGTGACCCGGCTCGACGCGTCCGACCCTGACGAGGGTCTGAACGGCGAGCTGGAGTTCGCGGTCGAGTACGGCAACGAGGAGGGTCTGTTTGAGGTGGACCGGCAGACCGGGGCACTGACGGTGGCCGCAGAGGGTGGTCTGGATGTCTCGCGGTCTGTCTACCGGCTGGTGGTGTCAGCGACCGACCGTGGCACTCCGCCGCTAAGAACTGTTGCCGACCTCGAGATTAGGGTCAACGCCTCCAGCATACCTCCATCAGCAGGTGCGTGAGCTGGAAACTAGCCTTTACTCACAGCAACCATTCGCACTACAGTCTACAGTAGGCTACACTGTGCATTGAACAAGCACATTAGCATCCATATGCATTTTCTTACAGAAAATGGTAAAAGGATGTTAATAGCTGGATTGCAAGTCGTGTGATATGCGTGGCAATGAGAGGGCTGACTCTGCAGTCCAATCTGTTTTTACTAGGTCAGTTACCAACATGAAAGTTCTAGCACACGATCTTATTCATTACGTTCCACAGTTTTCCCTGAAAGAATTAAAAAGTTAGTTCGATGGTTTTTGAAGTTGTTGATAAATTTAATGTTGACACACTGGTGTGTTGCTTATCTGTTGTTAGGTTTCCTGGAGTCATCTGCGTTTCTGTTGACAGACGCCAGCAGCCTGATCGTTCTGTCCGGACTCATCTTCGCTCTGTTTCTCGTCCTGACTCTCGTTTTCGTCACCGTCTTCTGTTTCCGGCGCTACTCCCGTCGTCGACAGAAGTACCGGTCGGTCTGTCGCGACGCGCCCGGTGATCTCCCGCTCAAGGCGTTCCCTGAGGTCGGTGGCCCGACGCAGTCCTACCACACCGGGTGCGACCTCGGCCTCAGCGCGTCTGGCAGCGGCGTCTGTCTGTGTCGCGACCTGAGTGCGGCTGCACTAGGAGACTCGGTCTCAGTCAACTCCAGCTGTCGAACGAGATCAGCCTGCCGCGGGTGTGACGTCACTAACAAGACGGCGGCCGACACCGAGTACCATCCTAGATGTTCGGCAGAGGTCAGATACAGTGATTGTCTGTTTACTAGTGCTGTCCGAGTCAGAAAAAACTTTGATTCGATTCGTGACACTAGCTGAATCGATTTTTTTCAATTTGATTCAGTTCAGCGGTCTTTCACTAATAAACTGCTAACGCAGACAATACAGTATCAACTACTATAACTATATTGAGAGCCAGATTCATAACTTATGTCTCATGACTACTTGAAGTTCGGCATCGATGACTGAAGATAATCGCCATGTTGTAGATTGTAACTTCCATTCCTATCAAATTTCGATATTTTAGTCGAATTATTCATTATTAGCCTACCAAACAATCGTTCAGATTTTTCTAACCAGCGCTCCAGACAGTATACACTGTACTCAATTCGTAGTCACAGATTTTTGTGTTGAGAGACGCAATAATTCTGCAGGTTTAAGTAATAAACAATAGTGACGACAGATGAGTATTTATTTGGCATCAAAAGACGGCGCTATGTGATTCTTAAAATTTTTCTGCGTCATGATCGGCTTATAGCCTACCGGCAAGTGTCTATCGTATCTGGGTCCCGTTTGCACTTTGCATAACTAGCATACCTTCAGCTCATTCATGGCCTACAGCACAGATCGCTGTTGTTGCTGTAGGCCTATACAAGTCAATACGTGGATTAGTAACAGCCGTCAGTCACCCTGTTGCCTGCCGCGTCATTGATGTGTTCATTTGTATAGAGTCTGATTGCTCTCAGATCTGTACAGATTGTACATAGGGGAATGCAGTCTCTGCTTTAGTTTTCTTTCTTGAAAATTAATATAAACACCATATGTTAACTCTTTCAGCTATTCCTCGTAGCTGAATAAGCGAATAAGCTGACGAAAGAGACGATGCATGCGAATTTTACTGCCAGCGTGCATGCAAATGAAACTGAATTGCTAAATGGGTTGAGACCAGTGACTTGAAATAAAATATAAAATAAAATCTAAAACTGCATAACAAATAATAAAAACAAATAAATATGATACAAAAATGTAAAAAAAACTTCAAAACAGCTAATACAACAAACATAAACTCACTTTTGAAAATCTCAGTATCACGAGATGTTGGTAATACTGTGTTTAAATTGATTATTGTGAAAGGTACTATGGTACAGTAACTCATTGAAGCAGTTGTGACGATATTGTAGGTGGGCGGAGCACGTGACCTGCGTGTGACGTCACCGGGATCGTCGAGCTGCTGTGGAAGTTGTTGCGAGATGCACCAGGCGCCTCTACAAGGTCCGCGCTGCAGCGGTTCCCATGCTTGTTACCGAACCCGTCATCACCACCGTCATCAACATCATCACAGGCCACATCATCATCATCATCATAATCGTCGTCAGCGTGGGGGTTCGCGACAGGCGGCCACGAGTGCGAGCAGCTGCAGCAGCAGCAGTCCGCCCAGCTCGCCTCCTCACAGTCTCCGTCGCTACCCTCTACCACCGCCGCCAGCCCCGCTAGACACTTCTCTCGCACCTGCTCAGTCCGTCAACGCGTCGCCCTTCGAGCTACGCCGACTTCCGGTAAGGCTTTGACCACTAACCAACACTGCTCTCTTATGGTCTCGTGGACACTGTCGACCAACAGTGTATTTGCGTTTAATTTTCCCCCAAACCTGATATTCTCATTCTGAACGTAGTGTGAAACGCTGCACTGCTCTGTTTTCACTGGATAAAATAAAAATGGTAAATGGCTTCCGATATTATTTACAGAGAGCTGGAAAGCGTCAGCATAGCGTCAGCTTTGTCTACCGCTCTTACCATTTACCCATGCCAGATCCGAGTCCATCAACGCTGACAGTCTAAACTCCAACTTCCTACAGCTCGGAAGAAGGAGTG
>Ga0056114_1000817_pt1 | contig 12371 bp, 9 predicted proteins | sample WorMetHERISLAND1_FD_77005 | JGI IMG/M metagenome (GOLD analysis project Ga0056114, IMG submission 77005) | Marine gutless worms symbiont microbial communities from Max Planck institute for Marine Microbiology, Germany - Olavius loisae HERON... ...
CCCGTGCCCCCTCCCCCTAATGAAACTGGTTGCAAGGTAGCAGGGTTACATAATAGCTGTATTCACAGCATGGCATCGCATAGCTGGTGCCAAATTACACCATTCACTCAATCATGCATTATGTCATCCGAAATTCTTGGCCCCCCAAATGAAGATGTGGCCACCCCACTGGCCACTCCAAACTGCTGCAGCTAGAAACGCCCCTGAATGTAACCATATGAGCAGCCAGTATTGTGACTATCCTGAAAGATGGGCTTTTATTGGAGACCATCATTTAATGCTGACAGGTATTTATTAGTCACCCAGTATTTATTAGAACAGGCATGACCATACACTGTCTGTACTGGTGCATTGCTATCTGTGTCTCGATCAGCCAGTGTAGTGTAGCATGACATATGCCCACCATTGGGAAAACACATGTCCAGTGCATTATATGTGCCCTAGTGAAGGTGAAGGTGAAAGTAACAGACAGTTATAACTGTTGCATGACACAGATTTCTTCTGTGCAAAAATTTGATTGTAGTAATGATATATACCATATATACTCACGTATATGTCCCAAAATTTACAACAAAATCTTGCCCGCAAAGTTGGAGGGCGACTTATCACTGGATCATAAAATAAAGATTTTTTTCCAGCCGCCAAAACATGCAACTTCCAACACACCACATTGATGACACAGCAGAGATGACAAATTCGATGACGATGGTGCTATCTACAACAACCGCAGTGAGGATTATGCTGACCTTCTGCATCCAGTACAAGTTCTCAAAAACCACCTAGGACTTATACACTGGTCAGTGACTTTGGACCACATATGGACTCGATTTTTAATGGGCGAGTTATACGTGGAGCGACTATATAAGAGTATATGGTAATGCGTTTTCAGTGGCTGACTGCTGTGTGTATGGAAGTTACCTGGTAGCTTCTGTATTTATAACGATGTGACATCATTAATGATGTATTAATGTATTGAATAACACAGTTTTGCAATTATATGTTTATGTATATAAAAATGTATTCCACTATTTGCTCTGCATCTAGTCAAGAAGTTTTACGTTGTCACATTTGTAGTGATATTTGACGTTGTCTGTCTGCTGTAAAATTGTGTTCAATTGTTGTTTTAGTGCGTCCATTTTTGAGCGAGAACGACTATCAAAAGACTGAGCAAATTGTGTACGAGTTTGAACATGGTATTGGAAAAGAGCTCCATAGTCAGCTGCTTGATGTAGCAAAAACGAAGCGAAATTGGGTGTGATACACTTTGCTTATTCCGCCTAATTTGTCTTGTTTGAGGATATTAAGAAGCTATGTCATGCTGATGTACATACATTCTGTCTAAATTGTTTTGCGAATATATATTATGACTATTTAACCTGTGCGACGCTGTGCTAAATGCATAGCATGGTATTTGCTATCATGTGGTGTCCGTCTGTCCGTCCATCTGTTCATCACATGCCAATATTGTGCTGAAACGGCTGAACCTAGGATGATGAAATTTCTAAAATGGGGTATCCCAAAGATTTAGTGATGTGAAGATCTTGCAGAAATTCGATAAGTTATCACCTTCAGTGAAACAACTACTCCCATTCTGGCATCTGAAAAACGATACTTTTGCTGCTGTGGCCATCCCATGTCATCCCATAGATGCCTGCTGCAGTGAACCAAACCTTTTTTGCAAAGCATAATGCCATACCGGGTCTAGCAAGCTGCAATTAGCGAACTGAAGTGACGTGATTGTACCGCGCCCATGAACCAGCGGTATTGGTTGGTCGTTTAAGCTTCATATTTTCTGCTCCTGTGATTTGGAACTCTCTTCTACAACACATCAGCTCACCTTCTATCAGTTGTGAAGAGCTTTCAGGCAGACTGAATACCCACCTGTTTAAGCATGTTCAACTTACCTGTGGAATCAGCTCCGTCAACCTCGTTCTGTTCACTCTCTTCCTGGTTCACCTTATCCTTCGCACATCACCTCTTCACAGTCACAGCTTTCGCTCTCACTATCTGTCACTCCATCGGCCTTTTACTCCAGACTTAAAACTGATCTGTAGCCCTCAGCCGGACACCAGCCGAAGCTGCAAGACCACGGATATGGGACTAGTGCATTGCATGGTATGTCCGTTTACTCCCCAGCTTTCGCTAGTACTCATTAACCAACCCCGTAGGGATGGCACAAATCCTTTCCTCCATTGTCTTTCTGTTCCTTTTTGGACTGTCTTCACTGATCTTGAACTTGTACCGGTCTAAGTGGGCACTGGCATGTGTTTTAGTTTCTTTTTTATGTTTTTTTTTGTTTCTGGTTACGTGTGCTAGATTAAGCTGACCATACGACTCAGCTTTTCAGTCCACGTTAAGGTCCTCTATCATGTTATATCGTATTGTTCTCTGAGAACTACCGTAGTTTTAAGAGATCACTGAACTGAACTGTTTGTCCTTTGCATTTCTATCAGTAATTTGCAGCTCTTTTGCAGTGTGAAATGCTGATATATATGTTGTGGTTGCAATTATCAGGTTGAGAGATGGTGGGAAGACTATGCATATCTGATGAACCGAATGCCACATGCACCTTTTGTCAACTTTTCCGGTCCATCGCCATATTCAAGAGATGCTTGGCCGCCATTGACAGGAAACCAGTTGGACAGTGGAACGCATCTACAGCGAGCTTCTCTGGTTACTTGGTATATGCTGCAGTTTTGGGACGTCTTGCGAAAGTAGGTTGGAGAGTGGTTATCATTTTTATCACAAGTTCACATTTTTGTTATTTTTTTTCAAGAGAAATGAGATATTGAGTCCACTGCACGATACACTTCTATGCAAGCGTGATATGCCCAGTGGTAAACACTCGTCAGTCATCACACCGGTCACATGTCGGTGGGTTTAAAAATCAAAATCCACGAAATCGACCAAAATTTACGAAATCTAGTGTTTGTTACTCTGTTAATCAAAATCTACCGTCTGCAACAAAATCACAAAAGGCTTCCTTTCAAAATACACGCATTTGCACGCATTCAGTAGAGAACATTCGACTATATGCTAAAATTTAAACTTGAGGCGACTTCAATCTCATCAACAGTCCACATACGTCAGCGTCACTGTCAGTAGGGCCTGATAATGTCAGCAGCTGACGTCACTGATTTAAGCAAGTTGCAGATAATAGACACTGGATTTCGTAAATTTTGGTGGATTTGGTGGATTTCATGGATTTCATGGATTTCGATTTTTATACCCACCCATTGCACATCACACCTGTGTTAGGTGCCTGAATGAGTTTATTGTGTAAATTATTGCTTGTTTTACTAATTCTTAGTAGGACTGCTGCCATAGTTGCTACAGAACCATTACAGCATGGTTGCTTGCAAGTAATTTTAGTATATATCTAGTGGGAGGTCATACATGTGTACAGCAGTAAAACTAAACAAAATACAGTAAAAGCACATAATGCAAGCTTATATGTAGTTGTTGTGTTGCAAATTTATATGAATGATAAAGTGTTGTTCTTCTAACCAACAGTAATGCACATTTAATAAGGATTATAAACTGTTGTCAATCACTCCACTGTTGTATTGGTCATGCTATTGCCAGCGTAATGGCTATAACTAATATGCACTATAGACACTTTGCGGCAATGTGATCTCTATAGGCTTTGATGTTGCGAGGTATTTCGAGGACGCTAATTAACGAAGTTTTATGAATTTTTAACAAGTGTTCATTGTATTTATCATTATGTGTATCAATGCTGTGGTGTTATTGTAGAGAGAACCTGCGCGTTGATCGCGAGGCGAGGACATCATCGGTGCGCAGCATGTCGCAGTATCGTCGCATGTTTAATGAATGCAAAACTCCTGGTGAAACGTTGGACGTATTAAACCACTACTTCAAGACAGGTTGTTTTTGTTACACCAATACGCAATGATTTGCTGTTTTTTAGACGTTCTGAATGGTGTTGTAAAGCAGTCACGTCATTTTGCTTACAGTAAATGTAGCTGTTTTTTATACTCAGCTATTCAACATTTTGGGGAGTACATTTTTTAATAATTAGCAATAATATTCAGCTGTGTTTTTGTGTTAGTAATTCGCTGTTTTTAAACGCTAACTGCTGTGCTGTCTGCAGAAAGTGAAGGTCCTGTGTCAACAAATCTGGTTGTCATCTGCAGAGGTCGCCTGTTCTTGTTCAATGTTGTGGATTCTTCTGGGTTCGTGATAACTGCACCGGAAATTGAGCAGCAACTACGGCACATTCATACCACTTGTGCTGGCAAACCGGAAGGTCCAGGCATTGGCGCTCTGACGGCTGAAAACCGTACTACTTGGTGGAAGGTGTGGTCAGATGGTTGTCATGTTATTTGTAAGTAAATAAGTAAACCACAACATATAAGAGGCATCGGACCATTATCTGGCTACAGATATGTCGCAAACATGTGAGTTTTGAGCTGTAAACTGAAACTGTCAAACCTGTTAATGCTAGACAGAGATACAGGTAAATTGTTTCAAACAGTGGAGACACAACATGAGAAACTACAAGCTTTGACATTCGTAGTTGACCACTGAATGGTCATTGTTGTATTGTTACACCAACGGTGCTTTGAAACTGTTTGCTTGTTATTGTAAAAAAGTGCACTCTCATGGTATCCAGATCTTCTCATGATCCATCGACTAACTTGGATTAATCTGAAAAATAAATGTCTATGCTGATGTGTACATATCTACTAAATATTTGAGAGTTTGTTTATTTTGTCTGGGGCCTATCTCCTCCTAAAAAGCTGCATCGTACGATGGCAAAATTGTGCATGCATCTGCGTGCCGACCATGTGCAGGACATGTGTTGGGGTTTTATGTCTATAGGGGTCGTCGTTACGAAAATAATGACATTTTTCTAAAGCTGCGTGCATGTAGGCCTAGACTTTTGCTGCAGTGTGCTCAGGCAATGGGTCGGTCGGTGGGACCGTATTCAGTAGGCCTATAGCTGCTGGCTGCACCAGCATGCTGGGCCGCTGGCTGGCTGCATACTGGGCCGCTACAGCTTGTATAACATATATCTGTATTCACTAAATGGCAATACAGTGGCAGTGTTGTTATTGGTACATCAGACGTCTTTCAGTTGCTGCTGGTTGATGTAACAGATGCGCAGTGAGTTGATATCTCTTGCTGCTGAGAATGAACAGAACCTGTTGGACATACAGAACGCTATTAGCATTGTTGTACTGGATGACCGCAGGCCCGTAACACTGACCGAGGTACTAATTACCAATGGATTATTAGTTGAGAGTAGTGTACCTTGCATGTCGTCTGTAATACATGGCAGCTACGGAATAGTACCTACACTGTAGGTATGCTGCCGGACTTTACGATCGATTCCCGCCTGTGGCTGCTGTGTACCAACGCCAACTCAGCGTGCCATCCCTCCGGGGTCAGTTAATGAGTACCAGCGAAAGCTGGGGAGTAAACGGGCATACCATGCAATGCACTAGCCCCGTATCCGTGGTCTTGCAGCTTCGGCTGGTGTCCGGCTGAGGGCTGTAGGAAACGGAGATCGGCGCCGCCCTATGGGCCCTTGAGGCTCGGGAAGGGACTTTACTTACACTGTAATTAATTATGCTACTGTATAATAGGATAATTTAATGTACGCTGATGTATGGTAACTGCAGATAGTTGATGAAATTGCAAGCGTGAACTCTTAATGTGTGCAACTTGCAATTATGTTACGTTGTGTGTGAAATTACTGGGTTCAGTACATGCTTCTGACCTAAACGCTGGTTCTAACAAGGACAAGGATCTGAGTTTCAAGGATTAAGACAAAAATTTAGAAGGTTGGAGTTAAATCACTCAGTGACTGAGGACTGAAAAAAAGATTTGTCTTTCACCATGCTGGCATCAAGCAAGTTCGTGCCATTCTGTCATTTTTGTATGTATGTGACATGATTCAATTAACAGATGAAAGCAGTCCTCGAAAATTTGTGAGGACCTTGACAAGGACAAGGACTTGAGATACACAGACAAGGACTTGTAAATTAGTCATCGAGAATCCTCAAAGACTAGACTTTGCTCGTCAAAACCGATGAAATTTGAATGTGATTCTGTATAAAGTCAGTGACCGACAATGTGTACAGACTATGATGTGTGTTGTTTTGTCGCTAGTTGAATTATGAAGGCTTAGTTGGTAATCCAAAGAATCGCTGGTTTGACAAAACTACTCCAGTTATATTCTTTGAGAATGGACTTACGACGTCGAACAATGACGTAAGTACAGCAGTGAGTTGTGTTGAATTGCACTATATGTTGGAAGATGTCTGTCCGCCCATGTGTCTGTTACACACTAATGTCGTGACTGTATCAAACTTGTCACCATCTATAACCATAACCATAAGTCACCACCTACCACTATACACTGTGTCCCAGAAAAAAACATGCGACTACATTTGATTCAATATCTTTAACAATAACTGTCCGATTACAATAATTTTTGGCACAGTCAGTAGTCAGTCTACGTATCGTCGAAAGATGGTTTCATTTCCCACCTCACCTAACCTGTGCAACTGCCTTACCTTGGGAAATCACAGAACCCAAAAAGTGACAAATTTCGCCGTAAGCAGCATATTGTTTTGTGAATAAACAACGTTAAACAATATTTTATTTACACATAAGTTCTTTCAATCTCAGACAGGCTCATAACAAGTGCTCAAAATGTGGAAGTATCGACACTCTGTTAAAAAAAATCCGAAGAGCTGTATACGATTGATCAGCAACTGGGCAGCGGCAGACCGCGTTCTGTGTGTGTCAGCAAGAACACTGAGAATGTCGAAGACCTTGTGCTCAGTCAGGAAGACAATCCAAAAACGCACGGATCAATTCTTGAGATCACATGTGAAACTGGCATTCACCGACTGACTGTACACAAAATAATTCAGCCATCAGCTGTCCGAAGCCAATCGCATCGCCCGTCTGACTCACTGAAAGCAGCTTCTGAAGAGATACAGTGATCCTGCAGTCGACTTCATATGGTTTACGGATGAAAAAGTGTTTACCGTCAAACCGCCATTCAACCCACAGAACCATCGGGCTTATGCACCAGTCAGTAGCAAGAAGCGATACATCAATCCCAGCCGACTGCTATGCACGTCGGTTATGGTGTCCGTTGCCATGTCATGGGTATGACTGAACTGATATTTGTTAACCCTGGGGTGAAGGTGATCGGCCAGTATTATTGCGATGTCTTGCTGTCTCAGCAGATGCTTCCAGCAATCAAACGTGTTGCAGAACATTGTTTAATCACAAAACAATACATTGCTTATGGCGAAATTTGTCATTTTTTGTGTTCTGTGATTTCCCAAGGTAAGGCAGTTGCACTAGATAGGTTAGGTGGGAAATGAAACCATCTTTTGATGATGCAAGGACTTACTAATAACTATGCCAAAAATTATTGTAATCGGACACTTATTGTTAGTTATTGTATAAAATGTAGTCACATGTTTTTTTGGGGGACACAGTGTAGTTTTCCAACATCAGTCATGTGATGGTGTCTTCCTCAAATGGGACATGGATTAGGTCTACAGCATGTCTTGATCTTAGTTGTAGTTACCATATTTCTTCTATTAATTCGCACAATTAAAAATATATATATTTCTCAGTGTTCCGAATTATTGGAAGTAAAAAAAATAATTACCAAAAACCCTGTTTGAATTATTTAATCGGCAAACGTACCTCGCACGTGAAAATAATTTGTAAATAAAGCAAGTAAGTACTTCCGTTTTCTGTGTACGAAGGGCGATCAAAAAGTTCTTGGCCTGACCTAGTTCTGTTCAGAATAAAATTAAAATAGTATTTGCTTCTTATAGTAGCAAGGCTTAGAACACGAAATGCACAATAAAGCGAAGACATTTCAGACCATCATCGGAAGAAGCTGTTGGTCTCTGACACAGTAAGACACAACTGTGTCAAGAAAACGGTCCTATGCATAGCTGAGTTGGCACAATACGACAATTTTTAGAGCATCATAACGTGGTGATAGTCACTTTATATTTTATTTGTATGTTGATCTGTGCCAGAGGGTGGGGGTCCCTTTACAGCCGTTGATAAGTATTTTGTGTTTTTGTAATTTGATTGTAGCATGCATCTATTGACGCTATGGTGAGTGTGGCAGCAACACACTTCAGCTATCTCGGACTAGAAGCTTGCAGATACACATGGCTTGTTGGTATCATATTTGCATTTATTTGTCCAAACAACGTTAGACATCTGTAGAAAAGTGAACACGTTGTAGATAATTTCTGAATTTGTCATCAATTTTAGTTGGAAAATGATAAATTAATGTCTAATGAGGTTCTGTATTGAAAAAATTATATGCGTTTTATACGTAAATCTGTGTCTGCTGTTTTATCTGAAAGTAGTTCTAGGGCATGCGTTAAACTGCAAAAAAATGGATGTTAAATCGGCATATGTTTTGCTGCATTAGCGATATTTCTATCCTCACCAGTCTGCCTACTACAAGCATCACTCCACTGAAACAGCCCTACTGTATATCCATGATCATCTCATCAATGCCATCGGATCACAGAAGTTGTCTTGTCTTTGCCTCCTTGATCTTTCTGCCACTTTTGACACCATCGACCACAACATTCTAATCACCCGCCTTTCATCTTGGTTTGGCATTCATGGCTCTGTCTTAAACTGGTTTTAAGTCTTACCTAACATCCCGCTCTTTTCGTCAGGGTTCATAGGGTCCTTGAGAAGTCCTTGAATTTGGAGAAAAAATTCCAGGCCCTTGAAAGTCCTTGAAAACAGAGTAGGTCCTTGAAAGTCCTTAAAAGTCCTTGAATTTGAATGTTCTATATTGTGAAATTTTTGCATATTAAAATTTTGAAGAAAGCATTCTTGTAAAATTTGGCATTTCACCACTACTTGCTTACTTAACAAAACTTCCCACTGTGTATTACATGTTCCAAAGCAAAAAATGTCAGCGAGAGTCATATAGTGTACATTTGCTCAGAAACTGTCATGTCTGAACCCTAACGGAATGGCTACCGAAAGCAGTGAAGGTAACATTACCGCATTTAGAGCCCTTGTTCGCCATCTGAAGACTGAATGAGGCAAATAAACGCCAGTGCCTAGTTAGTTCAGTACAGGTTAAAGATCCGTGAAGGCAGTCTGGGAGGAATCAGAAGACTATGGAGGAAATGATTTGTAAAAGATTTGTAAACGAGATAATTTTTAAGTCTGGAGTGAAAGGCTGAGGGAGTGATAGATGGTGAGAGCGAAGATGGTGACTGTGATTAGGTGATATGCACAGGATGAGGTGAACCAGGAGGACAGTCAACAGAATGAGGTTGACGGAATGAAGAAGGGAGCTGATTCCACCGGTGAGGTGATACATAGCTAAAAGAGCAGTTGGTGATTTGTAATGAGGAAGATACAGATGGTCGAGCCACAGGGTGACAACAGATGAGGAGCGGGTTCACGGATCTTTAACCTGTACTGAACTAACTAGGCACTGGCGTTTGTTTGTTTTAGTTTCGTGTGCTAGATTAAGCTGATCACACTCATCTTTTGAGTCCACGTTAAACTCTTCTATCAAATCGCATCATATTCATGTTATTTCCGCGCCTTTGCATTGACTTTTAGTTGACACTATCGGCACATTATAAATTGTTTTTACATTACACGTAATTATTAATTTAATTGTTGTTTAGGTTTGGTGATACATGTGGAATGCTGTTCATAGTGATAAATTGATTTGCTGTGATTTGATAATGACAACAGAGTGATAGATAATGTTTACAATATGAACGAATGATGATTATTTGTATTATATATTTGAATACACCCTGTATATTTAGGGTCCGACAGAAACACGAGTGCTTCAACATCCAAAGGAACTAGTATTTCAAGTTGACGACAGAATATTGCGTGCCGTCAGTGATGCGGTTGCAGTGCACAAGCAAGGCGTATGTTTGCTAATAAATTGTTTTATTTATTTATTTATTTTGTTTTTCGCATCTTACTCCGCTGCAAACTTCGCTTAATGCTGAGTGTCATCTGACGTGAATTTTTTAGCTAAGGCCGGATATAGATCGTTGTTTGGCTTCATTCGTCTTTGACCATTTAATAAAACGTCAGCATTTCAGTGTATCGTATGCCAGACAAGTTTTGTGAATTGCCACTAGATGTTATTCAGCTAGTAACAGGGAGACCACATGACCTTGAAAATCCTTTAAACAACTACTCATTTTTCCAGGACCTGGAAAGTCCTTGAAAACAGAGTAGGGCCTTGAAAGTTTTGGAATTTGATGTAAACAGCCCTTGAAAGTCCTTGAATCTGAGTACTTCATAACCATTGTTAGCACGTGCAAATTCTGCAGTTAATGCCCAAGTTCGCAACTGACTTGGCAAATTCATTTCACTTATTACGGTTACTTACAGGTCTGGAAAAGTTATGTGACCTGCAGTCCCTTGTAGAAGTCGACCATGTTGTATTAGTTTAATTTTGAGTAAAAAAGTGAAAGAATTGCTCTGTAAAATCTCCATCATTAAAATAACTTGGTAAAACATCGCCGGAATAGGTCTGGAAAAGTTAGTTGAAAGTCCTTGAAAAGTCCTTGAATTTTTTTCGTCCAAAACTGTGGCCACCCTGTGTAAACATCACCTGAAATTAAGGCAGTTAATATAATTTGGTGAGTTACAATCTCACTATAGTCTTATCATTGTCTTAAAGATGATAGACAAAGATTTTTTTATAGAAAGTGACTAAAAAGCAGTTTCTAATAGTTTATTACAACGCAAACATGAGTGGGTAGCACAAATGGATAAATAATATGGCAAAATGCTGAAATTTTGAAGTTTTATTTTTTCGACAATCTCCGGAAATCTTCGGAATCTCTGACGTCATCTCAGGGCTAAGTTTAGTTGGAGATGGCCTTAGACTCGTCTTAGAGTGCGTTTATATAGTAAGTATTCGTTAAAAGTCATTTAATTTATTTAGTTAGGCTCGACATTATTATTAAACTTAAACTGTGCTGACAACGTCCCAAATATTAAACTTAACGCCGTCCTCGAGTATAAACAAGCTGGATGTTTGGATTCTGACCTGAGATGACGTCATCACTAGCCAACGTAAACAGACGTTCGGGTTTGCACTTTTCGATAATTTTTTAAAATAATTGCTCACTTTAAAAACCAATCACGATATGCAAGTGGGTTTTATGATGTAAAAGGCACTTGGTGAGTTATTTATCTTAAAAAGTACAAAACCTTTGCCTGTCATCTTTAAGGAATACTGCTGCTGCTGCTGCTTGCACTACTATCCTCTGTGAATCCCAGTTACACACTGTGGAAGCATTGGTTGGCATTGCCTCAGTCACAGCACCAGGTGCCGGCATCTATGATCGGCTCCCCAGGGCGATCTTGTGCCAGAGCCAGCGCCTACAGTCGGCTCCCACAATCGACTGCCAGGGCTATCTTTTCCCGCACTGTGCTACAGACTGTTACAGCTGTTGTGTATCCTCATTGGCCGGTTCTCACATGTGGAATCAGTTACCATGCGGTGTTCAACTGAAATCTGATGAGCCTCTGGGCTTCCTTGCAGCATTAAATATTCACCTCTCCGTGACAGTGGAGCACTGCTCAAGGAGAGCTATAGGAAAGCTTCCTACATTGACATTGACATTAGATGTACTGGCCAGTTTCAATACAAGATTTTGTGTTTGTATAAATGACGACTGAATTTTAGACAACCGACTACTCCTTGGTACACGACAATGAACGTTGTCGATAATTGTTGAATCCTGACTTGCTCGATGTTGCAGGGCAACAACATTGACATAGAAGTTTTCCAGTTCACGGCATTCGGCAAAGATGTGATTCGCCGGTTGGATCTTCATCCCGATACGTTTGTTCAGATGGCTCTGCAGTTTGCCTATTATCGCATATACAGGAAGTATGTCATGCCACGATACAGTCTTCAGCTGTCAGTCCATCTACGTGACTTGAACTCATGCACTGTCTTTTGTAGATCATTAATGTGTGTACTGTGTATATTATATTTTATTTTGTGTCTGACAAATTTTCAACTATGCACCTAATCTGCGTGTCTCTCTGGTCGTACAGTGTAGTGTAGTTGACAATAACAGTACTGCATTTCAACCAATTTGAAAACCTTTGTACTGCATTAATCACTCATTTTTCTATTATACTTCTTTTCTGTGCTTAAATTCTTAAAAGTCAGGATCAGGTGCTACAACTGTACACTGTGAGTCAAAAAAAAACTGTGCCACTTTTATTTTTACTGTAACTTTGGCAAATGTTGGTCGATTTTTAAAATTCTTTCAATGTCGGAATCAGAAAGAAATGGCCCATAACAAGAATGAAAAATTTCCCAC
>Ga0056114_1000818_pt1 | contig 12370 bp, 7 predicted proteins | sample WorMetHERISLAND1_FD_77005 | JGI IMG/M metagenome (GOLD analysis project Ga0056114, IMG submission 77005) | Marine gutless worms symbiont microbial communities from Max Planck institute for Marine Microbiology, Germany - Olavius loisae HERON... ...
CTAGAGTCTTGGGGCTACCAGATGGTGAAGAAACCATGCCGCTAGCTTTCTTCGTTTTGACACAATACCGGCGCGTGACGGACGGACGGACGGACGGACAGACGGACAGACACGTTGTGATCGCTATAACCCGCGCTAGCATAGCGTCGCGCGGGTAAAAAGCAGACAATGCAACAGCAAAACAAAACTATCCTGGTTCAGTCACGTCTTACGCCGAGTTACGACACTCGGACAGGAAACAAGATGGGCTTATTCTACAACTCCCCCAAACCAAAGCATAGGCCCTAGCTTAAAATTATTGAAGAAGTAAAACTAAAACAATTTTACACCAACCTCTACGTCCACTACTTTTTCAGAATTTGTGACAATTCAATTAAGACAAGAGGTCATCCCTACAAACTTTTTTTACCGCATTTCTCCACCGACGCACGCAAATACTTTTTAGCAATCGTGTTATTAACATCTGGAATAGTTTCTCAGCCAACATCGAATTTACCAACATTAGTTCTTTTAAGCGGTCCCTTGCAGCTTTTAACCTTCTGTTTATTGTGATTGTCTTAGTTAAATTTTATTGAATCATTTCGACATTGTCGCTAACGCGTTGTTTTTATTATATTTTGTATATTTTGTATATTTTTGTATATTTTTGTATATGGCGCTGCATAAGTGGCAAACTTTGTCCTGCAGCTGCCTATGGACTGCACTGTGTTGTATAATTTTGCTGAGTTATTTTGCTGTACCTGTGTTCGCTCATGAATTTAATAGATAGATAGATAGATAGATAAATAAATAAATAAATAAAACAAGATAATGTTCAAAGAATACGGAGTCTGTCCAACATTATCTCTAATGCTCTTCGAGATATTTCCATCCGAGTCTGTATCTGCAGCCATTTTCGAGATAATGGGCCACAAGCATATTGGGATCACGACCTTGACCCTTCAAGGTTACGTGACGTCGTCGGTCACGTGACCAATCGATTCGCCATGCCATTTCCTGGTGGTTTCCCGTTGGTAACGAGCCTCTGTCTTCAACAGTTTTCGAGATATTCGGCCTCCAAAACAGGTGAGCGTGCGCGCACACACGCACAGAGAGACAGACAGACAGACACACGTCGCAAGTTATTTTATATTCTGTCCCATGCAATGTATTGCATTGGGCATAGATTTGTAACTCATGAAAAGGAAAATACTTAGTTTGTCGTTCAAGATCCTAACGAAAGTAACGATGTTATTTCATCATTTTTTCACGATATCAAAGGTTCAGACTATCAATCACGAAGTCCGCTGTAACTTATAAAACGAAGTGAACGCTGAGGGCTGAGCATCAGAGTGCCCGGATGTCAAAAATTACAAACGACGGCTTAACCCGGTCTAGCACAGGATGCTTTATAGATGTACCCATATGGCAACAGTGGGCGTTAAAGGGTTAAACATGCAAGGTGTCAAGCTGTAAAAACGTAGGCCTATACCTGGTAGCGGATCTGTTACACAAGTGATAGCCACATCCTCGGCATGGCTGCAGCGGTGTGACACATTATGTGGACAGTCCATCAACGACGATTCACTCCCTAGACACTTTAAGTCACTCAGCCATATTCGTCCACTGCCAGGACCGATCATATCTATTGGCAGCAACTTGCCATTTCGCCTGCACACAATACCCATGTGGATAAGTATCCAGACTCGGTCTCAACCAGCTTGTTTCAGTGGAATCAGTGCTTATCACTCTGGTAGTTCTAATGTGATTACGATCAGGTTTCATCGATTATTTCAGAAAACAGGTCGTACGTGTGAGCGTTTGGTCTGGCCTTGATGGTTCGTCCTATCAAAATTACCACTTTTATGTTTGAAAGTTTTGCTTGAAAATAGGAGGTGTTTCAAACAAATTTGGATTAAGAACTCCGGCCAATTGAAATGGGGTGGATTTGACCTAGCAATCTTTCACTAGTACTGAGGTGTTACTCGGCAAAATTGAATTTTGGATCAAAATGAGAACCTCTTCCCAGAACCGGAGGTACACAAATACACTGTAGGCTATTCATCATTTCTAGTGACAATCTATGTCTACCAGCGTGCCAATCCCTCCTGTACAATACACAGACAATGACATGAAGACTGAAAACAAACTCACACACAATGAAGTTCTCTGTCGAGTATGATAATATTTCATAATAATATTAATGTTTCATAGCTCCGGACGGTATTGGCTATTCAGGTGCTGGTGCATGAGCGGTAGACTTAAACAGCGTCTTGAGTGGAATTGTGAAAAGCGTTTTATTCGTTACTCTCAGCAATCTTTCTGACAAACAGACTTACCAACAAAACAAACCAAGGCTAAAACATAACCTACTAGGGAAGTAATAAGTAATAAGAAGTATTCGGTTAACATATACCCGAGTCCGAGCATGGCGCACGCAACAGACGCGTCAACGTGATCGAACGAGTCATCACAGACTGTTCCCCATTGATTGTTGTGGAACAACTCCAGACGTCCTGATGTGTTGAATAGGTTGCCCACTAGTCGACCTTGTATAGCTGAACAAGTTACAAATAGTAACTCCGAATACTTTAAATAATAATACACCGTATCACAAAAAAACTTCTCCAGTTCATTCGTTAACAGCACAGAAAAATCACAGACACTTTAACTAATACTTGGTACATATTATTAGTAAGGTTCAACTTAGAGTTTGCTTTCAAATTTTTCAAATCGCCTATTGTTTAGGTACTTAATTTTACTTTTATTTCAAGTCTCAAGCATACTGGAAACTATTCAATTAACTGATTACACAAACACTGTTGTACAGTTGCGAACAGTTCAATGAAAACCAGTTTTTTTATCAGCAGATATATTGAGAACCTTACTTAGGCCTACACAGCGTACAAATTAGGTATTCAACTCAAGTCAACTCAAGTTTGTTTATAAACGGCAGCCCAGAGGATAAAAGACATACAGTGTAGTACATGCATAGACGATTAAACAAAAACAATCAATACGGTAGAACGAACACATACAAAAATAGTCCCATGAATACCTAGAACAACACTGCGTGCCCCAGACACACGCCAATATACAGGTAGAGTGCAGATAGTGCTATTTTTGTGTATTAGATTACGGATATTTAGTCATGGCATAGTGGATAAAAGAGCGATATTTATTAGTCTTAGTTCGTGGTATTAAACAGACAGTGTGGCGGTAGTTTATTTAATAAGAACAAAACAATGGGATGACAATATAACACAATCCGAACATGCAAAAAAAGTTCCTCAAAGAAGTAAAGAAACTTATAGACATAAAACCTCCATCGTTACAGTTTAACGAAATAGATACGTTTCTCGCATTTAAAATAACGCTCGGACAGTCATCGGAACAAATACGTGTCATCCATGACATGAGTTAAGCCGGAATTACTATTTTGTATAGTTACGTTTAAAACCCAATATCAAATGCTATTTGATGATCTTAAATTTTTTTATATCAAACGAATTCTGGAAGAACTGTGTAAGCTTCAGCAATTTGAACTGCATAACTATCAATAGAGTATATTTAGAACAAATGCTCAACATTTAGCCCTGGGTCTGAATACGATAAAATTAATCTTTTTTATAAAAGTTTATTTAATAGCAAATCCGTCTATCTGTAGGCTATGTTAATTCTCTCGCTGCTGTATCCAATAAAGAAATCCTATAAAATAGTGTAGGTTTAACTTGTGACAACAAAACCTGACAATTTGCGTTGTAAATTGGCAGAATTACAGACTGACCTTGTGCTGTTGTAAAGAACGCGAAATCTGAAATAAACACACGGTGACATTATTGTGACTAAAATAGTAATTATTATTATCATGTCGTCATCGTTATTTAAACTATGAAATCGTACGATATCAAATTAATGCCTTAGTTGCTCTTGTTAAAATAAGAAAAATTTAAGTTATCGTTTGAGCACACAATACTGCTGAGTCCATCTGTTAAGATTTCAGTAAAATATAAAGACGGAACAAGTGCAACGAATGCTCCGTACACATTAGATCATATCAAGCGTTCGATGTTTGTGAACTTTCTAAAGACTTTGAAAACAACTCACTCAAGAGTATGGCAGCGTAGAGCAGGCGGACGACAGTCATCGCTGCAGATCGTCCGACGTTCAAGTTACCATCGCGCAGATTGAATGTCTTCGATTGACCGAACGCTTTACTTTATAGCAGTCTTCCTCGTTTATCAATGTCTCGATATCATATGACAGAGGCGTCGCCGATATCGGGAATCGGGGCGTTTCCTGACAATGCGTTGAGTAATGTATGATGTCTGATGTCTATTATCGGACCAAAGGCGCTCTTCGCTGCAACTATGGGCACTTCTGCGTAACTGCTCTCATAATTATTTACGTCATGTGCGACACCTTGGCATCGGCGACGACAACAGCGATTTTTTATATGCTCACATCATTTTTCAGTCATTGGTTCATACTGTGTTCAGAAAAAAACCCACTTACATCTCCTTCTGTATCTCGTATATTTACACAGAAAATTATATTGAATTTACCCGCGGAACAGTGAGTTCCGATAATGTAAAAATTAGTTAGGCCTATTTAATGTGACAGATGGCGTGATGACGTCATAAACTCATATGTTCAAACGTTTGTAAATAACAGTCTGTACAGACAGAACACAGCTGAAGCAACACCATCAATCAGGTTGAATTATTTCACACCATAATTCAACAGCTGCTTAACTTAACTTAAGAAGAAAGTTACTCGGTCAGTGGTGAATGAAATGTCATACACTTGTGCTCAAAATACTTGCCTTTCTCTCTAACACAAGAGTGGAGTCGCATATGCATCACTGTCTAATGGCAGAATCACGACATTCAGTTGCTGTAACCTTGTCTCGCATCAGTGGTGACTTACTGACTTTATCTGGTTTATTTATTATGGACGTAAGTTGTTTACTGTCTAAATTTCATGGCAAGAATACAGATACCTATAGATGAAGGAGGTTACAGTGTCATCGATAGCTGTAGTTTCAGTTTACTCCAGTTGATCTCTAGTCCAACTGCGAGGACTCCTTCCTTGTGTAATATCTCAAGAGCATAGACTAGTATTTTCAACATAGTGGCTAGTGAAGACACATCGTCTGTGAAATCGTGCAAGTCTAGCCCATGAGGTAGCATTTGTGGACAGCACGACAGCATGTGGAATCCAGGAAGACTACGTGACAGCAATGACAGACTGCACTGGAGGAAAACTAGCGTAGCTGGAATATAGGAAGATACATAATAAAGTCACCGAAGTAGTTTACTGGAGCCTCTGTGGGAAGTATGAGGCGAAGCGTTCAGAGCAGTTGTACCGACACAATCATCATCATCAACAACAAGATTTTCAATGTGGCCTAAATAACAAAGTTACTGCTAGGTCCACAACAGAATGTGAGCTCGGAGTGTCAGATAATGATTGTCGTCTGAAGAGAAAAGTCTCGACACGCCGCCGGGAAACCGTGAGCGACGGTGCTGAGGTGAGATGTACAAGGAGACTGTTACAGAGATTGGCGGCGGAGACTGGAGAGGTCCGCCTGCCGACAGTAACGAGGTTGTAAGATGGTCAGAGGTGGATGATCGTAGTCTCAGTCGAGATGACACGTCAGGCTAGAATGTAGTCATCTCTGTGATATGATTATTCAGACGGTATATTCTCCGGAACCGCCGCCGTTCGCCGTTCGCCGCCGCCGAAGCAACCCCTTAAAAACCAACTAGAGGATCTGGGGAAGCGCTGTAAGCTCCTCTAGCAGGGTTCAGGGCAGAGCCTGGCCGCAGTTAGCCTACATTTTGCTGCATTGCGTGATCGCAAAACGCATCTGATTGCAATTGCAACAGCGCTAAGTTTACCGACTGCTGACTATACTAGGAACGCTATCCGTGTGTCTCGGTGGCGCAATGGTAGGACGTCGGACTTCTGACCTAGCGGTCATGGGTTCGATTCCATTCCCGGTCCGGGCGTTATCAGGCACCTAGGTCAACTCGGCCTTCCATCCTTTCGTGGTAGGTAAATCGATGACCATCCTTCACCGGCTGGTGATAAGGCGGGGTGTGCTCGCATAATGTCGGGCTGTAAGTAAAATTAGGTGACACCATACTTCGGTGACACCCCATAGTTCTGACATGGCTTGCCCGCGAAGAACTTTTCCGGCTTTAAATTTTTTAAACTGAGTGCGTCTTTCTGTTGCAGCGAACGCTGACGTCGATCCGTTCTACCATGACGGAGGATCGACTAGAGGCGCTTCTCTTGCTGCAATGCCACCGCGAGCACTGTCCTACGAACGACGTGCACGGCGCATTTGCTAAGAAAGACGGACGACTCAACTTCGTTCTGTAGCCGAAATTGCTGAAGTTGTAGTGTCGATTGATAAGTGCCGCCTTTCGTCCTTTGTCTTGTACTCATACACTGTGAGGCATAAAAATTGCACCCTTGTTACTGCTGGTACAATAACTTTGCAAAATTATGCCGTGCTACGATAATTTTTATTATATACAGTACATGCACATGAGAATATCCCATCACCTGCCTGTTTGATAGTATTTCCGTCATTGTGCCGTAACGTAAAATCTGTTGTGTTTTGACTTGATCACATCACAATGAACTGCAGGAAAAGATGTTTTGTGGCAGTATTAATTCGATATAATTTACACAGAATATTTAGGTCATTTAATAATCTCCTCTTTTTGATTAGTTTAGTAAAAAATATTTAGTGCATGTTGATCAAGCGCTTACGGAACTATAGCGCTGGAATAAATGTGTTGTTTTTGGCCCATCGTAAAAACACAGTAGCGTTAGTTTGTAAATTTATAACTCAGTAGCAAGCTTGAAACCCATGAATATAAATCATATTGTATGCAGTTTTTGTATAAATCAGTTTCCGTAGAAGACTAACGGCGGCCGATTGCACTATTATTTATGACTTGAACAGTTGCATTTGTCACTGTCATAGCGTCATTCAAGTCCCGCGGTGTCACCGGACTGTCGCTTCTGTTTATTAGTAAATCATTTCGTCGTATTCTATTTCAAGCAGTGCGATTTATGCACTGGTTTCAAAATGATTTATTGTTATAGACAGCAACGTGATGTAATAAATTGGGCGATATAAAAATTATCTGGTATGCGGTCCGGTTCCTTGCACGTCTGTTAATGACGTAAACACGCGTGTCATCAGTGACGTGCGTGACTTGCGTCACTTGCGAGTGGATTGCTGGAACAAACACAAGTCCGCAAACGGCAAACATGAACATTGATAAAAAATACAGACCATTATACACTATTATGCATGAAAAAAGCGCAGAGCTGTTACTGGGATCCTATACAAACAGTACAGGTGCTCATAAAACGGGTGGTGATTTAGTGATTGTAAAATTCACAAATGACTGAAACTTTTTGGCGCTCGAGGTTAAACAAGGAAGACGTATGCTGGAACGTAGCCTAGTATAAAAATAGATCTAGCTAAAATATTACGATGGGTTGAAGGAGGTGATAGAGACAAGAGGCGATACTCTTACCGTACAGCATCAGGTCATTAGTTCTGTGTAAATTTATGACAACTTACGAGGCTATGACGCGTGTTCAATTCTGTTAACCCTGTGTCAGTCGTGCGTGACCCCGGAGTTTGGATCGACCGCGGTCTGTCAATGTCGACACACGTCACCAAGGTCGTCTCCAGCTGCTTTGCTGCACTGCGTCAGCTTTACAACATCCGTCGTTCAGTCAGCCGGGAGTAGCTCACCGGGACAGCAAGTGTCTCTGAACAGTCTGGTCCTAACACGACTGGATCACTGCAATGCTGTTCTTGTTGGATTGTCTGCACACCTGCTCGATCGGCTTCAGTCCGACATCAATGCAGCATGATCTATCAAACTTCTCGGTATGATCATGTTAAGCGTCACTGCTGAAAGAGTTTCATTGGTTGCGAGTGCCTGAGAGAATAGAATTCAGGCTCTGTGCACTTGTGTAGGCCTACAAGAGTGTCTGAACGGCAGCGGGTCGGCCTGTTTACAGTGAGTGACGGACGTCAAGTCACTAGGACGCCTGCTGTCGTCCTCATCATCAACGTTAGCCGTCCCGGTGACACGTCGTGCGACACTGGGTGACGGTCGCCCGGGCTTGGAACGCTCTACCAGACTTCGTCACAGCAGCAACAACCGTCTCAACATGATTCTGCACTGCGATAAAGACTTATTTTTTCTCCAGAACATGTTAACACTGACAACACACGTAATACATTTGACTAACTGTTCCTGTAGCACTAGCGCCTAGCGCATGCATCACATTAATCTGATCGTTTGATGATGATGAATTGGGCTTATATCTCAATGTCTATGCCGATGTCTATCGACATTGCCTGCAAACAGGCCTATTGCTACCAGTAAGACTGATAATAACAGGAAACATTAGCAGTTGATGTGCGCATGAGGTAAGTGAGTGAGTAAACCTGTGGACAGTGGACACGCAATCAATCGTCAGTTGACACTGACAGCACGTTCGCGTCGTGTACGTCAAATAGTTCAGCAAAAGGTATAGGCTATATGTCACTTGGGTATTTTTATAGTCGTTCTAATAACTCAACACTGACTGACATGTCATATTGTGATGGCTTCGAAGAACTCCGATGTTGATCGGTCGTCGCTCCAACACACGACCAATGCGTGGCCTTATTATACTACCGTATTTTTTATTCTACCGTGCCGTATCTTTTTATTACTAATATGACATTAATGAATTGCAGACGCTTGTGAAAAAGGACGATGTATTTTCGTACTTTGATACAATGTGTCGTGGAACTGTGACATGCACATGAACTAACGGGTGCAGTACGAACAAACGGATGAACGAAATATGAAAATGTCTACACTGAACACCCGCGCTTGTACAGAATGAATGCGTCACCGGTAAAACAAAAAATGTGATTTTGTTGCGGAGATTTTAATTGGAAATTGCAACGGTTACATTTCACTTAAATATGGCGATATAACGATTTTCAAGATGGCGGCGTCTGAAAGATGGCGACGTCCGCCATCTTGAATTTTCAACGTTTAAACTGTTCACATTTGACAGTCATTACTCTCGGATTTTGTGTGTTCGTACAAAATTAAATTTTGTGAATTAAATTAAATTACATTCTTGTGAAAATCACGCAATCTGCTGCCGAGTAGCCTATGGCCAAAACCGATGTTTTCCAATATAAAGTCCCTCTGCCATTTTGCATTTAAAAATTTGAATTTTGGTAAAATCATTTTAGCCGACGATATTAATGGTCGCGCTAGTGCTACAGTGTTGCGTCCGTCTGTCGTCTGTCTGTCTATAACGTATGTATTGTGGCTAAACAGTGAGTCTTACGAAAAAACTTTCCGAAGAAGCAAATAGGAAATAGCCTATGGAGAATCGAATAATCGAATAGTCACGTGACCGACAACGTCACGTTACCCCGAATGGTCAACGTCGTAGCCCCAAGTACGCTTAGGGCCCAATATCTCGACAACAGCGGGAGATGCTATATTTAACAACGATCGCTAATTACTAAATAATCTGCTATGAGGCAGTACGGCCGGCTCTCCTAGCGACAGCTTGGCTTCTTGTTATCATAGTCACTATCCGATTCAGTATACCGAATTTCATCATAATCCGATCAATTTTCACTGAAATATGCCGATATAACGATTTTCATATTAGCGGCCATACGCACTGGTATTGGATTTGTGATGACGTCACAATACTGCATCCGGTAATCGACTTTCGTGGTCACAAAATTTTCACGTTGTTTCGTTTGGTAGCTTTCATACAAGCCTCACATCTCACATATGCGCCATTGGAGACAGACAGACAGACAGACAGACAGACATAAATCGTCATCGCTTAAAGCCCCCTTCGTGGGTGGAAGCTTCATAGCTCAACTAGGAAGGAATGGCATATATCCGACATCTGCTCCATGACGCCCTTTGTGTGAGGCCTGTCGGGTGCCAGGTAACACTGTGTGATCCCATATGACAAGTGATCTCACGAGCGCACATTATGCGCTATACAAATCGACGTATACTTACTTTACATGGGATTATAGCCATGATGTTTTCCGGACTGTCTTCATGGATCTTAATCTGTACTGCATTAAAGGGGCACTGGCTTTGTTTGTTTTAGTTTCTGGCTATGTGTGCTACATTAAGCTGTATACTCAGCTTTCGAGTCCACGTTAAACTCTGCTATCGTATCGTATCGTATCGTTCATGCTCCATAGACCATCCTGCATACAGATCAAAAACACAATACCGTACTACGAAGTTGTCGGGGATAATAAAGCGCAAGTCTGTTTGCAGGTACCAGCTAGGCAACTTGGAACATCCTTCACATTCAATTGTCGTTGGATCCGTATAAGCCGTTGCTTACAACTCTCATCATAACTGGCTTACAATCTTTACGTCTCACTTATTTCACTAGTAGTTTGTACAGATTGGTCACGCTTGCTGACAGTATGCATGTTGCATGATTATTGTAGGCTACCATTAACATAATAACAAAATTGACTTGATAGCAGTCGATCGCAAATACGAACGTATCAAATTTTATGACTGAAAACGCAGGATTGATGGAAAACGTGGCACGGCAAAAATCCGACGGTAGAGAACGCAGGAGTTAAGTTACAATAATTAACGTATGATTTTGATATATAGGTTAGCCGTATGATGGCGAAAATATGTTTTGGATAACATTGAGTAAGGGTGGTACTTCGCGGTATAAGTCGCTGGCAACATTCGTCGTCAGTAATTACACTCCGCAGCTTATAGCCACCCGGCAACGGCGGCACCGGCACTCATTATACAAATAATAATAATAACAATAATAATAAATTAATAATGTCAGTATAATCTTTTTGGTGCTGTCATCACGCGTAAAGCATTGCGAGATTTCAAAGATCAGTACAATGAACTTTAAAATTTTGTAGCGGCTTACGGCTATAGAAAGTACATCTAATTGTGCTTTAAGTGCATTGTAGGGCGGGGTGTCGAATTGTGCGAGCAGCATCTGTGCCATCATTGCTTCAGCTGCTGTAGCAGATGTTCACTTGGCCGTATCATCATCAGTAGCACGGGTTGCAGACATCTGTCCACTCTCCATAACGACCCTCACGGTCCCGCTTGGCTTTACGTCGCGGCAATTCGCCAGATGGCGCCACCGCTGGTGCTCGGATGGTCGCCTTTGCAGTAGCACTGTGTTTTGTTTCAGTATTATGTTTACGTATACTACAGGCATAACGTCAACGCTTCAGCTACACGATCTGACATCGACGGCCAATCAATGTCGACAGATGGGCAAACTATCCAAGCAATATACAACAGTATTGTCGACCGACAATAGCGGCTGACAACTCTCCGAGACACTTGTCTCGCAGTCGAGAACAAAAGAGAGGATGCGATGTCTGTAATATTGCTCGATTATGTGGCATTCTGTCGCCTTTTCGTCATCATCGTCATTTACTTGCTCAAAGATAATCGTACAATGTAGACACTGTTTCATTACATTAAACAGAACAAAGATGCAGAAGTGCACTAACATCTGCCATATATGATATGGTGTCGCGAAGCCTATAGGCCTAGGCCTACGGTCCATGAGCGTGTAGAGTATTAACTAAAGCTGTATGATCATTAACAACATTAGGCTAGTATTAGTCTGTTTGTATGGCGATATACTCCTGTTTGCACGTTGCATTCAGTCTGAACCTCTTTCCTTCTGGCTTTCAGCAAAAATTGCTTTCTGCTTGCCTCAGAATGAACAAAATGATTCAAATAGTTGAATAAATGGACGGTCGGCCTAATTAGTATAATAAGCTCCATCCGAACATCTGTTTTACCATGATTTCATATTGCTACAGCGTCATAGCTAAGGCGATAGTGCTCTCAATGTCAACTCTAAGTGAAGTGCCAGTTGTCGATATAAATCACCAGACCAGATGGCTGCATCGATGCACGCGTATCATTTAATTATGACGTTATCAACTTTCGCCTCTGCAGCGTCCAGTTTCATTACATTAGCCGTCTAGAATTGCAGCACTCTCTCGACAGCTTACGTGACAGCTGAGCTGACGACTGCACAGAGGACGTATTCGAGAATGACAGAGCGACGGAAAGACAAACACACTGTAAAAATCATCATCAAACATTGTGCGTGAAAATATTTAGCTGTGTAGGCTATTCACTATAGTTCCACATCTTTACAGCTAGCCTTTGACGACACTCGCATAATCTCTGAAACTTATGCAGCTTTGATAAGTTGGTTCTTGTGTTTTGTTTTCTGCATTTCCTACTGTTTATCGCTTAACTATCACGGTAAGCCGATTTTA
>Ga0056114_1000819_pt1 | contig 12368 bp, 6 predicted proteins | sample WorMetHERISLAND1_FD_77005 | JGI IMG/M metagenome (GOLD analysis project Ga0056114, IMG submission 77005) | Marine gutless worms symbiont microbial communities from Max Planck institute for Marine Microbiology, Germany - Olavius loisae HERON... ...
GTAGTAGTTTTCTTGTGTAGCTTTCTGTAGTTGCACACTCATTTGAGCAGCTTACAGGTTCTGTCTACCAGATTTGGCTTCATCTCACTGAGTTCACTCACTGTGTTTAGGTTACTTTGTATGTGTTAGATTATTTTCTTGTGTAATATCTGCATGCATGTTGTAGTATTGTAACATGGTGAGGTGAGCATGGTTAGATTGAGGCCTGTCTGGATGACAAACCACCCTCCTTCAGTGCTTTGACACTGTTGGTTGGGTCATCAGACCTGTAAAAACCGTCGGCCGTATAACCTATATTGTGTTGGCGCAGACGTAAAACAATGCTCAATCAATCAATCAATCACATATGGGCTTTTCATTGACACCAAGATCGATGATCTCGGATGACCTTGAACTGCTGTAAGGTCAAATTCTTTTGGAATTTCGCGACATTTTTTTGTTTCGGAGGCAATAACAGCTAAACGAATGAAGATAGACCCATGTTGTCAGCGACGGAATTGTAGCGCATTAAATGCACTTTTCAGCGATGTATAGGTTACGTTGATATCGCAAGGCGTTCACTTGCTATGGGGCATCAAACAAGTATGGGGTGGGGAAAACAAGTTATTTTCTAGCAAATTGTGTCAATATCACTCGCCAGATGTTGCTGACGGCTGCTACATTACTTCAAACAAGTCGTTAACTTGTCCGCAACTTGTTTTCACGTCGAATTGGAGCAATTTTCGGCATACGTTTGCATCGCTCGGGTTTGTCAGCGTCAGCTGGGCTTTCTTGTTCTAATTTTCTGCTAATATTCGGTGTGAATGACTTTGGCTGGTTGACCCAAAAGGCATGTTACATGAGATAACAGTTTTTAGAGTTCAGACAAGTTGGACATTTTGCAGGACTAACTAGTTTGTATTGGTTTTAGTTTATAGTTTATGACACCTTCATGTCTAGTTATAACCAGAAAGTTTCAACTGTGTAATTGAACCAAAGCAAACAGAAGACAAGTACACTCCTGTGATGTTAGTGTGCTCTGTCTTAATGTATATGAATATTTGGACACGCTACAAATTTGCACTTTGACATCTTCAATGGATGCTTCTTAATTCTGTGCTGCACAACTGAGTTTTACAGCTGACTTGAATGTGCTGTGCCAGAAATGTAGTGCAAAAATGCACGCGAAAGTGCCCCAAACGGCAGCATGTCAAAGGATAAAATTCTACACAAATTTCTGACACACATGACTTATGAATTCACAACCCGCCTCTCTTAAAACGAACCCCCTCTTAGAATACTGGATCCGCCACTGTAATGAAATTTGGTTTTGTTATGCGCTGTATTTGTTATTTCTGTATATATGAATAATTGCTGTGTGTTTGCTTTGCTGCTGTAGCCTTCACTGTCCAATTCGCCGAGGACAAGCTCTGTGGCCATACAGCATGTCGTGTGATGAGCGCCTAGTCGAGATGGATTTTGAAGCTCTAGTCTATGAGAAAACTTCGCCGTATCAGAATATTTGCATTATTCGTCAGCGCATGTCGGGCAACACGTTGTTCCTTGACGGAGATGCTAGTCAGTGGAGTACTGCTATTGGATTCACAATTTTGATTTGAAAACAGCTGTTTTGTTAGCCCTTTTCCGGGAAAACTTTGGGGACCCAGTACTAGAAACTATCAGCCACAATAGATACCACTGTCTTCCTCCTAACCCGTCAGTTAGATTGGTGTGTTTACTGTGAATCAGTTCATCTTTCTGTTTTTATGTGATTTAACACTGTACAGGTAAACGAAGATAAGGTGTGTCGTACCTTTGAAGAATGTAGGCTGGATGCTCAGTCATCTTGAAATTGGCATAGAGCCCGTGGTTGTGAATAGCGATGAGTCTAACGTGTGACCAGTGTCATGCTGGTACCTGGTTATTCCAGTGCTGGAACAGCTTGTCCAATCCATAGTTGGTCTGGTGGCTCATTCCCAAAAAGGAGTTGAGCCTGCAACCCTCCTGTAAAAAATATTGATTTTGTGATTGCCGTAAATACTGCAAGTTTATCCATATGGTTATGCTGTGATTTTGTGTGTGGTGTGTGGTCTGATATCAGTTTTGATTCTAGATATTTAACAGTAAGTCTTGTAACTGATAACAACTGTACATTTTGAAATCACTTGTTTTGACAGAGTCCCACGGTGAGCAGTTGTCTGAAGATGTATATTTCAACTGCAATTTATTAGCATTTGACCATTTTGTGATATTTTTCATTTCCTTATTTGAAGGGAGTATCTACAGGCATTGAACATTATCACTTCCCTTGTTATCTTAGGAAAAGTCTGCCATGATTTTGCCAATTTTTTACCGGGATTTTCTTACACCTTTAGTAATCCCTAGTCCAGTGCCGTGAACTTATTTGTCAATCGTTACATCAACTTATTTTTGATCTGAACATTCAGTGGTATAACAGCAGATACATGGCAGTAGTTCATTTTGTATGTCGTACATAACTGTTGCAGTGTTGGGCGAAGGTGATTTGATTTACACTAAGACACTGTGTCGCATTGGCTCCGAGGACTACACTAATAAAACGGTGCTGGTACTTGGTGGCGGTGACGGAGGCATTCTACATGAGCTCCGCAAGGAGAACGTTGGCTTTATTACAGTGGCTGAGATCGGTATCCTTTTGATCAGTCACTGTATAATCGTAAAAACGTTTAATTTCTGCAAGCCCGTCATTTCTTGATTTTTGCAAAATAACGAAGTAGATGAGAGTGTAAGGTCAAAACTTGACAACTTGACGTAGTTGAGTCTAGTTCAGTAAGGTCTACAGACAGACAATTAGACCAGTTGTCACCAGACTGAGACCGAATTCTCACAACACTCAGCGGCAACATCACCTAACATATTGTTACATGCAGCAGATGTATTCACAGCAAACGTTCCCACACGTCCTCCGTTTATTGCTCTTTAGTCTGTGTAGTTAATAGGTAGTTTCATTGCACTTTAAGAAGACCAGTTTTTCAAGAAGTTTGTCGGTGTCATTATTAGACATGCTCTTTCCACTGGCACAGAACTCGGCAGTACACAGAGCATTCGTTCCAGCAATGGAATGAGTACTGCATACTGGTCACTGGCGTAGATACTAGCTAATATTGTGCCAAGTGCATTGACGTGCTAGAAGTACTGATTGGTCAGCTGTTCTGGATAGTTCCGTGGCTGCTCAGACGAACCGTCTGAAGGATGAAGGATATCAGTATCAGACAGCTTGCAAGGCACATGTTTACGTAGTTGAAAAAAAATGGGGGTACCATGGCGGCAGCCCCACCACCGTTCAGGCCTGGCAACCCTGCCCTCTGTGGGAGCCGTCCCCTAGTCACCCCATATTAGTGTAGACTAGGGGACTTGCTGTGTTTTGTGTTCATGCCTGCTTATTGTACACCGTGTCTCAAAAAAGTAGCACATTACATTTAGCACCATAAGTTCGCTAAATTTTAACGGAATTTAACGCTTTTTGAAGTTTCTTGAAGGTAAGATAATGCAGAATAAAGCTGTGAATTAAGTTCTTATAAATTGAACAAGAAGCCAAGCTGTCGCTAGGATAGCTGACTGTACTGCCTCACAGCAGACTGTCTAGTAATTAGCGACTTGCTAAATAGCATTTCCAGCTGTTTTAGACATTATTGTGCTCTAAGCGTATTGGGGTCACGAGTTCGACCTTTCAGGGTCATGTGACGACATCGGTCACGCGACCATTTGATACCTCATAGGCCATTTCTATTTGTGGTACTTTGGAACGGAGTCTCTATATCCAGCCGTTTTCAAGGTATCGGGCTCTAAGCACATTGGGGTCAGGAGTTTGACCTTTATGGGTCATGTGACGTCATAGAAGTTTAATAAAAAATAATTATTTTCCAATGCAGTTAATAATCAAGCAACAAACGGGCAAAAAAGATGATCAGAGATCTTCAAAATAATGTGCAGTTTTTGTGCACTGCACGCACAATTGCCAATTTGATACACGATAATTCGCCAGGTGGCAGCACTTTGGCACGTTAAAAATTAAAACATTGATTACATACTTGTGTTCGCTGATTGTCTCTGACTCTGTAGCCGTTGAAATTTTTGCAATCCGCCAACCCTGCGCGAAAATATTTTGCAAAGTACGATGTGCTACTTTTTTTTGAGACACGGTGTATGTTTGATTTGTCTGTGTACTATTTGTTCCTTCAGTACTTTGATACTGTTGGTTGGGTCTTTTGACCTGTAAAAACCGTCTCCCATATAACCTATACTGTGTTGGCGGGGACATAAAACACTGCTCAATCCAATCCAGTACAGTTGTACAAAATAAATAAGTCATATAAGTATGCAATTAGTTGTATTCTACTGATGCTAATTAGCACAAATTTCATAACTTTTTGCCAGTAGGTTTTGTCACTGGAATCGATGGGGAGCTTATAAAATAGTGTTTTAATATTTAGTGCCTTGAGGCTCTAACGATGCAGTTCAAGGTTGAGATTGTGAAAATTGCACCTTGTCAAGTGATGACATCATTGTAATTTACAGCATAAAGGAGGTCATAGTCTTCAAGGATGGTACAAGATGAACGTCTTTTTGTTTTTTTTTGTCAGAGCCGGTTTTACTGGTTGTATGCTACTCAACCAATAGCTGCTGTACACTTATTAAGGACACAGACCAGACGCAGACAACTGTTGATAAGGTTAGCATCTTTAACTGCTGTGATAATAGATGAGGAGGTGATTAAAGCCTGTCGAATGTACCTCCGAGGTGCTTGTGGTGACAGCCTTGATCAGATGCAAGGATCAAACTATCAGGTTACATGTTGGCCTTACTTGCTATATTTTGACTATAAACTCTGGTTTTTGTCTTCTGTCTTGTCACTGAAGAAGTTTTCTCGTGCAAGTATTGTTGTTTTTCTAAGTTTATTGAAACTGATTTTTGTCGTCTGTACAGGCCACTTCTTCTTGTGTGGCATGCACCACTAGGGGTGCGTAGCGCCAAACGCAGACATCAGTCTCCAGAGTGGACGATTCTGAGCCACAGTTATCACCTCATCCAGGGAGAGATTGCTAGACCTCAGGTCTTGCTGGATAGTCTTCATCCATGTAGTTCAAGGATGTCCTAGTGGTCTCTTCCAGTTCTCCGAAGGGGAAGCAGTTATGATACTCCTGGCATCTGTCTCGTCTGGCATTCTCGCAATGTGGCCGAACAGAGAAAGACGCCGTGCTTGGACAATAGCCGACGGGCGTGGTTGCCCGATTATCCGTCTCACCTTGTCAATCCGCACGTTGATGGTACCATTTAATTCCTAACAACTTTCGCAAACACCGTTGGTCGAGGGCGTCGATCTTGATCTGGACCTGTATAATAGGCCTGATCTGTCTGTTGCTGGGCTGATGGCACAAAAGGCCCATAAACCGGGCTTCACTTTCATTTGTGCATATGCTGGTAGTTATTGTTGTTTGTAGTTATGTTCAGTTTTGTCAGTATCAGTCAAGTAATTGGTCGAGAAGGCTGGGTGTTTTGCACCAGTCAAGAGATTGGCTAAGAAGATTGTCTGTGAAATGATTTACAATGTGTTGAGTGAGATGTTAACTCCTACTGATGCAGTGTAGAAATGCTCTTGCTTATTTTGCTCACTTAGTAATTTTTTTTACTTACTTACTTACTCAATGGTTATGCTCTTTGTAAAATAAATTTGCAGTTATGGTAATTGAAATAAAACATGCGCTTTTGTTAAATTAACAGATTCTGGTCGAAGATTGCGTGAAAGTTCTGAAGGACAGCATTGATAACGGCATTACGTATGATTATGTTATAAATGATCTCACTGAATATCCAGTTGACTCGTATTTTGAAGGTTAGTGACTTTGTGTAATATTATCATGCAACATTGTTGTTCTTTCGGCTTATTTATGTTTGATAATTTATTTTAGCGCAACCAGTAACTGGAACTGATTTATAAAATTTACGCAAAAAGTATTTTAGTGTGTTACAGGTGTTGTAGTTTACTTTGTTCTAATCTTCATATTTGCCACATGTTTATGCTAGTAATTAGTAAGGTATTTTTTACTTTTTTTCATGATAAAAAATGCTCTGTCCTCCATCCTGTTGTATACCACTCCCCTCAGCACTCATTTTCAGTTTCTCTAAACCATCACCTTTATGCAGATGATACTCAACTTTTCTTCTCGTACCATCCTCATAACCTTGACGCAAATATTTCCCACCTCCAGACGAGACAGATGCCAGGAGTATCATAACTGCTTCCCCTTCAGAGGACTGGAGGAGACCACCAGGACGTCCTCGAACTACATGGATGAAGACTATCCAGCAAGACCTGAGGTCTAACAATCTCTCACTGGATGAGGCAATAACTGTGGCTCAGAATCGTCCACTCTGGAGACTGATGTCTGCATTTGGCGCTACGCACCCCTAGTGGTGAAGAAGAAGAAGAAGACCGCTCTGCAACAGATTTCCTCCTGGATGTCTGCAAACCTGCTTACTTCTGCCTCTTCTACGACAGAATTTCTTATTGGTCTCAAAAAGAACTTGATAAAATACAATACTCATCACCGAACACCACTCATTCTGGCATGTATCCTTCGTTTTAGTTTTGATGAACATCTTACCTTCTCTGATCAGATATAATCACTTTCTAAATTCTGCTACTCTCATATCCATGAACTTGGTTGCATCCGTACTCGCCTTAATTCCAACACAGCCAGCACCATCACTGCCTTCATTGTCCACCCCAAACCTGACTACTGTAACTCTCTGTACTACTGCATTCCTAAGTCTCAAATTGCCTTCAGCAGATTCAGAACTGTCTTGCACGTACTGTGGTTAAAGCTCCTAAATCTTCTCATATCACACCCATCCTCAGACTTCTTAATATAAACTCCTCTCACTCACCTACAAAGTTCTCACGACCAGTCAGCCTGACTACCTACACAGTCTGTTCTCTGTTCAGTCTTCATGCAGAACCCACTCCTCATCCACTGTGACCCTAGCTCAACCATCGACATCTCCTTCATTACAAACCACTAAGAGCTCTTTTCATTGTGCATCTGGTCGTCCCGTCGACCCGTCGTTCTACACTTGGCGACTGAGCATTTCCGGTGGCTGCTGCACGCGTCTGGAACTCCCTGCCGTCCTCGCAGCGAGCAGTCCAGTCACTGACGACGTTCAGGCACCGCTTGAAAGCAGAACTGTTCGATTCCAGCTTTACCTGACTGTCTTACTGCACTATCAACATGCGTGTCTTTAGTTTAATTTTATACAGTGCCCTCGCAACGGCTATAGCTGTCTCACGTCACTATAATCATTCTCTTGTTTAATAATAATAATAATCACCTCACCTGATTCGCCTCATCTAACACATATCACCTTGTCACTCTTACTCTGCCCTCTCATCATCGATCCCTTTCTCAGTCTTTCATTTCAGGCTTAAAATCAGTCTATTCCATGAATCTTCTCCACCATAATCTGCTTTGCTCTTTCACAATTGCCTCTTACAGAACTGGGCTCAGACCATGGACTCGCCACTCATCAGCTTTTTTGTTTTAGTTTTTTTCTGTTTATTTTTAGTCACGTGTGGTAGAATAAACTGACCACTATTTAGCACATGTTAAAGTATCATATCGTATTCATTCAGATAAATGTATACAATCATGCTGTTAAGTTGACTTCTTTGATTCAGTTTTTACTGCTACGTTGTTCTGTATGTGACAAGTGTCGCTCAGAAGGTAATTAATTCCACTTTATATCATATGTCATGAAGCTGCCTTACTTGTGCTTTCAGATGACTGTCATCTGTGTGTTTATTGTAGAATGTCCAGTTGAGACACATTCAGGACCCGTTGACACTTTTTCCAAAGGTTTGTTAATGACTTTGTAAGAAGTTGTAAAAACCTGTATTTTGTCACGATATTTCACGTAAAAACAGTAAAAATACAAAACAGATGATATAATTAAGCATAAAGTTATTTAGTAGCACATCAGCGAAAACCCGAATGTCATGAAAGGAATTATCATTTTAAAATTAATTTTTGCCATTTACTGTACGCGATTTTGCCATTATGTGTTGTGATTAAAGTTCTTTGTTTTCAGTTAGGTTTCCTCAAATTAAACACAAGAAAGCCTAGCTAACGCTAAGGTAAGCGTGCGACAGCAGTGCGTGTATGAAGGCACCTAGTGAAGAAATCTACGGCAAGTGAATGCAAGGAACACAATGTTGAAAAGTACATTCAGTTGTTTACAACGTTGTTGCTGACAGTACTGGTCTATCTTCATTCGTTTAGCTGTTGTTGCGTCCAAAATCCGCGAAATCACGTGGAATTCCGACAAAATTTGACCTTATAGCAGTTCAAGGTCATCCAAGGTCATCGATCTTGGTGTCAATCAAAAGCTCATATGCGACTTCTTGTTTACTTCCTATTAGTCATTAATAGTAATGTTGGCCGTATCTGCTACCGTTTTCGAGATATTGACGCTTAAAGCTAGAAATTGGCTGATTTTTTCCCACCCCACCCTTGTTTGAGGCCCCCAATCGGGGGAACCCCGTAGAATTTCGTGATGAAACTTACCCCGCAAAAACTAGAGGGATGGGACTACCGTATGGTGTATCATTATCCTAACTTCAACCGTTTTTTGTATGATCCACCCATGTGACGGATGGACCGACAAACGGACAGACGAACGGGCGATAGCATGTAGTGCGCTAAGCATATACGTTATGCTGTCACATGCTAATAATTGTCCAAATTGCTGTACAGCAACTGAAGGCTGTTATTTTCTGTTTGTGGTGTTGTGGTGTGTTTTAAAATCCTGTTGGCCGTGTAGTGTATGGTACAATTTTATGCCGCAATAGTCTCATGATACACTTTCTAGCTGCTTTTCCTTGTCAGAGAGGCAGTGAAACAGTTTATGTATGCAGATCGTGCTGTAAGCTGAATCCCTGAGTGCTGTAGATTCCTGGATTGATAGGATAAAGCTAGTTTGATGCACCTCAGCATTGTTGCAATATTATTCGCGTTACTGAAAGTTTTTACGACCTGGTGAAAGCCTGTTATGGAAATCCTAGAAGTCCAAGTCCTAACTTGAAGCACCTGCCATAAACTAGACCAACTGCAGTATGGTGGTGGTAATAGTTTGTGTTAGAATATCTAGTTGATTGGCTGGAAATACTTGTCTTGTGTCACAAGGATTGACCTGTTTTGAGTTTTGTTGCCATTCTCAATGGGGAAGCTTTGAAGGTTCATTTGCAGTTGCTTTGGAAGATTTGTGATCTCAGGGAGACTTTGGGCAGATGATATAACCAGGCATAAAATGTACCATTATCCCAACCCAGTTTTTCTAGCAAAATAGCTGTTACAATGTGATATTGGCGATATTTTGAGCGTAACCTCTGTGTATTGAAACTATCATTTAAAAAACACGTTTGCTGGCGTTGATGTGAATCATGTGAATGTATTCTGACAAATGTGATGTTTCAACAGGCCGATACAGTGAGTCGGTGGTCGGTAATGTCATTACAAAGTTGTCGTTGGCTGTACTGAAGCCGGATGGAAAACTGCTGGCAAGGGTAGGCAGTGCCTTGATATACTGTTGACCATACCAAATGTGGTAGTCATTATGATAACACATGTGATCACTCCACACTACTGTCCAAGCATGTAGGGCTGTCGGGGCTTTTTTGCCGGCCCAAATCTTAACTCTGCCAAACAGTCAGTTTAGACTGTTTCAAAATTGAAGTCATTATTTTTGAAGTATGAGCACATTTATTACATATGGGTTCCACACTGATGTGCTCCGCAAATCGATTTACTTACAAAATAAAAATTATTTTCCCTAATCGTACCCAAAACTTGGTAACTTGCTGTGTTTGCTTTATTTGTGAATGTAAGATGTAAGACTGGCATTTAACAGTTAATAAATCTTTAGAAACTGATGGTATTTTACAGCATTAATTGTTCAGCACATGCCATGCCATTAGTTTGCTATATGGATGTGACCAATTCTGGCCAGCTGTTAGCCTGTATAATAGCAGGTCAGAATTGATTCATTATTAGCGAATAGTTTTGTATTGTTTTTGTTCAGTGTGGTTGTGAAACTGTCAGCGTTCAGTTAGTCTATATACACTAAGTTGGTAGTAGTGTGCCGGCAAGTCAGTGCTGTGTTAACGCACAATTGAGGGGTCAAAGAGCTTGCAACGAGCTGCAGGGGAGCACAAACGATTATATATCACTGGAAAAGAGGCAGTCTGCAAACAGATGAAGTCAAGTCATGGGCCACGAGAAAAATTTTATGGGTAGGCCACAAGGTCTGTAAGCATGGCACTGCTGCAGTTTGGGCATTTAGTAGAATCTGTGATGTACATCTATGTGCATGTATATTTGTATGTGGTTTTATGTCTAGTCGTTTCCAACTATTTCTTGCAGGCAGATCCAAATGAAAAGTTTAACCCTTTGATGCCGACTGTTGCCATATGGATGTGCCATACCAGGTTATTCCGTCAGCCCTGAGCGTCAGAGTGCCCGGATGTCAAAAATTACAAATGATGGCTTAACCCAGTCTGGCACAGGATGCTTCATGGCTGTACCCATATGGGAACTGTGGGCGTCAAAGGGTTACTGCCAAATAGACATTTAAAATGCCAAATAGAGAGGTTGACAGTAAGTCTGTGAGTGCATCTCTGGCTGTGTGTTTGCTTGCTAGGGGAATTGCGTTTCAGCGGTAAAATATCGTGAGAAGTTCGAGTCACTTGTCAGTGAGCTCGGCTGTCAATTCGTTTGTCGTGACATCTACGTTCCATCATTTCACGAGATGTATCCTGTAGTTTGTACACAGCCGACACCGGCTTGTTTGTAGAAACTGTTAGTAAGTAACGTTATTACTGCTGCTAGTTCGATTGCCGTTATCTCAGCTTGCGGAAGATGTGTTTTCCGCTCGAGGTCAGGCTATGGCTGTATTGAATTAGAGTTTGTAGTTATTGTAATCTAGTTGATCTTGTTATTTTCACACCTTCAACAGTACAGAAAAAAAGTTAAAGGAATGAGAAAATAACGTGAAATAACTACAGATTCTGGTCACCCTGATGGTTTGAGTCTTGCAGGAGAATGCTGTTGAAACCGGAGGTGCCGAGTTTTCTGTTTCCTTCCTATGGCAAAGGACGAACTCCCTTCTTCCTCTCCAGTCCCACCCTCCCTTTCCGCCCTTACGCTCCCGTTCCATTAGAATTAGGGCTCCTTAAACCCAGCTAAGGGGCCTGGGGGAACGCTGTAAGCTCCCCAGTGGGCCGATGAATGGTTCGGTGCATCACTGGAGTCAAAAAGCGAAGCTCTGATAGCAGCAGTTTTTGATGATTTTCCTGAGAACAAAAGTGCAAAAAATGTATCTGAAATCCAATTCCTCATAGAGCGGCGCCCTATACGGAGTTTTAGTCTCCTGTGGGAGGCTGTGGCACTTGCCACCATTGTCCTGTGGAAGTCAGCACCTTTGGTTGAAACGCTCAATGGAAATATGCAATTTTCTGAAACCAAAAGGCCGCCTACTAGTCAGCTCATGACTTTGATGAGATATGTAAACTAGTCGTGTTGAGAAAGTCACTGGCTGAAGGGTTAAAAACAGTACTGAGGATGAAAGTTACTGCATTTGCCCAATTTTTTCTGTGCTGCCAACTTTATCACCACACCATTCTAGCAGCTGCCTTGACATAGGACTGCCAGTGTGCTTACTGTGCTCGTATTACTATTGTTATTATTATATGTATTTATATTATACTTATTATTATTATATTCAGTTGAAGCAGTTTCATGTTATGATGCAGAAGCAGACTGTTATTTCTTGACAGATTTTTCAGGTACTGTGTGTATGAGATGTGGCGATCTTCCGTGAACGAGCAATCATCATCGGCTAATTGCAACGAGGCTGTGTGACTACAGAGAAGTTGTGATTCAGTTATTTCTGGCTGGCATTATGTTAGGGTCGGGAATTTGACTGAATTCACTGAGATACCAAATGAACCGACTCCAAACTCAGGTAGCCTTATTGGATGACGCCGCTGAACCACATCGCAACAGTAAATCATTTCTCACAAAACATAACATATTTTTGACGTGCGTTTGAGTTATGAATCAATTAGGTTTGCAGCCTGCAAATGCATTTTCAAATCAATTTGTTCTTTGTTTGTTGTTTATCCAGATTTACAAAGTCGCCTTGTATTTGCTGTCAAATTCTGCTTTTTGCTGTGCTCCAATCCAATATGAGCGTGCACCACTACGAGTGCGTTGCGCTATGCTTCGTAAACATCCTCCAGAGAGCCCGGTCCTGAGCTGCCTCTCTTGCTTCCGGAAGCCCAGTGTAGGATTTTGCCA
>Ga0056114_1000820_pt1 | contig 12359 bp, 4 predicted proteins | sample WorMetHERISLAND1_FD_77005 | JGI IMG/M metagenome (GOLD analysis project Ga0056114, IMG submission 77005) | Marine gutless worms symbiont microbial communities from Max Planck institute for Marine Microbiology, Germany - Olavius loisae HERON... ...
GACCCCACCCCCATTTTGAAAATAGAAATAACATTAATTTTAATTTTCATCTGGTTCGTTTTTTTACGTAGAAATATTCGTATTTTCATGGGAACATATATATTCTATGCTATTATTGTTAATACAACGCAATAGCGAATGTGGTCAACAAAAGTAACGATTACTAAAAAATTCCTGTATAATCCGCAAAAATTCTTTTAGAAATAAATTAAACAATCATTTGCTAATAAGTTAAGGTGAGTTTGATTCAGATTTGCAGGGACCCCTGTTTTGGGATTTGGCCCCGTGCGTATGTCATGCTGAACTGACTAAGGGGCGAAACAGGTGAAGTGTCAGAAAGTGGAAGAATATCCCAGCTGACCAGTCGGGCCCAATCTCATCCTAACAACTCTGCTGCTGTTTACAATAAGATCGCCGATATCGTGCTAGCAACTACCATTTTTTTGATATAGTATCCTGTGCATGGACAAACAAACATGTAAACAATGAGACCAAATACTTCTTAATGTGGCAGCACGGCTTATCTTCCATCCGACGCTCCGATCACATCAGTGATGCACTAGTATGGCTATATTGGCTGCTGGTTCCAGAGCGAGTAGAATTCAAGATTGCCATGCCGACCCATAAAGTTGTCTGTGGCGTCGTGCCCTGGTATCTGGGACCACTAAACCATGTTGCCGATGTATCTGGTTGATGCTCACTCCGCCTCTCTGGCAGAAACCATCTTGATGTACCACCCTTCAGACATTTTGTTCCAGTGATCTTTCTCGTAGCACAGCAGTGGTGAAGTGGACCAAGCAGTAGTTTATATTACTTAGGCCATTAAAAAATGAACCGATCTGCTGATTAACTGATTAAATACGTAATCCAAGTACATATTACCACAACGTAGTTGGTGGGGGTAATATCAATGACTAGTCAATATATTTGCAGTTGGTCATATACAAAATGAACCAGGGATACAGGGCTATAGGAACACGTCAAAACCTGTTTGGGTGTGTTTTGTTAATTCTCATTTTTCCACTGTCCACATTTCACTATAATATGTTTATATTTTATATTATGGCAGCCTTTCCACTTTTCCAACATAGACGTTTTCTTGTTCTCAGTCTGCCTTAACATATAAATTACTTTCATCCAGATTCCTACATTTACTGATTTCCTTTTCTAGTTTCATTTTTTTAATAATTTTTTTTTTTTTTTTTGTTTCATATGCATACAGTAGACTGAGTTTGCCATGTTTCAGCTTTTTTAATGCATGTTGACGGTCAATCATTGCTGTTTATTTAGAGCAAAAACTGTTGCAAGTAATGTACACACTGTTGTCTGGGTTATGGCGGTATGTCTTCCAGAAAGATGAATATTTCGTGCTTATACTTGGACTAGACAATGCAGGAAAGACTGTGAGTTGTTTCTTCTTGGCATTTCCTTTCTTATTATCCACATAGACAACAAATGTATTTAGTCCTCTTTTTTCTTGACAGTTGTGCTGGTGCATTTCTCGTAATGTAAATTTGTGAACTTCTATTAACGTGACTTTTGTAGTGAAATGTCGTCATGTCTGGGACCTGGCTGCAACGCTTTGTCTTGCTCTTGAAGGTCTTATGAAATGTAAAACATGTAAACAGATTTTGAACAATTTGTTTTAAGAATTTTTAATGGCTCTGTGGTTTTTATCCATTATGTATGTGACTATGTGTAGTCCGAATTAACCAAAGGAACAGCAAGCACTGGTTGTTAATCAGACACATCGGTTGTAAAAGATAATTGTGTATTTCTCAGTGACTGCTTTGGAAGCATTTTTATTTATTATAATATGCTGATTGTTTTGCAGACATATTTAGAACAAACGAAAACAAAGTTCAGTAAAGATTACAAGGCAATGAATCCAGCTAAAATTACTACGACGGTCGGACTTAACAGTATGGATGTTTTTCCTGATCTTTTATTCATTTCTTAGATACTTAACAATTATAAATTCTGCTACTCATTACGTCTAATAAAGCCAGTAACTATGTCCATCCGTCCGTATGTTCGTCCATCCACAAAACATTTTTCTGATTTCATTGAAATTTAGTATGTACATGCAGAGGTAGAGTGATACACGACTATGCCATATGACCCAATCCATGGTCAAGGTCAAGGTCTGAAAGTTGTGACAATGGCCAATTTCAAAGGCTATCTCCTCTGCCAATATGCATGTAATCAAAAGACTAATAATGAATTATGACATTCCAAGACAACATCTAAATTTAGATTGGACAGATTTGAGATTGTTGATATTCTTTCTTGTGTCGGCCAGCAGTCCTGTATGGGGTGTATTATTTAGCTTAGCTGTTGCAAAAACTGAGGTGTCATTTTGTTTGTCCACTTGTGTGTGTGTCTATGTGTGATTCTGTGCGTCCAAAAATTTGCCAAAAATTGAAAGTGGCGGGTGAATTCAGCTCATTTTCTGCACCGGAAATTATGTTAATGATTATGCATTGTGTTTTAAGATTATTTTAGTTTTACATTGTTAGACGCTGGTGTCCTGTCAGTAATAAGCACCATAGAAATGCTCATTGGTGATGTTTATGATGATATCTTGCAATGCATGGTTTTATTTTGCAGCTACCTTTCACAGTTGAAAAATGCTAATATATTCTGGAACTGTTCGTATAGTTTTTGTTTGTCATAGATGTGTTAATAGTTGTTTTATGTCGGTGTGTAGTTGGACAGATCGATGTAGAAGGTGTGCGGTTAAATTTTTGGGACCTTGGTGGTCAAGAGGAGTTGCAGTCTCTGTGGGATAAGGTGATGATTTGCTCTGCTTTGACATGTACTGAACACACTTCGTGCATTGCTTTATTCACGTTGTTTTGGTGACCGATACACTTTAGTGCACAGTGCCACCTTTTGCTGGACCAATTCCCTCTGTCCGTCCGTCCATCTCTCCGTGACGAGACAGAGCACTGCAAAAACGTTTAGAGATAGGCTATGGTTACTACGGGGAGCCCATAGGAAGTCGCCACAGGAGTACTCAGGGGACCCATGTCCACTCCCCTACGACCACCCCCTGCCCCCAAACTGGGGGCTCACAACCCCTAGTCAGAACTTGCATCGCAAATTGTGGCCATAGCATCGGCTGCATTGTAGGGTTCCCCTACCATCTTGTTTAGCACACTTTTTGACGATTCATGTTGTCCTGCTTTCCATCTGTTCAGCATCAGTTTTATTAGAGCAGTAACATGAAAGTTGATGCAGGAATGTAACAACTTTAATATCGAAGAATCTTAACAACCTATTGATAAACTGGTTATTTTGTGGTGTTTTTCAACTCCAGAGCCACTGTTACAGTGTTACAGTGAGATGAAATAGCTTATTTTCTCCCCTGCAGCAGAGCCATAATTATATCATTGACAATCAACTGCTGTGGTTTTATTGTGTTTCACATGAAGCTGCTGAATGGCAGTTGATAGCAGTTATGCCTCGTGTTAGTGTTCTTCAATACAGAAGCTTTATTCAAGTTTATTGTGAAATATTAAGTGTTACAGCCTGGACACATTGGATGAATCTCATCTTTGCGTTACAACAGGATGCTGCTTGTGTTTGCCAAATTTAAAGTTCAAAGCCTGTCACACATGGTGAAATATAACAAAAACTGCCAACGGTCGGGGCTTCGTTTCAGCCGACCATCGACAGTTTGGTTTTCAGTTTTAGGGATGTGCGGACGCGTGAAATAAAGCCGACCACCGGCAGCATTGTTTAACTGCAGTTTTATTTCAGACGTCCATACATCCCTGAAACTGAAACACTGAAACAGTTTCGCCGTGTTGAAAAATATGCTAATGAGGCTGAAACAGTTTCAGTGTTTTATTTCAGTTTTATTTCACCATGTACGACGGGCTTTAATCGATAAACAGTGGAAAAGCAGCTTTTATGTTGCTGATGTTGAAATGTGTAGAGATGATCTGTTCTTTGTGTAGTATTATGCCGAATCTCATGCCATCATTTACGTTGTGGACTCTTCTGATGGTGACAGGGTAGAGGAATCCAAACAGGCTTTTGGTAAGACAATGTCTTTGTGTCTATGTTGCTGTGCTACATTTTGAAATATTTTTTTTTCATTTTTGTGTCCCATAATGGGGTTAGAGAACTGAACTAAACAGTGAACTAATTTTCCTCAGTTATCATTCTGTTACAGTGGAATTACTGCTATGGTCTGCGAAGGACTGTTCAATGCTGTCATATGTGGCATAGAAGTGCTATTATCTTTGAAACAGTACAAGATGTAGTAGTTAATGATTAATTTTACTTATATGTAACATATAATTTTTGTATGTGTGATGTTAATATTTTCACATATTGTTTTATGTGCTTCAAGTAGTAAACTGCAACTTTACCTATCTAGTTATTTGGAACAGTTTGGACTTGAGTTGAGTTGAGTATGGTTTTGGCCAATTTGCTGCCAAACTTTCATTAAGTCCCACTTTGGTCATGTACATGTTCAGCGTTCCGAGGTCCTCTTGCTTTACTTACTTATTCATGCTGTGTTACAGATTTGATGATATGTAATGACACGTTACGTGGAGTTCCACTGTTATTACTTGCAAACAAACAAGATTTGGAAGTAGGCGTTCATGTTCTTTTATTCTTATTGTTCTTATTAAATTATTCACACATATGTAGGGTTTTGTATATTATTGTCTGTGTGAGTGAGAAGATGAGTTGGATATTTTCATTAGAAATGAACTTTTAAACTGACTTTTTTACTTTTTTGACAAGTTAGTTACAGTGTTCAGCATAGCCTCAGTTAAGTCTCTTGGGTCTTTGTAATTGTCTCACAATAGGTCTCACCTCTTCAAGGACGAAGATTCCCAATATCTATAGCTTGTAATTCTATGTCAACTGCAGGACTTATACTACCGATCGATTGTATAGATTTTGATACCATTCATCAAAATTTCTATGCAGCTTTTTCTACAGTATTCATCCTAAATGAATAATTTCTCGTCGTTTCTTATCATTCTTATTGTCGTTAATGTTATTAATAAACATTACCGGTAAACTGTTTCAGGCATGATTTAGCTGTTATATGCATGTTACAAGTGCTATAAAATCCTAACCCTGTATGTGTTTTGTTTCAGGGTTGTTTGTCATTGTCAACTGTGAAAACTGCATTCCAGGAGACAGGACACAAACTGAGTTCTCGCGAGTGCAACGCCATGGCCGTCTCTGCACTTACAGGGTTTGTGTTATATGATAGACTGAATCATGTATGCTGAGTAATTGGTTTGGCAAGAAGCTATTGCCATTTTGTCACTTTATTTTCTATAAAAGATTTCAGAGGGTCATGTTATGTTGTTAGAATTAGTGACGTTGTATGATAATTTAATGCTGCATTAACTAGTTCTGTTCAGTTTCAAGCATGATTAATGCTGTGGTTGGTTTCCAGGTTTAGAAACTTGATCTCATTGTAGTTGATTGCTGATAGAACATTGTGATTTTGGTCGTTTTCATGGAAAAACGTGACTTTGTGATTTATCGTTTTTTTATTGTAAACAGCTTGTAATGTAAGAGAACTTTTGTGCTTGACAAAATTATAATGATGATTGTCATAAATGATTCATTTTGGGTCTATTCTGCCCAAAATACGTTTTTGGTTTAGTTTAGAAACTATTACAGCCTGTTTATGTTATGATTAGCCTTACTGTCTGGCTTGCATCAAAGAGCTGTTTGTCAAATTAATTTAAAAGCAATGTCTAACATGTTAGGTATTGCACCCAAGAGTCTCTGCCTCTTCCCCATGAATTTTTAAATCCCTCACTTTAATTCCCTGTCATGGTGGATCCTTCCTCCCTCATGTCAGATTTGACGTCCGTAAGTCAAGCTATGTGGACGTCTTCGGTAAACAAACGAACCATTTCAAAACTTGTGTTAGATATGTTAGACCAACTCAGAACTCATCTCAACAAATCATCTTCACTAATCACACTTTCAGTATAGCGACCATGACACCATCACATGTTTCTTGGTGGCCAATCACAGCTCACCATACGTGAAAGAAAACTTTCAGGAATAGCACTCATTCTATTTGTGCAAAAGTAGAAACTTGTGCAAATGTGATTGTGTTTGATTTCAACAGTGGCTTTTGGAAGTCACTTTTGAAAGAAAACTTTCATATGTGGCATAGGGTCTGTTGGGTATAATAATAATAATAATTATCATTATTTTATTATTATTATTGTTGTTGTTGTTCATTAATTAACAGTTGATTAATAACATTTTGTGTTTTGTCAGAGATGGCGTAGACGAAGGCATAAAGTGGCTCGTTCGTTGTATCAAGAGAAATAGTGACATTCGGCCGCCAACACAAAAAGACATTTAATAATTATCTGTGTTGATTTCATTGGCTGATGCTGAAGGCCAAAAAACCTTCGTGATGTATGAGGGAAATGTGCTTGCAGATGGGCTAATGCTCATTATGGTGGTGGAACTGTTGCTGCAGCAGTAACTACTGTTGATTATCTTTGAAATAATAATTAGTGATGTATTGCTCCATAAAGTTCATACAGTCGACAATGCATTCCACAACGGTAATCTTGGCTGTCTGTAGCTTCAGTGAAATAGTCCACAGTTCAGCCAGAGACACTCGGTGTTTTTTGCAGCAAATTAAGTTCAGATTAATTTGGCTGGCAAGGTTATTTTATATACAGTCAGTGACATTCAGCATGTAGTGTGTTGTTTGTGAAGAATAATTTATTTCTCACTGTGCCCATGAAACTGGATTCGCTGAACTGTTGTAGCATTACATGCCAATTTGTAAGTTATTAACATTTTGTGTTGTTATATTCAATTAATTGTGTGCAAATGTACAAAATAATGAAATTTTCAATAGTGATACATAATTGATTGATTGATTGATTGATAAATACAAACCCTTTATATTCCAACAAAACTTAAATACTTTTAAGCATCTAAATTTATGTCCACTTTGTCTAACTCAGGGCTGAGTGTCAGAGTGCCTGGATGTCAAAAATTACAAAAGTACTGAAGGAAAATCTACAAAGGAAAAATCAGTCAATGCGAACGACAAAAAACGCATGTGCATACACAATAATAGACAAAACACTTATGTATGAATTAATGTATGTAATTCAATGTATGAATTGCAAACATCTATGTGTAATTACAACTGTACTTGTGTTTGATAGTGCTGGTATACAAAAGTGGGCTGGCTGTTTGTCTAGTGTGTATTGCAAATACAATGATTTGGTAGGTTTAATATTGTAGTTTATTCCTAGATGCAGTAGTGAAATTAATATACAAATGGTTTACATTTGCTAAAGTTATTATGAAAACAAAACTCGTATCTTTGCTGTGATACAGTGTAGGCCTACTGGTGACAGTGCCGTGCTGAGAAATTGCACACCACGCGCTCTGCATTCTCTCAACATTTAGGCACAGTTGTTTTCCCATCGAACTGTTCAATGTGCCAGTTGCTAGCTACGTCAAGAGTAGTGGATACACAGCTGACGGTGGGGGCGATTGCCCCCTATACTAGGCTGGTCTCAACGATTTTCGAAATATCTATATCCACTATACAGTTATCAGTCGCGTGTTTTGTGGCTTTTAAGTGCCCATAAATGGAACACAAATATTTTTCTGTCGGAGATCATCGCCGTGAGAGGTGGAAATCTCCCATTCACCAGTCGCTTAGTCTCACTCGTAATCGTACAGTTACTGTCGCAAACTGTGCAACGCCTGTTGACAACCACCAAGCACTGCGCGATTTAAGCCAGGTTCTGCCCCTGCCACCGACAGCGAGCTGTGGAACTTGTGATGCTCCTCAGGAAACATAGTCAGTGCGACGGAGGGGAAGAGATATTCCTAGATCCGCATCTGATAGTTGCTCCTGTGGGTCTATCAGTTATTGCTATATTTGGCAACAATCGCTAATTACTAGATAGTTTGCTGTGAGGCAGTACGATATCCCAGCGACAGCTTGGTTTCTAGTCTTGTATTGTTGTTTAGGTTTTGGGGGTTGTTTTCAGATGTAGGGCCTAGTCACGTTTGGTTCTGTTTTCATTTTTTCCAAATAAGTATTATAACGAAGATGATTGTTGAGGAGGTTGCGAGCTTTACGCCAATGGAAAGATCGTATCCGAAATGAACTAGGCTGGGACATTAATTACTAGGCTAACCCTAAATTATTATTACATTGCGACTACTACTTCAGACATCTGGTTCCTTTCCTCCATCCACGAAATCGGAATCTCCACCTCGGTATGCATGTCAGGCTCAGCGAAACCTCGTGTTCTTAGCCTCCCAATTCAAGCCAACCCTTCTGGGTTCGCCACTGTACGCTGGTGAATTAATCTGTACTCTGTAAACCGCCAGTGTAGACACATCCGCAAGTCGCGAAGAAGAATCGACGTTAATGGCGTGTTTACATTGTACATCGTACCTTTGACCAGGATCTTGTACCGCTGCCCAAACGCTGACGTTGTGTCGAACTGTAGGCTATATCAGCCGACGATTCAGCAGTCAACCTGTCAACGACATCGTATACAGTCTCAGCTAGCTGAACTGATTGTTTCAGGCAACGTCAGATTCGTAAAATGAATATCTACACAGGAGCAATTGCCGTTCTTGCCATCTCTCTTGCTGTTTTATCGCAGGCGCATCCACGCAGTAAGTATAATATCTAATTTATAGGCCTTGTTCTCCGTTAACGAGTAATATCAAAATGATAGCAGTTGTTGTCGACATTTCTTTTTGTGTTGAGCAACACAGCTTCAGTTTCCAGCAATTTTTGACAGTCTCTGTACTACAAAAATGTCAGAGTCTGTATAGTCTCTGATGCCTGCAGCACCAGTCAAGTAAATAAAATTTTGTTTAATTGATGGTGAGATCATTCTTAAAGCTTGTAATATAGGAATTCAAAAGTTATGGTTTTTAAATTTATCCTGTGTTTTCTGTTTCTGAGTAGTCGACGATTCATTCTTGTTTTCTGATGTTGCAGGCAAGAGATTCGCAAGTCGAGAATTGTAAGCATAAGCTTATTACTGTTTATTACTGTTATCATGGTTTTGAGTTTGTGTACATGAGCAGTCGTTACGATGCGTGTACATTACAGAGAGTTTAATGTAGACTGAAAAGCTGACTGTATAGTCACTGATCAGCTTAGTCTAGCACACGTATCCAAAAATAAAAATATATAACAGAAGGAAAGTAAGCAAGCAAATGGCAATGCCCATGGCTTGAGCTCCAGTAAATCCAGTTCGAGTCTAAATTCCGTGTAGGCATTGTATCGTCGTCGTCGTTAATGTTAGTTACTATACCCTGTGCTACAGCTGGGAACCTGGAGCCTCTTGGAGGTTATGAAATCGAAATGCATCGACTAAGGTGTTTCTATTTAAATTTTGTGTTTCTTTTTGGTGTTTTGAAAAAATTGGGGATAACTTGGGGTTTTGGTATAGGGAAAACTGCTTTTATTTCGCGTCTGCATTCCCTCGCGATGTAATCCGTCTCTTCGTCCGTCCGTCTGTGACACTCCAGTATGGTAAATCGGCTCGTGTCGCCAAAACGTTTTTTCACGGCCGAATAGTTCCGACATTCTAGTTTTATGCAAACTAATCGCTGTTACGAAATTCGGACGGGATCACCCGTATAGCAGCGCTTTAAAAACAGGAAGGGATAAAAATATCAATATTTTTGGCCTATAAGTCACAAAAGGCCTATCTCATAAACGGTGCAAGATTGAGATTATAGTTATAATGGGCGGCCACTCGATGTGTCATGAATGATACAAATACAATAATGAAATGTTTAGCATGCGTTAAAACGGACGAGTAGCCAGAAAATCCGCCGCATCAAGTGGTCTCCGATGATCTTGAATGGTCTTGAGTGTTGTTTCAGGTATTCAGAATATTGCTGAGAACAATATCTTGAAAATGCACGTTCCATTTGCTAACACATGTTTATCAATGAAATGAAAATAAGATTATAATTTTAACTACGCTAAACCGATTTACTACTGAAGGCAAACAGACTGACGGAATTGCTATATCAATAACGAAGGCGAATTACAGGCGATAAAATTTGAAACATGTCCAGCACGTCATGCATTGAACGTATAGGTCTAACGTGACAATTTTACGTGAAATGTAGCTGTTAACATGTGGAAACGGTAAAAACTGGAGAGAAGACAAACAAGGGCTGAGCGTAATTTGTAATAATTTACATACCATCTGCTCTTCAATAACATGAGTTACGTTCTGTGTACAATACTTACTTACTTACTTACTTACTTATACAGAGAGGACACTGTGGAACAACGTGGTCGTGGTCACGGCTCTGAGCGTGGTGTGCTCGACTGCAAGCAGTTGAATGCTCCCTGTCGTGGCTTCCCGCCGTGCTGCCAGAATAATGTCTGTTACTGGGAGAGTGGCTTCAGTCCAACTCGGGTACGATCCAGACTTTCAGTTTGCATCTTTACAGTCGAAACTCATAAATTCGTCATTCGTCTTTGGCACTAGGACAGATTTGCTCTTGAAGGGTCATCGTGTCGCTCAGAGGAAAGGCTGGAATAATTGCAAGCTTGGTCACCCTTCTCGCTTGCTTAAGAGTAGGCCTATGGAGTAAAGTAGTTTGTGTGAGATTATTAGACTAGGAGTCCTGTCGTACTTTAGCTCTAGTTCTATAGCATAGTGGTGCTGCGTTGTCTGTTACAGATTGGTATAATCATTCTGAAAACTCGGCTCGTAACACGTTTGCCTTTGAACGTTCATAAAATGTCTCTTTTGAAGTGTTTCACTGTTTCAGACTTTGTATCTAGTGTTTACACTGCGCAGCCACCAATCGAGCTGTTTACGATAATTTATCGTACATGTATGAAGTTACTCGCATCAAGTTACGTTTACGCTGGTTTTCCTGATAACAATAACAACTATGACACCACAAAGTCCCCCGTGAGTGTGTAAATTAACGAGAAACAGAACTAATTGTTTTAGGGGCTGACTATCAAAACTTACAGGGTACGACGTAAAAACATAACCGTGAATCGGCTGAATGACAATACGACATTTTAGGGACAGTATTTATAAAATATACCATATAAGTCAGAGGCATAGAGCTGGACATTCATCAAGGTAACTTTTTGACATCTGGGCACTCTGACGCTAAGTAACAGGTTGGCCCCGGTGAAACCTAAGGCTATACAGTATGGTTGATATATGCATACAATATAGAACAGTTTCTATCGGTAGCCTACTTGTTAACATACTTTTTGTTTACATTGCTTATTATGAGTATCGTGTATGTTGTGATACAGCCAGGCAGGTGTGTGACATGCGTCCAGCGTGGACAGATGTGTCAGCGAGATAGACAATGCTGTGAGTCACTCATCTGCCAGAAAGAGACGTCGTACACTGTCAACGGCAGGTAGGTCTGGCCACAGAAGCACAGTGATAAGTTCATGTTGGAAAATTTAAGTTCCGTCTATTCATTCCGTTTGAAAGATTGATAGCCTAGGGTTAGGGTTAGGGTTAGGGTTTGCGGTCCTCTCCGAACGTTCTTTGAACGACGTTATGGTGTTAATCTGTCGGCGAGAAATAACCGTTCTGAAAGAATCAAAAATTGCAAACATCGAAAAGTGCTAAACATTAAAAATTGTGCATCGTTTAAATTAAAAAGCTGTTTTATTGGAAATTTTCGCCGTATAGAATTTGTCTAAAAATTCTATTTTACACCACCGCAGAAGAGCGCACTTAAACTGTCAACTGCCGTGATGACAGTTTTGATGGCGTTTAAAATTATTAGTGACTAGTGAGATTATCGGCGGAGTTGTCGTTGGAACTTCAGATGAAATTTAAATTAACCCTTTGACGCCCACCGTTGCCATATAGGTATAGCTATAAAGCATCCTGTGCCAGACCGGGTTAAGTCGTCATTTGTAATTTTTGACATCCGGACACTGACGCTCATCCCTGAGCGTCAGAGTGTCCGGATGTCAAAAAATCAAATGACGGCTTAACCCGGTCTGGCAGAGGATGTTTTATACCCATATGGCAACAGTTGGCGTCAAAGGGTTAACATGGTACTGTATTACTGCTGACAGGTGCGATGTGAAGTTGCCGCTGGGTGCCGAGTGTCATGACAATGACCAATGTGAGAGCGAGTACTGCGACATCCACTGGTACAACGACATAGTGATGGGCCACGGAGGACGCTGTGCCAATCGTTAACAACACGACCTCCACTCGGGGCGACTGAAAATGCAGGACTGGAAAATGCGGGACCATCGAAAATGCAGGGGTGGAATATGCAGGACTGGAAAATGCGGCACCAAATTGCAGGGGTGGAAAATGCGTAACCAA
>Ga0056114_1000821_pt1 | contig 12357 bp, 10 predicted proteins | sample WorMetHERISLAND1_FD_77005 | JGI IMG/M metagenome (GOLD analysis project Ga0056114, IMG submission 77005) | Marine gutless worms symbiont microbial communities from Max Planck institute for Marine Microbiology, Germany - Olavius loisae HERON... ...
ATAGTGACCAATTCGGTGATCCGGACCCGATCTACTGCTAGAATTTTCTTGGTTTGTATCTACTTACTTAATTATTTCATCAACCGCAAATTTCCTGCAGTCAAGCAGTCGGTATTTTTGCTAAATCAAAAATTCAGTAAAATGTGGCAGGGGTCGAAAGTTCTATGGAACAAAACCAGGGGACGAAAGTTCCTGATACCTGGACTAAGACCAAAGTTGACCGTTCAGATTAGTGTTTGGTCTCAGCCAAAAGGCTCAGCCACGGTCTCAGCCAAAAAGTAAAGTGACCCATTGTCTAAAGCTGCCTTTTAAAATAATCCAAATATGCTAGAAAATTTAGAAACTTTCAACGTTTAAATTTTACTTTCACTTCATTATTTTGTCATGATGTTGGTTACCCGCGCGCAGCGGCAGCGCCTCCGCCTGCATTTCGACCGCTCCGTCAGCGGCACTGCTTTGAAATCAACTCTGCCAAAAAACTCGTTTATGAGCAGAATGTAGCTACTCTAAACACGGTGTTTAAACGTGAGTTTTTACAGCGGTACCATATAGTTTTAAATGTAGGTCTACTACCAATGAAATGTATTTCAGTTGTTATTACTAGTGCTTGTCCAGTCCAGTGTCCATTCATAGTTGACTTACCAGGTGACTTACCAGGTGCAGCCGCACCTGTTCCAGAGGATCCTTAGAACACGTGAGGCCATCGGGGAAGACGAACCAATCAGTCCATAAAGAATCCCATCGAATCTCTTCTCATAATATTGAGACCAAAAACAGACCATTCTTGAACGCGTTGATGCCAGCAGGGTCAATCACATGCTGTGGTAAACTGTTCCATAGATCGATGACTCGCTCTGAGAAAAAGAAACGCCTCAAATCCAATGAACAGTGATTCTTTAGAACCGTGGCTGAGTGACCTCTAGTATTGTTGACGTGACTGAGTCTGAAATACCGGCAGAATGAAGTCAGTGACAGTCCTTTATACATACTGAAAACTTCCAGCAAATCAGCACGATGTTGTCTTTCTTCAAGTGTCCATAAACCTAACTGTGCAAGACGAGTGTGATATGGCAGCTGCTTCATTCCAGGAACCATGCGTGTGAATGTGTGTTGTACACGCTCCAGCAAGATTCTCTCCTTCACGTAGTTGTCGAATGCCGTGGATTTCACTAATTAGTTTTGCTATACAGAAGTGGATTTCGTACTAGGTGAGTGGATTTCGCTCTTTAGGCAGTGGATTTCGCTAACTAGACAGTGGATTTCGTGGCAGTGACTGGATTTCGTGGATTTCATGAATTTCGCTTTTTAGGCAGACCCGTGGGCCAGTATGCCTGAAAACTGCAGAACACCGCAGACCACCCCAGGACTGCCAGGAAAACCGCAGACCACCGCAGAATACAGGTGTTTATATTGTATGTGACACTGTGCCGCTGACGGACACAAAGTAAGTTAGTCAGTCAGTAAGTAGGGTAAAGTAGTTGTGCTCGTGGACTTTTTATGTCATTTTACTGCAGTCGTATTTTTTACTATCGACGTCTCATTAGATTTTTGTATACTATTAGAAGTAAGATACATTAATATGTAAGTTTGAATGTAATTAGGGCGTTACTGCTTGCTATGCTTATTTGACAAACGTTAACACGAAAATTACACATACAGTGTTGTTCTGCAGTTTTGCTGCCAGTCTCACTGCGTTCTGCGGTGTGTCTGCAGTTTTCCTGACATTCCTTGGGTGGTCTGCGGAGTTCTGTTTGTGGGAGCATATGTTTGACAGGAAGAGCGAAATTCAGGGCTTCCGCATTCCAACTCCCAGTTTGAAGATGGGGTATTCAGATGTTCCTTTTTTGTAGTCTGCTTTTATCCTAACTTATAAATTACATGCAACTTTAGTTATTCACTTTTTGTCTCATATAAATCAAATTACTATGCACGTCTGTGATGCACATGTTGTCAATGTCATACCATTACGTCTCATCAGACACTGTAATAAATTAATTTGTGTATGACCTGTAGAGAAATCTATCTCAAGTGAAAGTTTTATTCAAAGCATTATGCTTGTTAAACGTTTACAAGCACTTTCATGGCATTGATGCTATCAGTTTAAGAGACTTAAAAATTTTACTATGTTGGTATGCTGCTGTTTTACTGATTTTCCGATGTCACATCAAACACCACACTTGTTGTTGTTGTTATTGCTTTGCCGACAAGTGCCGTAGCGTCGCCCCTCTGTGACCACGGTTGACAGCACGCCTCGAGAGGTCTGCAGGTGGAAGGTTGTTGTCTGTCCACAGCTGATCGACCCATCTGCTACGGGGACGGCCTGGGCGGCATTGCCACTGACTGCTTGGTGGTCGACCGAGCGATAGGTTGATGTGACAGTTGAGTGCCTTGTGGGCTGGAACGTCATCTGGCAGTCTGGCTACATGGCCAAAATGGGCATTATGCCGGTGACTGGTGGTATCAGAGATGGATGGACGACCAGTTGTCATGGAGGTGTCTTCATTCCGGATGAATTGGTGCCATTTGATTTGCAGCAGTTGCCTTTGACACTTCATACGAAAAGCCTTGAGGGCTCTGGAATCGGTGGAGAGAAGAGACCAAGTTTCGGCTGCATATAATAACACGGACTGCACCAGGGCATGGTAAATGCGCGTTTTTGTGGTGAGTGAAAGGCATTCGTTCTTCCAAATGTGTTGGAGTGATGACATTACTGACGACGCTCTGTTAATTTCTGGGTGGCAATAGCCGTCGGAGGTGAAAACGCTGCCAAGGTAGACAAAGTTGTTTACACTTTCAACTGCGTTTCCATCTACTCTACGATGGTAGGCAGTTGAGTACTAGCACAGTTCTGATGCTTTTTTTGGCCATGAGACTCGGAGGCCAAGTGCGGCGGCTGTGTCCTTGAAGTTGTCTAGGCAGGAGGCAGCTTCAGATGCTGAATTGACAAGGAGTGTCGTATCATCCGCGTATACCAAATCACTGAAGTGGTCATGGCCCACTACTATTTCTGGTTTCATCGACATATGCCGTAAGATCCAATCGATGGCGATGCTGAAGAGGGCTGGTGCGAGAACACAGCCCTGTGTCACGCCGCTTGTTGTCTGGAGACGGTCGGAAAAATTCTGTCCGAGGCGGACTCGAACGCCCGTGTTCTTGTGGAGAGCTGCTATAAGATCCAAGAGGAAGTCCAGGATGCCACGATTGCGCAGTGCTTTCCATAGCGCTCGCCTATCGACTGAGTCAAAGGCGACTTAAGTTGATTCACAGTAATTAATTACTGTAGATGGAAGTTTAAAGTTTTGGCATTGTCATGCCAGTGATCAGTTAAGTGTTAAAAATAGATAGCAATAGAAGATTGCAGTGCACTGCATTCTGTATCTTTATGCCATGTCAGTACATGTGTGAATGTCACATCAGACAGTGTGCAATTCACCATATACCTAACTGGTTTTGTTTAGTGACATTGAAGTGTCTGGCAAATTTCGGTGTCGCTGTGTGAGTGATAGATTGTGATTGTGAGTTGTGTAAAATCACGTGTCTGCTGGCTAATAAACTTAAGGACTAGGAGCCATTACAAATCATGCCAGCAACAAGATTGTAACAACCATATCGTGAAATTTGTTCTGTTGCAACTCTGCTGTAGGATTGGGTGATTTCGGTCGGCTTACTCTGAAGGTGTCACCTCCATTATTTCACAACACGCACAGTGATAATGTTGCTATTTCATGTGATCGGCGGAAAGCACGACGTCTGACAACATTTTGTAAAGGAATCTGCTTCAGTGCACGGACTATTGCTCCACTGGAACGCGTTCATGTCCGCGTCACTGATGTTTCATCTCTGTGGAGTGGTGCACTGCGCTTTGGCTTCTCTTCTCACGATCCTGCTTCATTGCTTGGAAGTAGTTTGCCACGTTATGCTTGCCCAGATCTGACCAACAGGCCTGGATACTGGGCGAAAGCTCTTCCGGAAAGACTTGCCAGTCGTGGGACCGTCATAACGTTCTGCTACACGCGGAATGGTGATGTGGTCTATGGCATAAATGGTGAAGACAAAGGTGTATTTCTCAACAGTGTAGATGTAATACGACCGTTGTGGGCACTGATTGACATTTATGGAAATACAGCTGCTGTGGAATTTGTGGGTAAGAATATTTCTGCTCTACACATGTGTAGTAACTTATTGCTCTAGTTTATGTCTTTTTACTGTCGTATTTTCGCACTATTGCCAGTTAACTGATTATCTTTTACCTTTATTACCTTTGCCGCTGCACCACTAGGGATGTGACGGAGCCAGCCAATATCCGCATCCGTCGGATGCGGATTTCATGTGCAAAATCCGTTGGATTCGGATGCGGATACGGATTTGTCGCGTGATCAAAATTACCAGCTATTATGGCTACTGTAATTTATTTATTTACTTAAAATTAAGCAGTTGCAAACGAACTAGCAGTGAACAATTGAAATAATTGTGATTGTTTTCAAAAAAGTAAAGAAAACACAATAGACCTCCATCAATCAATGTACTGTTATTCAACCTTACTTCCACTGTAACGTCAACTATGGTAGAGATGCATCGAATTATTTTGGCAGCCGGCAGGTCACTGAATTTAGCCAGCAGTTAGCAATTTTGAATCCGACACGATCAGATTTCAAGTATCCGTCGGATTTTGGACTTCCGAAAAAGTGCCCGATTCCGTCGGATTTGGATGCGAATTCGGAATCCGTCACATCCCTATGCACCACCGCAGATAGTGTTTGGGTACATATGTGTTTTTATAGCCAGTGTTGTCGTGAATGTGTGTTTTCAGAAGGTCCTTCTGCAAGCAGCTTGCCTCTGCCGGCTGAGATGGATATCTCTCTGCACTTGCCTGATGAGTCTGTATTGCATACCCAGCAGCCGCCTAGTGATACTCCACTGATTGATTTCGGCAAGATGTCTCCCAATCGTGCTGTCACTGACGTGGACCCAGTGAAACTGTCTTTGCAGCCTGACACATCGCGTTCTGGCAGCACAAAGTGGAACCATATGTTGCCGTTGTTACCGTCTGTGTTTCACGCTGACACTACGGGACGCAATGTGTTTGTGTCACCTGATGGCGCAGTTGCTGTCCGACGTGCCAACGAGTACTGTAATGCGTACGTGTTTACGAGGAATCCATGCCAGCTTGACGACGCACTGTGCATCAGTATTCTTGGCATTGATGCTTCATTCAACGGCAGCTTAGCATTTGGCCTGACATGCTGTGATCCAGCTGCACTTTGCACTGACCTCCTTCCAGACGACTCGGACCTGCTTCTTGATCGACCTGAATATTGGGTTGTGAACAAAGACGTCTGTGCTGAACCGGAAGTCGGCGATGAGCTAATTTTTCACTTAACGAAAGAAGGTGAAGTGAACGTGATTATCTGTTAGCTACATGAGATTGACATCTGTAATATGTAGTAGAGTGTGTGTGGTGCATAAGCACATATAGGACGCAAAGCAGTAATGATCAGTTAACAAAGGAAGTAATTTGTTAGTTTACACATGAGCACGATAGGTCCAGTCCATCTCTGCTGCCTAAACCAGCCATGGGTCTTGCAATATGATGGTTGACGTGGACCAAGCTGATCATAGTGCCTAGTATAGATTAGAGGCTCAGAGAAACACTGCTCTTAGGCCAGACAGGTTAAGGGGGTACCACGGCGGCAGCCCCACTGCCGTTCAGGCCTGGCAACCCTGCCCTCTGTGGGAGCCATCCCCTAGTCGCCCCATATTATTGTAGACTAGGGGATTTGCTGTGTTTTGTGTTTATTTTGTCATTATTGTATTTTTTCTGTTAATTGTGTATTCTCTGTGTTCCTCCTGTACTTTGATACTGTTGGTTGGGTCTTGTGACCTGTAAAAAACCGTCGCCCGTATAACCTATACTGTGTTGGTGGAGATGTTAAACCCTGCTCAATTAATCAATCAATCAATCAATCAGTCAAACCAGACAGGTTAAGTATAGTGCATGCATTGGGATGCATGATCTCATATCAAGGCTAGCAGTAGTGCAAGACACATACACACTTGTAGAACCAGTCCCAGGGTGCCTAAGTGTGTCCTGATGCATTGCTATCAGTGCCTTGGTCGACTACTGTAGCACGTGCAGCCTGACTTTTAGGAAGCTCATTGGGTGAGTAAACAAATGGTTGATATGACAATAATGGTAATTATGTGCATGTTTTGTTGACGAGTTCTTTCTGTGTACATAGGTGAAGTCCACTACATACGTAATGGATGCCAGATATCGACACTTATGCATGTCGACACATCTTTACCGCTGTGGGCATTACTTGACATATATGGAGCTGTTCAGAAAGTCCGCTTATTAGGTAACTGTTCAAATTCTTTGTGTGGCCATTTTTATGTACATTACTAATGTTGTGTTATGCAATCCAAAAATCTGTTATAATTACACATGATGACCAGTTATTATGAAAATCTGCAAAACTGGAAGACAGAATCATGAAAGCTGTCATGTCAGATAGTAGTAAGAAGCAACGACAGTAGCTGTCATCGTATCATCTGTTTGTGGATGATCGACGATTGAAGTTCAGTGTTTTGTTTGCTGCTGTAATACTCCGGAAGTTACTGTGTTAACTAGTTCTTAATCTGTCTGGAATGGTAACGGTCTCTCATACTGCCCATGTACGTTATACAGGATGGGCCAAAAACTTGCATTGTCATTCAGATGCTAGAATAACAACTGATTATTCTTTGTAAGTAGCCAAAAGTTACTATGCCTACTAAATGTTTTTTTTCCGGCAGTTCAGCTGATGTTGGTTTGAAATGCTGCAAGTTTGTGACATAGTGACATTCTGCACTTGATATACACTGTGTCCAGTGCCGTAAGATGACTGCTATAGCATGTTTCATCTATTGATCAATTGCACTGTCAGTGAATTGTTGGCTGATGATGCCTAAGCAACTGTGTAACGCTTCTTTCAGATGCTCATACCAGTAACAATGGTTTCTATATTGAATAGTCAATTTGATTAAGGTCGGGGCTGCTATTGACTTACATGATCACTTTTCGAAGAACAAAAGTGCAAGGTTTAATTTCACACATATTGCAATATTAAATTCTGCATGTTTTTAGCCTTCTCAGCATATGACGCTGTAATTTTGAATCATAATTAACGATGTCTGATGTCTGTTTTGTTGGAGAGAATGTGAGTTGTGAATGTCGGAGAGTATGTGATTAGTGGTTGATCATTGCAGGAACAGTCCATGATTATCTGCTGGTGACTGGATCAAATCCTTCCAATTCGGTCAACGAGGCAGGTACAATGTCTCTAACGCCTCCACCGCGGCCGCCACCTCCCAGAAGCATACCACAGAGGCGTGAGCATCATTCGTCACTGCCACCAGCATTGCCACCAAAAGAGCGACACTCTACAGTCTCGCTGACACTGGCTGAAATGAGTGAAAAGCCACCGGCTCCCTCTCATCTTGTACCACCGCCGCCATTGCCAGAACCTCGCCAGAAACGCAAAGAAATGTCACCGGTTGGTTGCTGCAGAAGTGCAGTGGCTGATCATTTGGCCAGCAAGGTTGCACCGCCGCTGCCTGTCAGCACAGATGATAGAAAACAAGATCGCGGTATCTTGATACCACGAGCGATCGCAGGACCTGGTAACATGACTTTGCCGAAGAATGACTGTCATTCTACGATTGATCCAATGCGATTAAAGCTAGATGCTGCGAGGGTTGGTTTGAAAGGCAAAACAATTCCACGGGTGTCGTCTGATTTACACTGGCCACTCGATTCAGCCACGTCATCTACAAAGGAGTCTGCAGTGGCGCCAGTTGACATTGCTTTAGCAGCGGAGTGTTCAGTCTGTCTGGAACGACCAATTGACTGTGTCCTGTACATGTGCGGACACATGTGTATGTGTTACGAGTGTGCTATTGGTCTGCATCTCGCCTGTGCTGAAGGCGGCAGTTGTCCAATTTGTCGACAGACTATAAGGGACGTCATCAAAATATATCGATCATAATGAACACTTGTGTTGGGTATAGTGAGCTTGTGTATTAGATACGTTTAAGCAAGTCAAACAGTATGTGGTGTATATCTAATTGTGTTTCAGCAGGTATGATCAGGCATATAGCTATAGATATGTCACACAAAGCAATATTGTTCCTTGTACATCTGGAGGTATATTGTACAGAGCAATATAGTATGTTTTTGTTATACCATACTACACTGTGTCCACAAAAGTGGATATGATGAATTACTGTTAATGACTTTGACCAATTAATGCATAATTCTTCCATACTTATATACAGTGGTTGAGTTCACTATAGTGTTAATCTGTTTTCTAACCGAAACGTGACCTCAGCCAATGTGTGCGTCAATTGATTTTCTTTGAGTGAGCAAAATTTTATGCCAATCGCATTTCACTCCTTTACTTTATAATATTTTTCAATACCCTGCTTTAACCTGACAATTTCCCAGCACACTAATCAATTTTCTTATTTGACAATAATAATTGTTACGTTTTTGGTTGTTTTTGTTGTTTTGTTTATATTACTGCCATGTAAGTAAGTAAGTAAGTAAATATGTAACAATTTAACAGTCCTGGTAAGAGCATTACAGGCATGGACTGCGGACCGGCTACATTTGTCTTGTCTTGTCATATAAGTCTTGAGCTGTGGACTAAAACTAGTGAAACTGTCAGCGGTTCATACAAATAAGGAATACAGTGATACCATTAAATAATGATACGACAATACCAGCTATCACAAACAGATCACATAGCCATGGGTGCAGTCCAGTCTGCGATTGAGTTTTTATTGGTACATAACTCAGCATATCCAGTTCAAGCTGCATGATTTCATCCGTCTGCATACATAGATACCAAAATTTATTAAAGAGGGTCATGTGAGCGAGAGAATGCAACTGTTCTATGTGATATTATAATCTGCTATTCATTGATTGATAACGACATTTTAATAAACAAATGCTATATTTTCGAAGTTAGTCCATTTTGTAGGATTTAGAACAGCTGTAAGTACTTTGGCCATTGTATGCATCCACTACTACCAGTTTGAAACTTCTGCTATTTTGAGACTAATGAACACAAGCGGTGTTTGACATGAAATTTTGTATCTTTAGATAATGAATGACAAATGAATAAATAAATTGTTGTAGAAATATACAGTACTTTGTCACAAATATTTGCAGTAGTCCAGTGTATCTGCTTTTTAATGGACATGGTGTAGATGATGTCATTGTAAAATGTTGTTTTCATACGAAATGACATTACATTTTACATTATGTTTTCTATTAAAACATAATTCCAGAAATGTTACAGTAAAAATTGATACAGTCTTCCGTTCTGCAGAACACCACAGCAATAACTGTTCTGATGCTGCAAATGTTGCGTTAACATGTTTGAAGTGTTTGTGTTTCTTTGATATATGTAATGAGTACAGTAGACTTTGTGGAACTGCTATTGAGTGGTGGTGCGGCTTAGCAGTAATGCGTTGGTCTTAATCAATGTAGTTACTCTACATTAGGCTCGGTTTGTAACTAAGTGGACTCAGCCTTCTACCCTCTGTGGGATGGTCAAATGAGTATCAGCCTTCGGGCTGAGTAATAATGATAAATGGCAACAGTGGGTGTAGATGATGGCAGCCTACAGTCGGGACTCACAACTTGAGTCAGTTGGCTTGGTCTGAGGGTTGGTACTGAGTCTTCATTCATGGTATGAACCAAGTGATGATGGCACTGTGAACATTGTTCACACCCCGTAAAGGTTTATCCTTGTTATGACAGGTTATAAATTGTCAGGTTATTATTATTATTACTGTTACTATTATTTATTATTAGTATTATTATTGCAGTCGCACTTTCCGTTCTTTAGGAAAAGATTGTATTTTCCCATCTGGAGATAATTATGGAAAGCTTTATTGTATTTATGTGTGTGCTCCTGATGTTGGTTATTTAAGGGCAGTACTGCCTGTAGAACGTAGTAAATTGAGTAATAATGGATAATCGTCTTTGTTGCTGAAGGTAATTAACAGTTGTTTGACCAAAAATGTGAAGATAAATGTTGGTAATTCACATTCATTTTATGGTGTGAAAGAATGTTAATAAAAATTTTATCGAAGACTGTTACAACGATTTGTCATTATTACTGGAGTCCATAGACGTCTGTGTTTTAATTGTTTTAATTAATGTTGGAAATCCTGCTCATTGGTGTATGGCTGAGAGTGGTTCTGGAGTGAGAACATCTTGCATTGATGTAAACTACCACCGAGCATTGTTGCACAGATTTAATCTTTTCCACTATGTACTTTGTTATGTCAACTTTTCGTTGGGGTTCACATTTTCGTTATCCAAAATTAAATTCAGAATTGTCTTGTGTGCATGCATTTGACTTAATCCACGGTGTTCATGCTCATTTGTTTGTCACAAGTTACAGTGACTCGTGGTTGCTTGTTGTTGGTGAATGAATTGAGAAAGTTTAACGTGCAGGGGGTCATCCTAGTCTGCCACACATTACCATAAAATTAAAATATAAAGTAGAAACCGAAACAAAAAAAGCTGATATGCTGTAAGTAGTGGTTTCTGTCCCATTTCTCAAAAGGCAGTCCTAAGGTATCCAGCAGACAAGGAGGAAAAGGTTGGTGGAACATTAGATCTCAGTCCAGAGTGAAAGACTGAAGGAGTGATAGATTGTGAGAATGAAGACAGGGACTGTAGTGAGGTGATATGTACAAGATGAGATGAATCAGGAGGGTAGTGAAGAGGACTGAATGTAGAAGGTAGCTGCTTCTAAGATGATACATATGTAAAAAAAAAGCAGTTGCTGACTTGTAATGACGAAGATGCAGATAGTCTATGTAGTGTAACGTTTGATGAGGAGCGGGTTACTATGAGTACACTGAACAGAGATGAGGTTGTGTAGTTAGTCCAGTTGGCTGGTTGTGAGAACTTTATATGTGAGTGAGAGGAGCATATGTTTTTCTGTCTTCATGTCATGATTGACCATCATTGACCGTCTCAATCCTGTTTGAAGTTGTATGCACTGTGGCTGTACCACCGGTAACAAGGTCATGTGCCATACTCGTGTCGACTCCGCAAATGTACACTGCCTTCTTCTTGCATATGTTGTTCCTTGCTGCTTAGCCATTAATTTATCTGTTTTCTAAACCGAGTTTGATTACAAAAAGTTAGTGTTATTGTCTGTCCCTGTTGTCTTATGCTGAGAGGTAATTTGACTATCTGCTGTCAGTTACACTGCTGTCGTGATCTGTTCTCGTGGTTACTTGGTTATATTGATGCCATTGTGATGATGATGTTAACACTTGATAACACGTTTGATTCGCTGTCAGGTACACATATTGTAGTTTAGTGCCATTTTCATGTGATTTTGTTTAGTATTCTTTGTTTTTGCTATTTTTGACGAATGTGTGCAATGTGCATGATCAGAGATACAGTGTTCCATAACAGCTTTCTTATAAATCTGATAATTCTTACATGAAGTTGACTGTGCTTGACATATTTGTCAAGTGTGGCCCACATGCTAACTGATAATAGACAACAAATGGTCGCAAAAGGTCAGAGGTCATCTGTCTCCAAAGATCAAATTATATAGCAGATATAATGCGAAGTTTCTTCGTTTCTGTTGTCCTGTGTAGAATGTTATCATTCATCTGTAAGAAGTCGTTATGAAAGTCAGAACAGTAGTTCTGGTATGACTTTCTTTTAACTTTAATGTCTATTCTATTCATCAAAACCTTAGCAATTAAATTAGCACTACACTATCTACACTATCATCAAACATTGTATTAAACCTTAACCAGCTATCCACCTTATTACACTTTCTGGCGGTTATTTACAAAACTTAGAACATTTTCTGTTCACTTATTTCACTTGTCGCACGTCTCTGCAACTGCTTAGTTTTATTGTTAGTTGGTAGCTAATTAATCATGAAAACCTGTTTTTATATTTTGCTTGCTGTGACACTTCAGTCATTTGTTTGGTGTTTGTGTATTTTGTCCAGTATTTAGTCGTTGCTGATAATACACTGTGTTCAGAAAAAAACTCCCACTCACATTTTCTTTCATATCTCCATGAGTGATGTGTAGATTTAAACAAAAATTTGCAGTGAATATACCCAAGGAACGATGGATTCTGACAATGTACAAATTAGATATTCATTGCGGCCGTTGACGTCATTATGACTTCACATTTGTAAACGTTTGCAAATAACGACCTCCAGACAGAACACAGCCTATTCACAGCATAATTCAACGACTGATAATTAATAATAGTCAGCTATTTAACACACGTCAACAAGAATATTACTGTGTTATTGA
>Ga0056114_1000822_pt1 | contig 12354 bp, 13 predicted proteins | sample WorMetHERISLAND1_FD_77005 | JGI IMG/M metagenome (GOLD analysis project Ga0056114, IMG submission 77005) | Marine gutless worms symbiont microbial communities from Max Planck institute for Marine Microbiology, Germany - Olavius loisae HERON... ...
TCACCTGTTCCTAAAGGAGTGCGAATGGCGGTTCAATGGAGGTGATCACCGGGAACTGCTTAACCAATTAAAGACATGGGTGAATTCGAGACAAAAACGTCCTTAGCTAGGACAGCCCCTTACTTTTTTAGTTGAATCTCGATCAATATGTCATTGGAAATGAAACAAAATTGTGAGTCCTGCGCCGATCTATTGACACCGGACGGAGCGGCTTTCATCTGTTCCTACGAGTGCACCTTCTGCTCTCCTTGTACGGAGAAAATGGAAAACACATGCCCCAATTGCGGCGGCGATCTGGTGCCGCGCCCGAGGCGCGATATCAAGTGATTAACCCAGGAAAGGAACCAATACATGCAATCTGACCCGGTGGTCATCGTCGGTGCGTCACGGACGCCGATGGGAGGCTTTCAAGGCGAGTTGTCGGCGCTGTCGGCGCCCGAGTTGGGCGGTGCGGCCATCAAGGCGGCGCTTTCCGGGGCCGGTGTGGCGCCCGACGACGTCGACGACGTCATCATGGGGCTCTGCCTTTTCGCCGGCCAGCGCCAGGCGCCGGCCCGCCAGGCGGCCCACAATGCCGGCATTCCCTGGGACGCGGGCTGCACGACCATCTCCAAGATGTGCGGCTCGGCCATGAAATCGGCCATGTTGGCCCATGACAACATCCTGGCCGGTGCCCACGACATCATGGTCGCCGGCGGCATGGAGAGCATGACCAACGCGCCCTACGTGCTGCCCAAGGCGCGCGACGGCTACCGCATGGGCCACAATCCGGTGTGGGACCACATGTTCGTCGACGGTCTGGAAGACGCCTATGAACAGGGCAAGCTGATGGGCAGTTTCGCCGAGGATACGGCGCAGCATTACCAGTTCACACGCGAACAACAGGACGATTTTGCCATCGAGTCCCTGACCCGGGCCCAGAACGCCATCAAGGACGGCACTTTCAAGGCCGAGATCGAGCCGGTCACCGTGAAGACCCGCAAGGGCGAGACGGTCATCGACACCGATGAACAGCCGCTCAACGCCAATCTCGACAAGATCCGCGGTCTCCGCCCGGCCTTCGCCAAGGACGGCACGGTGACGGCGGCCAATTCCAGCTCCATATCCGACGGTGCCGCCGCCCTCGTGCTGATGCGCCTATCCGAAGCCGAGAAGCGGGGCCTAACGCCGCTCGCCAAGATCCACGCTCATTCGACCCATGCCCAGGAGCCGGCCTGGTTCACCACAGCACCGGTCGGCGCCATCCAAAAGGTCCTGGAAAAGGCCGGTTGGGAAAAGGATGAGATCGACCTCTTCGAGGTCAATGAAGCCTTCGCGGTGGTCACCATGGCGGCCATGCGCGACATCGACATCCCGCACGACAAGATCAACGTGCACGGCGGCGCTTGTGCGCTGGGCCATCCGGTCGGGGCCTCGGGCGCGCGGATCATCGTCACGCTGTTGAACGCGCTCCGTAAGTACGAACTGAAGAAGGGCGTTGCGTCGCTCTGCATCGGCGGCGGTGAGGCGACGGCCATGGCGCTCGAGTTGATGAACTAAAGGCGGAGCGGGGAGCGCATGTCAACCGTCCTGATCACCGGATCGAACCGGGGCATCGGCCTCGAGTTCGCACGTCAGTACGGCCGCGACGGCTGGCGGGTCATCGCCACCTGCCGGAATCCCATCGGCGTCGGCGAACTGGCGACCATCGAGGGCGACATCCAGGTCCATGGCCTCGATGTTACTGACGAGCGCCAGATCGCGTCGCTGGCGGGCGACCTGGAAGGCGAGGCCATCGATCTCCTGATCAACAACGCCGGGCGATACGGCCCGGTCGGCGGTGGTTACACCGATCTCGACCGCGGAGAATGGCATCGCACGCTGGAAACCAACGCCATGGCGCCCTTGGCCGTCAGCGCCACCTTCCTGCCCCATGTCACGCGCTCCGAGGGCAGGAAGATCGTCACGTTGACCTCGAAGATGGGCAGCATGGGCGACAACACGTCGGGCGGCGCCTACATCTACCGCTCCTCGAAGGCGGCGTTGAACGCCGTCATGAAGAGCTTCGCCAACGATGTCGCCGGCGCCGGCGTCACCGTCGCCGTCTTTCATCCGGGCTGGGTGAAGACCGCCATGGGCGGCCCCAACGCCCTGATCACGGCGGAAGACAGCGTCACCGGTATCCGCCGGTTGATCGACGGATTGACTCCGTCCGATACCGGCGCCTTTTTCAATTACGACGGCACCCCCGTGCCCTGGTAGGCTGGAGATCATGAACCTCTCGGAAGAACAGACCCTGATCCGCGATATGGCCCGCAAGTTCGCCGCCTGGCGCCGGGCGCGCTCGAGCGAGACCGCGAGGCCCGCTTTCCCGCCGATGAGATCAAGGAGATGGGTGAACTCGGCCTGATGGGCATGCTGATCCCCGAGGACTGGGGCGGCGCCGGCGTCGACCACGTTTCCTACGGTCTCGCCATGGAAGAGATCGCCGGCGGCGACGGTGCCACCTCGACGATCATGGGCGTGCAGACCCTGACCGAGATGATCATCGTCCGATACGGCTCCGAGGAGCAGAAATCTCGCTTCCTGCCCGGCCTCGCCAGCGGCGAGAACCTGGGTGCCTTCATGCTCACGGAACCGCAGACAGGATCGGACGCTGCGGCCATCAAGTGCCGGGCCCGGCGCCACGGCAACCGCTACATCCTCAACGGCACCAAGCAGTTCATCACAACCGGCAAATACGCCGATGTAGCCGTCGTTTTCGCCGTCACCGATCCGGACAGTGAAAAGAAAGGCATTTCCGCCTTCATCGTGCCGACGGACGGGGAGGGCTACCGGGTCTCCTCGATCGAGAAGAAGATGGGCCAGCGCGGTTCCGACACGGCGCAGATCGTCTTCGAGGACATGGAATTCACGCCTGATCTTCTCATTGGCGATGAAGGCGAGGGCTACAAGATCGCGCTCTCCAACCTGGAAGGCGGATGCATCGGCATCGCCGCCCAGGCCACCGGCATGGCTGGGGCCGCATTCGAAGCGGCGCGTGCTTACGCCAAGGAGCGCACGGCCTTCGGCAAGACCATCGCCGAACACCAGGCAGTGGCCTTCCGTTTGGCCGACATGCAGACCCAAATCGAGGCGGCGCGCCTCATGTACCTGAACGCGGCCCGGCTGCGCGATTCCGGCGAACCATGCCTCAAGGAGGCTTCCATGGCCAAGCTCTTTGCCTCCGAAATGGCCGAGAAGGTCTGTTCCGACGCCATCCAGATCCACGGAGGCTACGGTTACGTGGAGGATTTTCCGGTCGAACGTATTTACCGAGACGTCCGCGTCTGCCAGATCTACGAAGGGACCAGTGACGTCCAGCGCCTGGTCATCAGCCGCGCCCTGCTCGAGGACTAGACAATGCCCGACCCTGTCGACTTTTATTTCGATTTCTCATCGCCCTACGCCTATTTCGCCATCACCAAGATCGACGAACTGGCGGCTGTATTCGATCGCGAGGTGGTGTGGCATCCGTTCATGCTGGGTCCGGCCTTCAAGATGACCGACAACGCACCCCTGATCGACCAGCCGGTCAAAGGGAAATACTGCGCCAATGACTGGGCGCGCCTCGCGCGTTTTATGAAGTTACCCTGGTCCATGCCGGACCCGTTCCCCATCGCCACCCTGGCGGCGGCGCGCGCCTTCTATTGGATCGCGGATGAGGACAGGGCGCTCGCCAAGCGGTTTGCGCTGGCCTGTTTCGACACCTATTTCGGGCGCGGTGAGGACATCACAGCGGCGGAAAAAGTGGCCGATATCGCCGAACCGCTGGGTATCGACCGGTCCGGCCTGCTCGAAGCCGTCGCCGATCCGGCCATCAAGCAGCGGCTCAAGGACGAGACCCAGGCGGCGCTGGACGTCGGTGTCTTCGGCTCGCCGTTCTTTATCATCGACGGCGAACCCTTCTGGGGCGCGGACCGATTGTGGATGGTCAGACGCTGGCTCAAGGCTGGCGGGTGGTAACAGGTGAAGGGAAGCGGCACCGTGACAAGGCGATATCCATGACCACCCTACGTCCCACCGTGAAACCGGGAACACCGGACTTCGACGTGAATGCGACGGCGATGACGGATTTGGTCGACGACCTGCATCGGGTCGTTTCTGAGGTCAAGCAGGGCGGCGGCAAGCGGGCCCAGGAGAAACTGGTGGCGCGCGGCAAGATGGCGCCCCGCGAACGGGTGCGCGAACTGCTCGATCCGGGCTCACCGTTCCTCGAGTTCTCGCAACTGGCCGGATATGAGCTCTATGAGGACACGGTGCCGGCCGGCGGCATCATCACCGGTATCGGCCGCGTCTCCGGCCAGGAGGTGGTGGTCATTGCCAACGACCCGACGGTCAAGGGCGGCACCTACTATCCGATCACCGTCAAGAAGCACCTGCGCGCCCAGGAGATCGCCGCCGAGAACCATCTGCCCTGCGTCTATCTGGTCGACTCGGGCGGCGCCTTCCTGCCGCGCCAGGACGACGTCTTCCCGGACCGAGAGCACTTCGGGCGCATCTTCTACAACCAGGCCCGTATGAGCGCCGCCGGTATCCCACAGGTCGCCGTGGTCATGGGGTTCTGCACCGCCGGCGGCGCCTATGTGCCGGCCATGTGCGACGAGAGCATCATCGTCGAGAACCAGGGCACGATCTTCCTCGGCGGTCCGCCCCTGGTCAAGGCGGCGACCGGCGAGGTGGTGACTCCGGAGGCCCTGGGCGGCGCCGAGGTGCACAGCAAGGTTTCCGGCGTCACCGACCACATGGCCCGCGACGACGCCCATGCCTTGGCATTGGCGCGCCGCGCGCTGGGTAACTTGAATCGAGTTAAGAAGGTCGACATGGAGGTCCGCGAACCGGTTGGCCCCCTATATGACCCCGAGGAGATCTACGGTGTCGTCCCGGCCGACATCAAGAAACCCTACGACGTGCGCGAGGTCATCGCCCGCATTGTCGACGGCTCCGCCTTCGACGAATTCAAATCCCTCTACGGCACCACACTGGTCTGCGGCTTCGCCCATATCTTCGGCTATCCGGTCGGCATCATCGCCAACAACGGCATTCTGTTTTCCGAATCCGCCCTCAAGGGCGCGCATTTCATCGAACTCTGCGCTCAGCGCGGCATTCCGCTGATCTTTCTGCAGAACATCTCCGGCTTCATGGTCGGTTCCAAGTACGAGGCCGGCGGCATTGCCAAGGACGGCGCCAAGATGGTGACGGCGGTGGCCTCCGCCAACGTGCCCAAGTTCACGGTGATCATCGGCGGCAGCTTCGGCGCCGGCAACTATTCCATGTGCGGTCGCGGCTATTCACCGCGCTTCCTGTGGATGTGGCCCAATGCACGCATATCGGTGATGGGCGGCGAGCAGGCGGCCTCGGTGTTGGCCACCGTCAAGCGCGACGGCATGGAGGCGGCCGGCGAGGCGTGGTCGGCCGAGGACGAGGAGGCGTTCCGCGCGCCGATCCGCGAGCAGTACGAACACCAGGGGCATCCCTATTACGCCAGCGCGCGCTTGTGGGACGACGGCGTCATCGATCCCAAGGATACGCGCATGGTCCTCGGCCTCGGCATCTCGGCGGCCCTCAACGCGCCGCCCGAAAAAACCACCTTCGGCGTGTTTCGGATGTAGGAGGGGACGTGAACGACTTCGAGACTATCACCGTCGACAACGAGGCCGGGTGCGCCACCATCACGCTCAATAGGCCCGATGTCCACAACGCCTTCGACGAACGCCTGATCGCCGAACTGACGACAGCGGCGGAAACGCTGTCCGCCGACCACACCATCCGCGCTGTCGTCCTCACCGGCGCCGACAAGAGCTTTTCCGCTGGCGCCGACCTCAACTGGATGAAACGCATGGCCGGCTATTCTGAAGCGGAGAACAAGGCCGATGCCCGCAAGGCCGCCGACATGCTGGCTGCCTTGGCCTCCATGCCTCAGCCGACGGTGGCCCGGGTCAACGGCGCGGCTTTCGGTGGCGGCGTCGGCCTTGTCTCGGCCTGCGACATCGCCGTCGGCGCCGATACGGCCGTTTTTTCCTTGAGCGAAGTCAAGCTCGGCCTCATTCCGGCGGTCATCAGCCCCTACGTCATCGGCGCCATGGGCAAGCGCCAGGCCGGGCGTTACATGGTCTCCGGCGAGCGTTTCGACGCGGCCGAAGCGAGGCGCATCGGCCTGCTGCACGAGGTCGTCCCGGCCGATGAACTGGATGACGCCGTCGATGAAATGGTCGCCGGCCTCTTGGCCAACGGACCTTTGTCCATGGCCGAATGCAAGGCGCTGATCCGCGCCGTCGCCGACCGCCCCGTCGACGAGGCGGTGCGCAACGACACGGCGGAGCGTATCGCCCGCATGCGGGCCTCCGACGAGGGCAAGGAGGGCGTCGCCGCCTTCCTCGAGAAGCGCAAACCGAACTGGATCGGCGGAGGCTGAGGCACCGTGTTCAACAAGATCCTTATAGCCAACCGGGGCGAGATCGCGTGCCGCGTCATGCGCACGGCGAAACGCCTGGGCGTACAGACGGTCGCCGTCCATTCGGAAGCCGACGCCGAAGCGCTCCATGTTCGCATGGCCGACGAAAGCGTCCTCATCGGGCCGCCGCCGGCCGCCGAGAGTTATCTGGTTATCGACAAGATCATCAAAGCCGCCAGGGAGACCGGCGCCGAGGCGATCCATCCAGGTTACGGTTTCCTCGCCGAGAACGCTGACTTCGCCGACGCCATCGCCGCCGCTGATCTCGCCTTCATCGGGCCGCCGGCCAAGGCCATCCGCGACATGGGCGGCAAGGACACGGCCAAGGCGATCATGGAGGCGGCCGGTGTGCCGGTTGTTCCGGGATACAAGGGCGAAGACCAGAGCCTGGAAACGCTCCGTGCCGAGGCCGACAAGATCGGTTATCCGGTGCTGTTGAAAGCGGCCATGGGCGGCGGCGGCAAGGGCATGCGGGCCGTCGACGATACATCCGGATTCGACGACGCCGTCGAAAGCGCCAAGCGCGAAGCCATGGCGGCCTTCGGCGACGACCGCATGCTGATCGAGAAATACCTGACCGACACCCGACACATCGAGGTCCAGGTGTTCGCCGACAACCGGGGCGACACGGTGCATCTCTTTGAGCGCGACTGTTCCCTGCAGCGCCGCCACCAGAAGATCATCGAGGAGGCACCGGCGCCGAGTGTCGACGAGACGCTGCGGGCCAAGATGGGGGCGGCCGCCGTGCGCGCGGCAGAAGCCGTTGGGTACGTAGGCGCCGGCACCGTCGAGTTCCTGCTCGATCCCGACGGGCATTTCTACTTCATGGAGATGAACACGCGGCTCCAGGTCGAACACCCGGTGACCGAGATCGTCACGGGCGTCGATCTTGTCGAATGGCAACTCAGGGTCGCTGCCGGCGAGCCGTTGCCGAAGATGCAGGACAACCTGGCTCACTGCGGGCACGCCGTGGAAGCCCGCATCTACGCCGAAGACCCGGGCAACGGGTTCCTGCCAGCGCCGGGGCGTATAAAACATCTCAAGTGGCCCCGAAGCGGCGGGCTGGTGCGCATCGATGCCGGTGTCGAGGAGGGCGACAGCGTCACCCCCCATTACGACCCCATGATCGCCAAGGTCATCGCCAGGGGTGAGGAGCGGGCCCAGACCCTCGATCATCTCGCTCAGTTCCTGGCCCGTGCAGAGATCATCGGGCCCGGCGAGAACCTGTCGTTCCTGTCCTATCTGGTCGACCATCCGGATTTCCGGGCCGGTCGCGCTGACACGCGGTTTGTCGACGGCATCGACCCGGCGACCTTCGCGCCGCCGGCGGAACCACCGGCAGACGGCCTCATCGCCGCCGCACTTTACGTGGTCCGCGAACGCGAACAGCGCTCGGCCGAGCGAGCGGCCCGGTCCAATGATCCCTATTCGCCGTGGAACGAGACCGATTGCTGGCGTCTCAACGATAGGGGGCACCAGGACCTGACCTTCGTTTACGGCGAAACCCGCATCGCGGTTTCCGTGTCGCACAGGGGTGACGACTATGTGGTCAGTCTCGACGGGCATGACGAGAGCACCGTCACCCATGACAAGGCTATCGGACATGTGGTCGACAGCGATGGCGTCCTTCACGTTTACGGCCTCGGTCCGACCATCCGCCTCAACCTCTATGATCCCGTCATCGCCGCCAGCGAGAGCGACGAGGCGGGCGGCAGTCTGGCCGCGCCCATGCCGGGCAAAGTGACGGCCGTCCGTATTAAGGCCGGCGACAGGGTCGAGAAGGGCGACTCGCTGATCGTGCTCGAAGCCATGAAGATGGAACACACGGTGACGGCACCCGCCGACGGCGTCGTCGAGGAGGTTCATTTCGCCGTCGGCGACCAGGTCGACGAGGGCGTCGAGTTGGCGTCGCTCGATCGGGCTGACTCCGAATAGGCGAGGGGCGAAATGGACTACCCGGATAGGGTCAAAATCGTCGAGGTCGGACCGCGCGACGGCCTGCAGAACGAAACCCGCGAAGTGGCGACCAAGGTCAAGATCGATCTAATCGAACGCCTGGCGGCGGCGGGCGTGACGGCCATCGAAGCCGGCAGTTTCGTGTCGCCCAAATGGGTCCCGCAGATGGCCGATTCGGCGGCCGTCTTCGCCGGCATCAATCGCAGACCCGGCGTCGTCTATTCAGCGTTGACTCCCAATATGAAAGGCTACGAGGGAGCCATCTCCGCGAAGGCCGACGAGGTCGCCATCTTCGGCGCCGCTTCCGAGAGTTTTTCGCAAAGGAACATCAACTGCTCCATTGCCGACAGCCTGGAGCGGTTCCGCCCGCTCAGCAAGGCCGCCGCGGAGGACGGGATCCCGGTCCGCGGCTACATCTCCTGCGTCCTCGGCTGCCCCTATGAAGGCCTTATCGAACCCGCCGCTGTCGCCCGGGTGGCTGAAGAGCTGCTCGCGATGGGCTGTTACGAGATCTCGCTCGGCGACACCATCGGCACCGGCACGCCGGCAAAAGCGCAGGCCATGGTCCGGGCGGTTGCCGCGGCGGTCCCCTTGGACCAGATCGCCGTCCACTTCCACGATACCTACGGCCAGGCCTTGGCCAATATCTATGCGGCTCTCGGGCTCGGTGTCCGGGTCGTCGACAGTTCCATCGCCGGGCTCGGCGGCTGTCCCTACGCGAAAGGGGCGTCGGGCAACGTGGCGACGGAGGACGTCGTTTACATGCTCAAGGGGCTCGGCATCGACACGGGCATCGACTGGGAGGGTCTGCTGGAGGCATCCGCTTATATTTCTGACGCTTTGGGCCGGGCACCGGAATCGAAGGTGGCCCGCGCCCTTAATTCCGCTGGGACCGGGTAAGCATGGCGCTGCACCTGATCAAACTCTGCGTCGGCGTCGACCATGTGGACGAACTGGCCGGCTACCAGGCCGCCCGATTGGCCGCCGCTCGCGCGGCCGGAATAGAAAACCCGAAGATCCGTCACGTGATGCGCAACACGCCGAGGCGCGCCGCCCAGGTCCTCGACGGCGGTTCCCTCTATTGGGTGATCCGCCGGGTCATCCGGGTGCGCCAGCCCATCCTCGCGTTCGAGGCGGCCGAACGGGAAGACGGCACGCCGGCCTGTGCCATCGTCCTCGATCCAGTCCTGGTTCGGACCAAACACCGCTCTTTCCGGCCGTTTCAGGGATGGCGCTATTTCCCGGATTCCGACGTGCCGCCGGATCTCCCCGAAGGCGCCGATCCGGCCGCCGACGTGCCGGAGGAAATGGCCGACGAATTGCGCGAGCTGGGACTTATCTGACTGCCTCGAAGCCCCCGGTTGCTCGGGCCGGAATCAAGATCAATTAAAGTCGCTTCTTGTCGAATGCCCTTGAAGGCTGGCTCCCAGGAACGATAGGTTAGGGCTGGAACGAAACACACCTGTGCGGAAAAGGAAAACCGGTGGATGTCGGAAGACGACGTCGAAATCATCACCCCGCCCAATTCCCTGAAGTCTAAGGTGACCGTCGGCGGCCCGGGAGCGGTTGATCCGCAAGCCCTGGAACGCGCCGAAAAGGCGATCGCCAGCATGACCGACGACTACCTCGACTGGGTCCGCCAGGACCTGATCAAGATCGATGCCGCCTTCGATGCGTTGCGCAAAGCCGAAGGCGAGCGCAAGGAGGAACTCGATGCCGTTTTCCAGCTGGCTCACGACATCAAGGGCCAGGGCGGCAGTTTCGGTTATGACCTGATGACGGCACTCGGCAATCAGTTGTGCCGGATGATCGAACGCCTTGATCACTGCGACGACGACGTGATCGACGCCATTGGCGTGCATATCGATTCCATGAAACTGGTCATCGGCTAGGACCTGAAAGGCGACGGCGGAGCGGCCGGCGAGAAGATGTTGGCGGGCCTCGAAAAGGTTTACGAGAAGGTCCTGAAGTAGGCGTTATTCAGGCTCGACGACGCCCGTCTGTGCCGTGATCACCCCATAATGTTCGATACGTCTGTGCTTGGCGAAGTTGAACATGGTCTCCTTGCCGAAGCGACAGAGGTCGAGGTCGCAGTCGGCGACGATCACCTCGTCGTCTTCGGTTTCCGCCATGGCGACGATTTCACCGGTCGGTGCGACGATGCAGCTTTCGCCGATCATGTGATGGCCGTCCTCAGCGCCGGCCTTGGCGGCGGCGGCAACGTAGGTCGAGTTCTGATAGGCCCCGGCCTGCAGGCACAAGCGATTGTGGAACTTGCGCATATCAGGTCCCTCGTCGGCCCGTTGCGAGTTCACTGAAGGCGTATTGTAGCCGAGCAGGACCGCCTCGACCCCTTGGAGCCCCATGACCCGGAATGTTTCCGGCCAGCGCCGGTCGTTGCAGATACACATGCCGAGCAAGGTGTCCATGGCGCGCCACACCGGGAAGCCCAGATCGCCCGGTTCGAAATAACGTTTTTCCAGGTGCTGGAAGGCCCGTTCCGGATCAAACTCCGTATGGCCGGGAAGATGGACCTTACGGTACGTGCCGACGATCGCGCCACTATCGTCGACGAGTATGGACGTGTTGAAATGCCGCCCATCCGGGGTCAATTCGGCATAGCCCAGATAGAATCCGATCCCGAGTTCCGCAGACAAATCGAACAGTGGCCGCGTCACCGGTCCGGGCATCTCCGTTTCGAACCAACTGTCCATATCGGCCCGGTCTTCCGCATAGTAACGGGGGAAGAACGTTGTCAGGGCCAATTCGGTGAAGACGATGACATTGGCTTCTGCGCCAGCGGCTTCCCGCATCATCTCCATCAGGCGGCCGACCGCCGCTTCGCGGCTGTCGCCTCTCTGCAGTGGCCCTGATTGGCCGACGGCGATGCGGCGTGTCCTCGTCATGGCGTTCCTCCTTCGGTGACCGGCCTCGTTGAGCCGATCGTGCGTTACGGGCCCTTCGTCATGAATACGCGAGACGAGATTCACGCCGCCATCCGCGACTTCCAGACTGGCAACTTCTGACCGCCACCGATCCGGACCCAACCCAGTCAAGGGCAGCCGCCAGCCGGCCAGCGATGGGCGTTCTAATCGGTCACGGTGTCGAGTTGGGTTAGGAGCGTTTCTTGCCGCCCAGGTGTTCCATCCAATCCATGGCGTTCGGGAACACCTTGGAGCCGGTGCCGCGGCCGCGGATGGCGTGCTCGCAACTGTCACCTTCCTTGCGGCAGTCGGAAAAGCCCAGGCACAGGAATCCGGCCATCATGGTCACATTGACCGCGCAGATGACGCTGAAGATCGCCCCATGGACGAGGATGTTGGAAAACAGCCATGTGAGAATGGTTTGCTGGTGTTCTATGGAAAGCCAGATGGTCATCCAGAACTGCAACACGCCGAGAAAGACGAAGCCGTTTGCGGCCCATTCTTTCTGAAGGCAGAAATTTCTCAGAGGCTTGCATACCGACATGGGGTCACCTATGAAAATTGCGGGTGATCCTAATTGCCTTAAATTATTTATGATTACTAGGGTATGATTAAGAAAATCGTAAATTGATGATCTAGGACAGATTCTGGGCTGCGAAAGGCACGCATGGCCGGGAAACCGCATTTCTGGCCGAATTGCTCCGTTCCTCCTGTGGTTCATGGACGGAGGCGCTGATATGAGGCGGTAGGCGGCGGCGAGGTTGATGCGAAACCGAGGGTCGGGTTCTCCAACTCCACCTCTCCAAATCGCCTCGATATCGATGCCGTAGGGCCGGGCGCGGGGGTGCCCAAAAAAAACGGCGGCCGAAGGGCCGCCGTCCAGACCGCTGACAAACCCCATCATTTTTTGGTGGGGTTTGTTGTTTAGGGCTTTTGAGCGATGTGTTGGGCGATTTGCCGGAATATCGGGAAGTCCGGTTTAATGCCGCTCCTGGGCGTGGA
>Ga0056114_1000823_pt1 | contig 12349 bp, 10 predicted proteins | sample WorMetHERISLAND1_FD_77005 | JGI IMG/M metagenome (GOLD analysis project Ga0056114, IMG submission 77005) | Marine gutless worms symbiont microbial communities from Max Planck institute for Marine Microbiology, Germany - Olavius loisae HERON... ...
CCCTGGGCCCCCTCCTTTAGCACATTCTAAATACGCCACTGTCCACAACAGCATACAGCTCGCCAACCTTCCATGAGACTTGGAGCGTCTGTGAGCCAGTAGCGACGGCCGTGACATCACGCGGAGGCGCCGACGGTTCTGTGTGATAAACAAAATAATAATTTGTCAACACAGTAAACACACATCTACCCAGTCTCACCATAATCAGCAGTCATCGTTTTGTTAGAATTAGACCATGTAAAAGATTAAAAGTCGCTTGCATTTTCAGTCATTATCAGTGGAGTTAGCAAGGATTTGTTTATTTTATGTATTTTAATGTAGCCTATATGATCCGAAAATTGGACCCAGTTATGTCTCCCCCGGCGCCTATTTTACTGCTCTAATAACATCTTTACAGGACTTTTTTCATCCATCTTGCAAAGCTTTCAATGCTTCTAAGTTTTCCGACACTTCTCGTTTTCCATTCTCACACTGACCGGCGGCGCAGTAGTTGTACCTTCCTCAGTGGTAGTGGCTCTCAGTACGACGCTCGGTTGACTGATGCCGATCTCATTCTCAGCGAGCAGTCTGATGCGATACTTGACGGCTGGGTGCAGAGAACTGACCACCACATCACGTTTACTGCCAGCCAGTCGCAGACTCATCGACACGTTCGACCACGTGCCTACAGTCATTGCAACATACTATGATGTGAGGGAAACGAACACCTCACACACACTCTACATGTTCTACATGATACACTGGGAACAGTCTAAGTGAGATGTTTATTTCCCTCACACGAGTCTTGAGCCAGTAGAATTCACGATCAGTTTTACGCGCCACGAGACGTCAGCGCAGATTCGTCAAGCTAATGGATACGTCAGAGTAGTTTCCACTGTTAAAGGCTGTCGAAATTTGCGAGACATTGGTGTACAAATTAACGCCGTACACAAAATTCCCACATCGGCCTACATAATTACTTACTTACTTACTTACGTTACCTAGTAGCGCGCTGGCGAGATGGTGTACTGACCAGTATCGTTGCACAGTTCGATGACGATCGCTGTCAGCGGTGAATTTCCGTCGAACTCGACGTTCCAGCTGAGCGTCAGTGTTCGACTTCCGACGCCCTCCAGCAGGATGTTGGTGGGAGGTTCAGGTGGTTCGACCACGGTCAGGTGAACGTTCGATGTGTCTGGTCCGTACGCGTTCTGTGCCGTGCAGACGTACAGCCCGCCATCCTCGCGCCTCGCCGCGTCTATAGTCAGCCGCGACCCCATCACCGCCGCCGGAGATCCCTCCGCCGCCGTCCCAGCCGTCGGCTCGAAGTAGAACGCCTTCAACCTGCGTAGAAGACTACCGGATTTATATACATAAATTCTTGCTTGCTTACTTAATTAACTCACATACAGCAAAGAGACTACACCACACTCATACGACCAGGGCGTGTGTTGACCGGGAGGTTGTGGCTGATCCATATCTGCTTTCTTACAACGGAACGCTGCGACACATCAGCGATCAACCTTCCGTTCCACAGTACCCGTCTCACACGCAGTTTCTTCAACAATTACTCCAATCCTCTGTCCCAGTTCTTATCCAGAAATTGCTTTGTAAACTTTTTTGAACACTATGTATGTACTATGTAGCAATAATTTTTGATTCTGCCAGAGAAAGAATTCTAAAAATCGACCAAAGTTTAATACAGTATAAATAAAACGGGCAGTTTTTAGCCGACCGTACTTACGGTCGCGCTATTGGTACAGTGTTGCGTCTGTCGTCTGTCGTCGTATGTCGTCGTCTGTAACGTGAAGTATTGTGGCTAAACGGTGCGTCCTAGAGCAAAAGTTACTATTGACAGCCTATAGGAAGTCGTATATGGGAAATCGATTGGTACCAAAATGAATGACCTTGACCTTTGTTTATAGGTCGTTCAAGGTCATGTCAACCATTGCGGCGTCAATATCTCCAAAACTACTTGAGCTACATAGAGACTTCAAATTTGGTAGGCAGCTTTGTATTGGGAATGCCGAGCGAGCGCACAAATAATTTTCCCTGAAAGTGAGCGTGGCCTAGGTCACGTGACCCTACAATTTTTGGCATACGATCGAGCATATCTCCAAAACTACTTCAGCTATAGACTTCAAATTTGGTACACAGCTTTGTACAAGCAATGCCGAGCAGGCACACAAATAATTTTCCCTAAAAGTGGGCGTGGCCCAGGTCAGGTGACCCCTGCAATTTTTGGCATACGATCGAACATATCTTTAAAACTACTTGAGCTAGAGACTTCAAATTTGATACACAGCTTTATATGGGAATGCCGAGTGGGCGCACAAATAATTTTCTCAAAATGTGGGCGTGGCGTGGCCTAGCGTCGCGTTCAGTTCAGTGGGTAACGTGACGATTGACAAACGTTGTTTTCGTTGGGTGCACAGTTGCAGACCGGAGGACTTTAGGAGATGAAAGAAGGTTAACGGGCGCAATAGTGTGCGTGATAACTAAAAGTGCGATATTAATTTCAGCACAATTTAATATCGCTGCATTATTCGTTCATTGTCCAAATCATTTAGTCTACTGTGAAGCAGTACGGTCGGCTATCCTAGCGACAGCTTGGCTTCTTGTTTTCACAGTACATTGTAGTATGACAGAATTAAGACGAAATGCTCATAAGATGAGAAACGTGGCGCGTACCTGGTGTTGTACTGCCAGTCAATGTTGTCATGGTTGAAGCTCCACGCTATGGACAGCGGCCGGTCACCTTCAGACAGACAGTCCATCGCCACTGCCTCGCCCAGTTGAGTCGTGTAATTCTGTTCAGCTTTCGTGAACTTCGCAGGAACTGCATGCCAAACAAAATACAACTTAACGCTAGCCTGCCTATCCCGTTGCTGTGTATTTGTACATAATACCAAGCGACCATTCTTCAGTTACAAAGCACACCTTAATAGGTTTATGCAGTTAGTGCTGAACACGTGGAGTAGTTTTTTCACTATTGTCCAAACTTCAAATTTATATTTCACGCTACATTTACATGTAGGCCTAATGGGCGGAATGACAACAGTTTGATTAAGTCTGTATGCGGTGTTCAGTGCTTTTTTCTGATACTGAGGTGTTTTAATTTTTCCTCTGGTGCAATCATATATAAGCCGATTTGTGTTCTATCTGTTATAGAGACTGAGATGCTTGAAATAAAGATCCCGTTGACTGACTGACTGACTGATTGATTGATTGATAAGATGAAGCCTAGGCAGCACAATTACTTACTGTGCACAACGAGCCTGATGACCTTGCTGAGGTCGGCGCCGACTCTGTTGCTGGCATGACACAGGTAAAACCCTGCGTCATCAGCCTTGGCGTCACGTAGTGACAGACTGTCATTGCGTAGTTGACGAAGACGACCGTCAGATGAGCTGTCTGTGACTGGAAGGTAGTTACCACGCTGCTGCTGCTGCTGGCCGCTGTCTGCACACATCACAGCTCTATCAGTCTCACTGTCACTGCAACACGCTACAGGATATACAGTATACAAATAGCCTATAATCATTGCAGCACGTTGTGCGCTGGACAGCAATGCTGAAGTGAAAGCACTAACTGTTGGGCAAGACAAAAATATGGCAGAATTATTATATTAAGATTATTAAATCATTAAAATTATAACATTAAAAACATAAAGAAAACACAAACATTAGTCGTACGTTGTGGCTTAAACAATTATAAAGATGTCCTGCTGTGGCAGTAGCCTGTCTGACTTCCAAAAAAAAACAAACAAAAATCCTCTGAGTTTATAGTTGCAAGTCCAAGTGCACACGCCTGATGGTCCATCGTGCACTTGGAGCGTGTTCAAACAAGTTGACAACATAGCCTACTGTCGTCTTTCTTCCACGTGACGACTGGAGCTGGATCACCATCAGACTGACAGTCGATGACGACGTTGTAACCAAGGACGACAGACGAGTCTTGCGGCTCGATTTTCCACCGCGGAGGAACTGTACAGACATTTCACGCGTCACCAGCTGTTTACTGTAAAAATTATCAAACATTCACCTAGTATCAACTTCCAGCGATATCTCTTTTGCCATCACCAGCGCATTTTCTTCTATCAACCACATCTGTTGTCTCTTTTTAACTGTCCATTTATATCCAACCTTTAGACATAAGGACTGCCTTTTACAGTGGTGGACTAACTTTACAGTGAGCGCATCGGCTTCGTGTTTTAGTTGTTTTTTCTTTACATTTTTATTTTTAGTCACGTGTGGTAGACTACAAGCCGACCATCTGCCACTTTTAGCGCATGTGGAACTATCCTATTGGACTGTATACCATTACTATTGACAAATTTTAAGCGTGTTTTCACCTTCCGTGAAACTTCGATGGCGATAAGCCACAGTGAAATTCGATTTCTATACGCTAATGTTCACAAATCATTAGAAGGAAAGAGTCGACGTATTTACCGTCGACGTGTAGACTGGCAGTATGCTGAGCGGTGGCTGCTGCATTGGACGCTGTACAGGTGTAGTTGCCGTTGAGTCGCGGGTCGGCGCTGCCTATTGACAACAGACTCGAGTAGGCGCCAGTCTTCTGTAGTCGTCATCAACCACCCGTGAAACATCATCACAACATAACGCAGCTACAGCGTCTGTCATACTATATATCGCTATCTTGACCAATAACATCCTAACCCTTTGACACCCACTGTTGCCATATGAAGCATCCTGTGCCAGACCGGGTTAAGTCGTCATTTGTAATTTTTGACATCCGGGCACTCTGACGCTCAGCTCTGGGCGTCAGAGTGTCCGGATGTCAAAAATTACAAATGACGGCTTAACCCGGTCTGGCATAAGTTGTTTTATGGCTGTACCCAACTACCCATATGGCAACAGTGGGCGACAAAAGATTAAATTGGCAAAATCTGTCAGACGTTCGTTACAGATACATGTTGAGACACGACGGACCTGTACGACCACTCCGAGCTGGTGTGGGATATCAGCGCCGTCCTTGGTCCAGACGATGTTGATTGGCAGGTCACCACTGCTGACCACACATGACACTGAGACACGGTCGTAGAGCTTGCGACGAGCGAACGAGAACGAGTCGATACGTGGCGGCTCTGAACACAGCACAGCACAAACAAGTGCTGTGAGATTCAGCTGGAGTACCACAATAACTACATAAAGACCCTCAATAGACGGCATATTCCCGACAAAAGCCCCCCCCCTGAACAGCACCCCAAGACAAAAATTGGACAACGCCTGGTTCTTGTCAACAAACTTAATATTGTAGAACGTGTTAAAAATAGTTACATTATAAATATTGCCTGCTTAAAAAGTTTGGGCTGTGGGGCCCCGCCCCTTGGGTGGCGGCGGTATCCACCCCTAAAATTTTTAGCCTGGTCATGATAGGTCACAGTGCCAAATTTAGTAACTCTAGCTACATGGGTTGGAGCGTGGAGATCGCGGGTATGAAAAATCGGGGCACTAAGGGTCCCAGTTCACAGGGTCACAGTTAAGGTGTGGTGGTATACGTAGTAACCAGTTTATTACAAATTTTCCACGAAATGTGCGGGTAAAAAAATTGTGAAAATCGGTCAATATTTGGCATTTTGGCGAATATATGGATAAAAGTATGTGGCTTAGTTTTTTTGGCCCACCCTGTAGTTGCGAACTAGTTTCCAACTAGTTTCCAACTAGTTCGCAACTAGTTCGCCTGTGTGGGCTGCGGCCTTTAGGGAACAGCTGTTGGTGCCTTTCAGACTTGTTGTCGTGGCCTGTCTGTTATATTAATTATTGCATGTGTGCATGTGTGTGTTTCATTTGAGCAAACAAATAAATAAACATGCAAGTAAGTAAGCAAGTAAATAAATAAATATCGTTCGGATGTGCTGCAAACTATTCATTGTGTTTGCCTAACTACACACAGACTGTAGACTGGATGCGTGTTGACAATAAGAAAGTAACGTACCCATGATGAAGACGTAGACAGAGCGTGTATCGCGCTGTCCGTTTGAGCCACGAGCGTCACACGTGTATAAACCTGCGTCCGACAAACGATTAACGGCACTCACAGACAACGTACCGTCGGCGTCCACATGTTGACGATGATTCAGAGGCAACACCGACCCGCCTGCATGTGTCAAACAACAGCAACATCTCTTTATTTGTTGTCATTAGTTCATCTAAAAATTATCGGAACTCGCGAACTCTGCTTGCAATGAGAACGCGCGGAATGGTTTCGAGGTTACAGGTATAGCGCAGCACACAAACATGCACACCTGGAGGATCGGTCTGTGGATGTACTCGACATGTACTCGCATTGCTGTCTGTGGCTCACTAAACATTACATATGGGAAACACATTGGGCCAGTACGTAATACATGTCTCAGCACTGACAGGTGCGGAAGACACGTGTCACCTGATACGGTAAAGGTGAATGTGAAGGTGCGCCTGACAGTTAGGCCTACATTAGCTCACCTTTATTGCCGAGACACTGTTACACACGCCAACATCTTCAACTTCACAGGCTTAATAATAATGATGTAGGATTTGGCGATTGTAACTTCAACAAAACTGTAAGCAGTAAAAGCATCACATGTGAAAATTCAAAATTCTCGTAAATCATCATATTTCGCAACCACAGTCTGGCGTAGAATGTATCACTTTCTTCTCAGAAAAAATACACTGCCATGCATCGTGTAGACGGATAAGGAATGTAGTGGAATGCATATTGAATATTACGGGACGGAATACTGCAACATCGCGACAATAATGCTGCGATCACATTTCATGTCTCTTGACTGTTCTCCATATCGTTGTAGCATGTTGCGTTTTGACAACGTCGTATTAAACGAATATTATTATTATTAAGCCTGGAAGCCTATCACGTCCGCTGCCTACAAAGTATCCTCGGCATTCGTTCGTGGCACAGGAAGACACATACAGAAATACGTGAGACTGCCAAAATTGAATCAGTTGAGCTCCTATTACTACAAAGACAACTTCGGTGGCTGGGTCACGTCATACGTATGCCATCCAACCGTCTTCCACGTCGTCTACTATATGGCGAACTGCAACTCGGACAAAGACCAGTTGGCCGACCAAAGCTGCGTTACTCTGACCACATCAAGTCCGTACTCAGGAAATGCAACATTCCAGAATCTCAGCTAGAGGCACTCGCAGAAGACAGGTTCTGTGGAGTTTGACATGAGCCACCGGCCTGAAGAATCTTGCAGCAGCAGCTGAACAAGCAGCTAGTCATCGCCGTGCTCGTCGACATGCAGAGGCTACAGCTACTCCAGCTGGACCTGTCTGCCCTCACTGTGGCAGAATTTGTGCTTCGGACTTCGGTCTCCGCAGTCATCTTCGTGTTTACTTATGACCGTACAACAGACAATTACATCAGTGCAACGTCATCGTCGAAATCGAGGGACTACTACACGCCAGCAAGCAAGCAAGCAATTATTATTATTATGTTCCAACACCACGTTCCCGCCCGCATGTCCTGTTAACTTGTCGTGCGGGTACGCTATAGTGTAACCGATCCTTAAGACAGTAGCAGAGATGAAATAGCGATGAACTGCTAACCTTTAGACCACGTTATGGAGTCAATTGGATAGCCGCTGACGTAGCAGTGTAGCGTTAGCTGTTGTCCAGCCACTGTAGTTGTGTTCTTCATTGGTCTGATGACCGGTGTGCCTGCAGTACACGTCATTCACACAACATTTCTACAGCTGTAGTAGTACTTGATACTTGTACTTGTCTAAGTACTTGTACTTGTAGTACTGGTACTTCAATCCTAAGTACTTGTACTCGTACTTGTGCTTGGGACTTGAGTACTTGTTGACAGCAAATTTTATTGTTTGTTTTACGTGATGCTGTAAACAAGTCTTTGAAACAATATTAAATATCGATCACCTCCAGTAGATTTATATTTGCCCAAGCATTTGTAGTCTTATACTTGAGACGTTGATACTTGTACTTGTACTTGAGGTATGAGTACTTGACACAGCTCTAGCAATTTCCATCTTCGAGACAGACTGACAGAAGTACGACGGCACTCGGCGAATGCGGCGCGGTCAAAGAGATGACAGTCTGCTATTGATCGTACGGTACCGTAGACGTGTAGTTTGCCGGCGAACGACTGGACGCCGACTCTGTTGGTGGCCGTACATCGATACGTTCCGCCGTCAGTGACTCTGACGTCGCTGACGTTGACGTAGCTGACCACATCACCGTCTGGCGTCACGCTCGACACGATCTGATAGTGTGGGTCGTCGTCGTCGTCTGTCGTCGTCAGGGCCGTGTCGTCCAGCGTCCAGCTGACGGTCGGCGGTGGGTTGCCGGCCGCCAAGCAGATCAGAGACACCCTCGAGTTGACCGTCGCGAACGTCTCCGCGTTGAAATGTCGATATATGTAGGCACGCGCCGCTGTAACAACAAGCCGATAAAGCCACTCCGTAATTAAATACGGTTTGTTTTAGTTTCTTCTTTTTTATATTTTTTCTGCTACGTGTGCTTGATAAAGCTAAATGCTCAGCTTTCGAGTCCACGTTAAAGTCTTCTATCGTATCATATCGTGGTCTACAATGCATATGTAATAGTTATTTTTGACATCCAGGCACTCTGAGGAACAGGCGTCAGAGTGCCCGGATGTCAAAAATTACAAATGACGGCTTAACCCGGTCTAGCACAGGATGCTTTATAGCTGTACGCATATGGCAACAGTGGGTGTCAAAGGGTTAACTGGACAACGCTACCTCCAATGATGAGTCGACCGGAAGACTGTTGACTGTTGTCGGAGTTTTCGACGAGGCACTGGTAGACGCCGGCGTCTTGTCTGAACACGCGACGAACACTGAGCCGTCGTCGGTCGTCGCTGAGCGTCAGCCTGTCATCGTGGTCGGTGTCCACCTGTACAGCGTCCTTGTACCAGACGACTGACGGAGTAGGCGATCCAGACACGACACACAGCAGAGAGGCGGACTGACCGACGTCGACCACTTGCACGTCTGGACGAACGCGAGCAGTCAGCGCAGCTGCATCAACACGTTCAACGATCACAGACGATGACATCTATCATAGCATATCATACCATACCTCGCCTTTCAGTGACAGTAATTTTATTAGGAAGATTTTTATATAGAATGTTGATTACGCATGTGTATGCACTGTGTTATATCTGTATGTTTGCTGGATGATGTATATGGACTTTTACTGGACGTCGTGTATTCCGTAGCATTTTTATATAAGATTATTCAACTCCTCGTCATGGGCTGCGTTTGTCAGTCTTGAATAAAGAAACTACTCACTATCACTTACTTATTTGGAGTGCGCCTATTACAGAACAGCACTGGTTCCAATTGTTACGCAAATAAGATGTAGATAAATAAAACCATTGATATACACTAAATGCCAGACTAAAATAGTGAGTTTTGACGACTTGTCTGAACGCTTTCATGTTCCCGACAGCACGAATGTCTGAAGGCAGAGCGTTCCACGCTGAGGGCCCAGCGTGTGAGAAGAAACGCTCGCCGACTCTCGACCGTAGCTGAGGGAGAGCAAAATTGGAGGAACATGTCGATCTGAGTCCGGAACGAGAATAGGCTGCAGTTACAGTTCGTACAGTGTTAGCTAAGTATGCGGGGCAGTTGCCATAAAAACAGAATGCAACACAGCCGCTGACTTGCGGGCAGGGATTTACACCCTTCCAGAATTATCACCAGATGAAGTCTGTTAGCAATAATACTTAATACTTAACTAAGAAAACAGAAAAAAATAGAAGATAAACTGTCAGATCATGGTAATGCCTTAATACCAGTGCAAATTACTACAACACTGATACCTCAAAAGAAATTTCTTGCATCTTTTTTCTAAGAGATCACTAGTTAATGTGAACGCTAGAAACTTGCAGCAAACTTATAACAACTGTTTCTAGAAAGTAAGTGAAAACTTTTAAATACTGCGTTTGAGCTAAGTTTTAAAATTCGACGTAGAAACCAGACAATAGGTCGATTACTCGATTTCTTCAGTAACTCCAAATTGCAGGGGTTGAATGGATGGTTATTTCGTTCAAGAAAAATTTAGACATAACTGACACTATCACCTGAAACTGAAATCCTGCAGGCCAGGCCAACTTGCTGACTGGGTGTTTTTACGTTGTGATGATATCATGGTGCAGCAAAAGTAAAAAAATAACATTAACAACGGCGCCACGTCGTTTTCCGATAAATACGACGTCTATGGTGTAAAGGTTACTGGGTCCGCGTGCGTGACAAGGATTCATCTAGCGATCTCGTATAGTCGACAGCGAGAAGTTATCAAGTTATCGCAACTGGTGCTGATTTATTGCGTCGCGTCACGCAACTCACTTGCGTAACACTTGACGCTCGTAGCTGCAGTTCTGGATACTCGGTGGGCTGCGATGGTATTTGCTGTATTTGAACAACAGTTATTGGCTAACTGGCATTGACTTTTGTATTCAGAGATGATGTGACGGTTTGGCCCTTGGTCTCTGGGTTAACACTTTTACAACAGTATACAAACCACATAACTTCTTTCATTCAGTGTACCCAGCCGTCAACAAACAGGTAGCAATTGATTTACAATGACATCAGTCAATTATCTAAATGCTTAATCCGGTGTGAACATGCATAAACATGTATTTTCTCAACAGCATAAAATTCCAGTGCTGTAGCCAGTTCAAAACTAAACACGAAAACCCGCCAGAACGAAAGACTCACAAAACGAAAATTTGCGCCCTCGGCAGCATAATAACGAAACAGAATCGTGCATGTAAGAGTATTTTGGTACATACAAATAGGTTGATTTTTCGCCCAATTATATCGCTCTGATTGGATTTCGTTCCGACGGTTCATCCTTGCAACACGAGAAGCAACACAGACCTGTGACGACGAGCGTGACGCTGACGTCACGTGACCCAAGCTGGTTCCACGTGCGGCAGACGTAGACTCCGGCGTCGTCGAGTCGTGCGGGGTTGAGTACCAGGTTGCCGGCGACCTGCGTCACTCGTGACGTCACGTTGACAAGGACGCCAGCACGTGACCAGGTGTAGGTCGGCAGAGGGAAGGCACTGGATACACACGGCAGCTCGACCCTCGAGCCCTGCCGTCCGACAACCCTACTCGGCGTCTCCTTCACTATCGGCGCTGAGTTTACTGAATCTACAACAGCCACGCGTTGTGTCTTAAAAAAAACTCCGACTGACAAATCGTTTACTGTTACTATTGAGAGCAGGCAGTAATCGCAGTGCCAATCATCCTGGTTTGGCAGCTGTGGCTGTGGCGCTAAGTAATCTGAGCTGTGCCATTTGCGTTCTGAAAGATTAGTCTTAGTATTTTTTGGACATCTTCATTCGCCATCAAACCGTTAAAATAATAATAATAGAAATGATTAAGCATAGCTAGTTTAACTATCCGCAGTTACTGGAAGAGAATTTTTTTAGCAAATCTACCGACTGACACTCAGTGGCACTCACTCACACCAAGTCATTGTTCAGTACAAACAGCGACAGTTACTCAAAATTCCTCTCCTACTTCTGGCAATTCACTTGTCAAACTGAAATTAAAATAAAAATGAATGTCATTAATACAATAATATTTCATTGTTCATTACATTGTTCATATTTGCCAATGTAAACAAGTTCAACAAAAATCATATGATAGCTGAGATCAGAAATTCGACAGCCGACTTGATTAAAAAAGTAACATTTAAATTATAATCCATAACTTGAAATTGGTAAAACACCTATATAGTGTTGGCTAGAATGACTTCTTCTGAAGCCAGTCGTCTGATTTTAAGAAATGAAACGTTCATGGAGCACTTAAATGATTTTTAGCATGAATTTTACACTTGTATATGTATAGGCCTATGGTAGCACTTTCATTATCATACACTTTTGGATAGCTTACAATAGAATTTTTTATTACTTTAGAGCTCAATCATTCCAGTAATTACAAATGCACGACGAATGAAAATGGAAAAATAAGATAAAGTATTATAGGCCTATATTTTTAAAGATAAAAGAGTAAGCAGCTTTTTGAAAAAGATAATAACATCAGTCGACAGCTAATGTTCGAGAAAATGTATACAACAAAGCAAAAAATTAAAAACGTAAATAACGTAAAATTAATAACACATTAGATTTTAGCGACCAAATTAGATTTGCGCTGTAACTAAGGCCATATTTTATTTTACATTATATGATGTTGTAAGTCTATGTTATACACTGTGAGTCAAAAAAAACTGTGCCACTTTTATTTTTACTGCAACTTTGGCAAATGTTGGTCGATTTTTAAAATTCTTTCAATGTCGGAATCAGAAAGAAATGGCTCATAACAAGAATGAAAAATTTCCCACCG
>Ga0056114_1000824_pt1 | contig 12349 bp, 10 predicted proteins | sample WorMetHERISLAND1_FD_77005 | JGI IMG/M metagenome (GOLD analysis project Ga0056114, IMG submission 77005) | Marine gutless worms symbiont microbial communities from Max Planck institute for Marine Microbiology, Germany - Olavius loisae HERON... ...
GTAGTTTATATGTGCCAAAAATCATAAAATTTTGTGGATGTATTCATGTGTTACAAGCAAAAATGTAAAGTGGTGTCACTTAATTTGGCCCACCCTGTATATTTGAAGCAAACGGACGATGACTGGTATTTGCCGGACTGGCACGAGGCCGATTGGAGTCAACTGGTCTGAAGAACAAGGAACGTCGTATGCAAACTGGCTGATAAATCAAAGCCAAGTTGAGCCCTACGCCTTATGACCTAAGTGGCCTGTCGCCCACCCACAACGACAAAAATTCGATCGACGGGTCACCGCGCTGCGGCCTACGTCGTCGTCATCTTACAGTTTAACATAATATGCCGGCCTCCATGTAGGCCTACGCTGTAATTTATGTCTAAAGCTATCGACTTCGACACGAATCAAACGATGACCAGACATGGCCAGACGATTTCCAGGAGTCAATCCCACCCAAGACTGTCAAGAGGGTGCCCTCTAGATCTCACATTTTGCCGCGCCCGGCCGTTTGTCTACGCAAAATCGTAGACCTACTAAAATTGACAGAGTGACCATCAAAACGCGCGGTCCATCCCCATCCATTCGAAGTGTGGCAAGGCCACAGAGCTCAAAAAGTTATTTTTGACATCCGCATCGTAACGACAGACCTCGACAGGCCAGTGTACGCTGTTTCAGCATGAAAGACAGCAGCAAACAACGAGTTCTGCGGGTCGGCGTCATCCGTCTATACAGGGCGTGGGGTTAAGGGCCATAGTCGATAATGCCATTTGAGTCTGATGGAACATATTCCTTCTGTACGGTACGCCCGGCCTTCTGTTGTGCAATACCGAGGCAGCATGTGACTAATGTTTATCAACACCGGCGTAGCTAGATCGCAGCCAATAGTTGCTCACCAATATAGGGTGAATCGATAACCTACTTTCGTCGACCAATCAGCATGCACAATATCCCTGTACATGACGTAATATGTAAATACTTCGCAGTGATGCGAACAGCTGATGTTATTGCGTTGTTGGAGGATGATTTTACTCGTCGCATTTTGAGTTTTGAGGAGTGAAAGCGAAGTTGGTGATGCCGTTCTTGGGGCAGGATTGGCGTGCGCCTGGCGATCAGTGGGTTCGAACTGGAGGTGGATGGGAACACCTCGGTTTATGGAGACTGAAAGTGTTCGAAAGTATAAACGAGAATGTGCTTGGTCGGTGAGTGTAAGCTGTGCACAATGAACAGTTGTTACTGATAAGTTACCGTTATCATAACGGTAATTGATTAGGGCTTTTAATCGGACGAAATTTCATTAATAGATTAATCAATTTTTGGCGATAAATCGATCAATCACCATCACGATCAATTGAATAATCGATTAGTCGATTAAAAAATTAATAATCAATTTAATACGGCTATAACCTACAGAAATTAATTAATCGGTTAATCAATAAATTATATCGAGTAATTGTCACCACACATTTAACCAATTTTAATTGATGATGCAATTAATCAATTAAAAGTCCTAGCAGTGATATACAGTCAACTGGTAAGTAACCTACTTTTGTAACATTTATGGATATTTGTCATCTTTGATATTCAGCTGTACATGCTGATTGAATATCTCATGAGGGATGGACAACATGTGAATTTTGAAACTATCAGCTGATTATATGACTGATTTGTTCATGTTTGCTGTTCTGTGTGTTTGCAGCTTGCTGAAATTGGCGCATGCAGAATATACAAACTGTGCATCGCATAAAGACATCGAGGCAGTTCGGCATCCAAAATCATACGTTCTGGTCAAAGAAGTCACGAAAGAGGTGATGTTTGATAAGAAATGTATGCAGCCTTATATTACAACAGAGCGAAATATATTTTCATACTGGCTACTAAACCCTCCAGATGGTCATATAGCTCAGTAGCTACCTACTCACTCAGAACTGTCGCATGTAAAATAAATGTTCTCCAGTGATGATATTAACTAAACATTTAAATTGGCCGTGTTGGTAGAGCATATAACACTGTACTGGACATCATTGGTTCGATTGCTGGTGACGATCTTCTTTGTTTTCAAGTTACTTGTCATGCAAAGTGCAGTGTTGGTGACTTGCAGCAAAAGATGCGGACCAGCACTGCAGAAGCTTTGAGTCGACTAGACATGGTTGGTGCCGTGCGTGATCACCGACGTTTCAACTATGTCTGCAAGGTACCAGTATAGTCATCATTGTTGTGATCTTTATTTTATGTGGATAAGGTATTTCTTGCTGCAGTTGTTTTCAGACTTTTGTACTGCCGGTTGAGCATGTAAAACCCAACTTCATCAACTGGTGAAGGTATTATTTGGAGATCTTGAATATTACATCTGATGTTGAGATACTGAACCTGGCTGAACATGGAAGTACATTGTTATATAATTTACTGTTTTTATTTGTAAGTCCCACGTTTACCATTATGTCACTGAACAGAAGTCCTTGTCATCTGTTGGCCCTAACAACTCGGACCAGCAGTGGGTATTCAAGATCTGTTTAAGCTTCGGTTTGACCTACATCAGTGCTAGTGCTACGCCTGCTGCAGTATATCTGGCAGCATAGATGTAAGATGTGATGTTATTTCTCAGAAAGCCTCAAGCTGTAAATTTGTTGTTTGTGGTTGTATGTTTGGTTCTTTTAACCTACGTCCCTAGAGGTATATATAGCATACAATCTGAGAATGGAAGCACTGCGATGGCATGTTATAATGCAGACATTTGAAAACCATTCTGTGATGCTTGAATCAGAAGTGGCTACAGCAGCAACATGTGGTGTTATGGATGTGGAATCAGTCAGCATAGTCACAGCATGTGTCACAAAATGTTGTGTTTTCTGTGTAGCTGGTGATGTATCTAATTGAGAACAAGATGTCGTCACTCAGTGGACGACCGCAGAAGATTGTTGTCAACATTGTCGAGGAAATCGTCAACCAAGGTACTACATGCACTGCAACCAGCAGATGAGCATTGAATGTGTAATCAATTGTAAACTGTTGCTGACACAGTAGAGTGGATTTGGCTCTGCCGGCAGTTTGATGTCTAGAAGTAATCCTTCATCACCACATTAGACTCTATCACTGCAACCTTTGGGCCATGGCTGCTTGGCGCATTTAATGTGTCTGAACAGTAATACTAAGACAAAATTATTCAACCACAAATACATATGTTGGTGGCCTTTCCAATCTAGTGAGCAGTTTTCGTCATCAAGTGCTGCCCTTTCTCTAAATAGCCGTGTTACTTGATGGTAAGTACCGGCAATGAGATCATTTTCATGCCAGTACCTCAGAAAATGAGTAAACTGAGAACTGTGCAGTATGAGTTTGGTTGCTTTACATAGTGACATGTGATTGATAAACTGCACATAATCCATTACTAGCTGATGTTTGACTGAATCTGACATGATTGACTTATCAGTCATTGTCCAGTGTCCACCCATTGATAGCACATAGAAGATGGTATTGTTTTCCATGCTGTGTGTTTGTGGATTTGTTTGTTTGTCAGTGCGATAACTCTCCAACCATTTGAGATATCGTTGTGAAATTTACCGGGCGTAGTGTTATGGCAGATCTGACGTGGCTGGCGATTTAACATCTCAGACATTCTAATACTAAGCATAGACACATTTACTATAGGATGTATTGTCACATGTTATTACTTATCTCAAGTCTTTTTTTTGTCTTTTAGTTAAACTTGTGGTGGACTAGATTCCTTCATTGGCTTTTCTAAGAAACCTCGATATATTCAGCCATCAATTTTCAGATTTTTAATGGTTTAATTGTGGATTCTCCAGATGTTTTTGAGAACTGCTGGTGACGTACTATTATCTATAGGGCACATGGTGCTCCAACATGTAAACAACATTGGAAAACACTGTGCTGAAGTACTGACGTTTTTCCTGTGTTATTGTTAGCCATCAAAACACAGTCAAACCTGCGACTCGTGCAGAAGTTACTTGATGCAATGCATCAGGCGCTGGAGCGCGGCCACTACGAGCACGTCGGCAGTCAGCAGTTGTGGAAGGCTCACCATATGACAGTGGAAAAGCTTCAGGCCAGGATGGACTCGCTGCATATTGACGAGGTGTGTATATCTTCACCAGTCTGTTTGTCTTGTTTACTAGGAATGTTTCAAGGAATAAGTCTGGTCTCTTAAAGATCAGAAGGAAAGGTTTGCAGTTTTACATTTCAGAGGTTCTGAGTGGACGGAACTGTTGAGATTCAGTGTGGTCGTATAACAGTTTTTGTCAGTGGTCTACTAAATGTTTGTGTGCAAAATGCTGTAAAACCACACAAAGTAAGACAAAACGAAAACACTTATCAATTGAACAATCTGTTGAAATTGGCCTAAGACCAAAGTTTGGTCTGAGAAGTGAGAACTGCTTCTGATCTTTTCCATGAAGTCACCCAGTATGAGATGTGTGAGATTGTAACGTAAAGGCTACTCTCGGGATGGAAGTGAGATGCAAACGACCTGTCCCGTCTGCTTAATAAATATCCTATGATCTGGCCATTTATAGAAATACTGGTAAGCTCCCCATACATGGCCTCAAGGCCTGTACGAGTTATATTGGCCTGCTTTAAAAGCTACGTGGTCGAGTTGTTTTACTGCTACAGAGAGAGGAGGATGGAAAAACGATGATGTGTGATCTACCGGATGAAGTTATTCGGCACATTTTTGTCCAGCTGGCCGACCATCAAGACCTCGTCAATGCAGGACTTGCCGGGTCTCGAACCTTTGCGCTGTCTGAGGAGAACAGCTTCTGGCGTCGGCTATGTTTGTTTCACTTTACAAACCATCAGTGGAACTCGGTGCTGCGAGCGACTGAGAACATTGACAGCGTCAGCTGGAAGCAGCTCTACTCTCGACTGCTCAGGTACCGGTACTGTGGAGTTGCATGGCTTTGCTATTGGGTAGATTGTTGCTACTATTGCAACTGATTAACTGCAAAAAGACCCATATTGAGAATGACCTGTTACATGTCACAGGAACGTTCAATCCAGTTCATAGTCAACTTGTTTAGAATTGTGACCAATAACTAAAATGAATCTCATTCATCTAGTGTGCACAGTCACAGTTATACTAGCTTGGCTGTACACCTACTAAATGCAAAATTCCATACTATTACTGAACACTACAGTCATGGAAAAAAATTGTCAGAATTAGGCTTGCACGATACTAGAACACAAATTTGCATTTTTTCACTCTCGCTAGTCTTGTATGTAAAACTTTTTGGAATCATTGGTGATTCTGAGCTGAAACCGATTAATTATATGGAATTATTGAAGCAGATGCTATACATAAGATTTTCTGTTTTTCAAATCGTTTTAACAACTGATGGCTAATATTAATCAATCAGTAATCAGTATTTAATGTTATAGTTATATCAGCATCAGAACAAAAAAGTGCTGAATTCTCATTAGCCGGCATGTGTCCGTATTGGCATATTACCTAGATTCCTGCCTAAAAGCAGACTAAATAAAAGTACTCTGCTATTTAATCCTTATGTAATTAACTCTAACGCAAGTTCAATAAGAAGGCACGTTTAAATGTTTAGTAAATTAATAAAGTCTCCCATCCCGGAATTTTATCAGTCACTGTTGATATACTATTGTTATGTAGACGCTATGGTCCGCGAGACGTCTACGCTGAAATGCTACATCTTTGTCGTCACTGCAATGCTCTCTTCTGGCAGGTTTGCAGAACATAATAGCAATAACTCCACCTGGATAGTGATGGTTGTAACACAACAAAACCAAACCAGTGATGGGCAAATGCTCTGAATCATGCGATACGATACGATATGATACGATATGATAGAAGAGTTTAACGTGGACTCGAAAGCTGACTATACAAGCTTAATCTAGCACACATTAGCTACATTGCAAAGCTGTTCACTGACCATTGCACATATTGAATATTGTAATAGTCAGAATCAGTATTTAATGTGTGGAGATTATTTGCAATAGGAGTACAGAAACATAAAAATACATTTAATGCTACAGCAAGCAAAAATCATCTGACTAAAATTGGAAGAATGGTCGATCATGAAGTTACAACAGAATTCAGTCAACTACAGCAGATAAATTTGTATTTGTGTTTGTCATTATGCTCAAACCAGTGAAATAACAGATTGGCAACATCCTGAGGAACTCTTAGATTGATCTCATCTGTTTAAGAGAGCATTTTGGTAGAGGGTGGAGTTTAGCATAGGAAATAGATTTTGAGTTGTGTTACAGTGGTGGCATCGAAGGCCATCCACTCAGCCATAACTGTGTCAATGTTTCAGAAATCAAAATCATTTTGTTTTGTAACATGAACGAACGTCCTTGTTATCAGACAAATAATTGTCACAGTCGTCATCATATACAGATGTCTAGAGTCTGGATTACCTCAGAGGCTGCTGTTCTGATTTCAACTAGTTGTCAATGTTGCTAACTGATTTTAATTAATGAATAAATTATACGTTGTTCGTCAAGTGTTGTGTCTGTGACGCTGTGTAGCTGCATGGTCATCCGTGTCCGGTGTCGAATGTCGAGCCGGCGTCTCAACCTGTTTTACCCAAGATGTTCATCGACTTGTTTTCACTATGACACCAGTTGTTCGCTGGACGCAGGCCCCGATGTAGCCTGTCACTGAAGACTGCATGGTTTGGCTGTCGACAATGACTGCTGCTGCTTTTCACTTTTTGTTTATTTGTCAGCGATACAGTGTCAGACACACGTGTTTGTATATATATAATCACAGTTTACTGCAGTGCCTCGTTCAACATGACGTGTTCTACTCTTCATAGGATGTTAAGTATCGGCAGTTTTCTGAAACCATCATTAACAAATGAAGGCTAATGCCGCTTCAATTATCATGGTGGTCTGTGGGTCATCAGCTTCTTGGCTGCACTCATCTATTAATAAACTGTTGTGATTGTACCGCTATTATTATAATACTGTTTATATTATTTTTTATTATTGATAAGTAACTACTATTCAGTGACCTTCTCGTTTGCTGTAGAGATGCATTGGTTTGCTAGGTGGTCCCATTAAGTGGTGGTGCCCGTCCGCCCGTCCGTCTCACATGCCATAACAATTAACAATTGCCTCACTGCAGTTGGTAAGACCTGAAGATCCCAACATTTCACTCCACTGTCAGTCCGCCAATCTGTTACAGCGGATGGTCACAGATTGTGCTGGTCAACTGGGCATCTTCTTGTTGTAACCTGTGATGTGTATAATAATAAAATTTGTTGAGGTTTTGTTCTCATTGTTGACGTTGTTTGTGTTTGAAGTAAGAATTCTCATGATTTGAAGTTGAACTGCTCGTGTTTGATGTTTATAAGTTTTTTTATAGATTTTAATTGACTGATTTTGTGTTACTTATCTATAGTTTGCTGACTGCTGTTCTTTGTGTGTTTCTACTGACAGTGGCCATGACATGGTTTGCTGTGTATTAAGATAATCACGTGGTTAAGTGCTGTGATCTGTCACTTGTTAGTACTGTGAGTTAGTATTTGTGGCATATTCTGCTGCTGATGTCGTTGGTCTATAACTTGTGTCTGAAACTGAATTTTAATAATTGATTTGTTCCGTGTTTCTTGTGAAATGAATAAACTAGAAAGTAACTCATTGGGAAGCATGCATATTACCTAGATTCCACCTCATTTAAGATTTGATGAGCTTACTTGGTCCTGATGTTTTCATGGTTGTCACAAGTTTGAAAAATATTCGGCCTTTTGGGCCTGCCCCTTGGGTTAGAGGGTGGGCAACTACTTGTAATTACAAAACCACCAAGGCTTAAATTTACTAACTATACAGGGTGGCTCATATTAAAATACCCCAACATAAAAAGTTGTCTGCTTCAACAGTAAAGGACAATTGCACTTTGTACCAGAGAAAGCCGAGATGAACGCCAAGCTTTACGTTGATACTTTGCTACCGAAACTGGTTGCAGACTGCAAGACTTTTGCCAGCCGGCTTCATTTTTTACAATAAAATGTGAAATGATCTTTAAGATATAGCAGTTTGTTGTCTGGGGTATTTTAATTTGAGCGCCACCCTGTAGGTGTTGCGTGTTACTGTGATAAATTGGATAGCTCTGCTTTAATGTTTTTCAGTCAAATTTTTGATACAAAATTTTGCCCCACCCATAAGATATGGATCACTCTTGAGAGCTGATGCCCAAAAGTTAATCATTACTAACAGGGACCATCTCTGATCTTGGCAACTTTAGTCGAAATCTAAATGGGACTTTCTGCGACTTCCTGTAGCGAAACAAACTGTGTACACAATCCTCTACAACAAAGTTGTCATGAACATATGAAATATAGGTATGTTGAATGTTATTAATACAAGTGGGACATTCAGTGTATAGTTTATTGTAAAATTGTCTTTGTGAAGATCACAATCTTCATGGTGTTTGTTGTATTTTGTCTGCAAATCATTAATAATAATACTAACTAGAAAAGCTCTCATTAGAGGGCATACCCCCAATAACTGCCCTTAATCCCGCCTTGTGGATCGGCAGTGAGGGTGAGGTCAAGTAGCCAACCAACCCATAGAAATAATCATTTGGGTGTTCTAAGTCCCCTTGCCAAATGTGTTCTAAGTCCCCTTGCCAAATTCTGTAGAAACAAACGACTTGTTCGGGGCTGAGCATAGAGATAGCGAGTGAGAATTAAGTTTGTGCTCTTTGGGTGAGGAATGGAGTCTGAAAACGTGTATTCGTGGTCTGCTCCTGATAGCAGCTATAGGTTGAACGGTTGTTTTGTGCAGAAATAGGGTTGTCACAAAAATTTAGATTCTGGCATGCCATACACATAAATACACACGCAGACCAAAAACAATCCCTACAACGATTCTGTTGGAAATAAAAAGATTAATATTATTATTGTTTGTTGTTTCCGTGATAATGATAATCTTTATTGCATTGCTGTTATCTTTCTGCTCACTGGACAAAAACTGTGCTGATACTAAAAAATACTCAAAGAAAGGTGTAGATTTTTTGAAGTGCCTATATGAACACAGGTCTTTACAGCGCAGTCGTGATGTAACATCGTGTCTATAACTATTCACTAAATTACGTAATGCCACTATCAGCTATTGGTGTTGACGATCGACTCGTTGACAATCAAGATTATTGTGCCAGATGTTATTTCTAGTGGACAGCATTGAGAAACGTTGACGGATGGCTGCTACTTTATGGTACGTTGGCGACGGCGTCTAGGAGAGATATACGAGTTCGAGATGTAAATACAGCAGTTGTCGAGTCCTGCTGATCAAACGTCGCTGGGATAACACTAACTGATACGGTCCGATAACGTTCATTGTATTAATTATAATGTTAATTCTGCCGACAACAGGCGGCTGCATGTGCTGCTGCGGATGGAATGCTACTTGCGCGCAATGCCGCATTGGCCGTCTGGTCTGCGATGATGCGCCTTGATGATGAAACTATCCTGCAACGAGCACAATGAGTGACACTTCACTGACAGTCAGCTAACAATAACATCCATTGATGTGGATATGATAGACACTGGCCTGATGCCGTCTTAAAAACTAGGCCTAGTTTTCAAAAAAGTTCTGCACTAATATGTCCAAAAATGCATGAACCACGTCACACGTCACTGTGAGAGCATAATATCGGTGTAGAGACTCAGACGTCACATAAACCCAGATCATATAGGCCTAGCTGCTGATGTAACGACTCTGGAAGGGAGGTTACAACAGCAGTAGCCTACCCTCCCTCCCCTCTGCCTTCCATCCTTTTCTCCCTGCTCCACCACGTACGGACATCTAATAGTGCCTATCACACAATTCTAATTAGCCTACATTGCGAATTGTGGCCCAACTGGCAACTGCTTAGAGATATCAAATGGTAGGCCTACGTTATTACGGAGGAGCTATAGGCGTATGAATTAAATTATTTACTGTCACTTAACGTCGACATTGCTGACCCATTCGCATTCTCCTACCCTCTGCGGTAAAACAAGGACGTGGCCCTGATATAATTGGATTGGAATATCTTAATGAGCGTTTGAGATAGCATTGGACAGACTCCGTGTTCTTTGATGAACATTATCTTGTTTAGATAAGTAAAGCAAACACGTGTTAACAAACAGCAGCTTTGGAACATGATGTATGCAGCTCAGGCGGTGTCGCCTGGACGGTGAATATGACAGGATTGTCTGTTTTACCTCGCACGGTCCGTATCCGCCGCCGGCGGTACAAGGCGGCATGCAGAACATTGAGTTCTCGTAGATGGCTTTCAGGAAGCAGTCGGTCGGTGGGTCGTCGGGTGGACAGATCTCTCGTTCTTTCTTCGTGATGCCTATACACACAGAACATGCCGTCAGCTTGATGGCCTGTGATACCGCGGTAACAATGGTACCCGCGGTACTCACAAGTCAGTATACGGTTAACGCGACCCGTGCATCTCTTCATTAGAGTCCATGAAATATCCTTTAATGGTGGCCTTTCTGGTTTCTTTCTTTTTGCAATGGCGACAGGGAACAACCGGTTAGATTTTGACGGTAATCTAATTGAGGATCTCTTAAATAAATATGCAAAAATTTACTTAGGAAATATAACGATTATCAAAGCTCCGAGAATTTATTGTGCTCAGTTGTTTGCTCTACATGATAACAATTATTTATTTAGTTAAGCTTAGTTAAGTTTAGTTTTCTGTTTGTATTTTTATCTGCTACCGAATATTATGGTGCCGTATATTATGGTGTTATACGGACATTCGCCACAGACGGTTTGCCAAATGCAGCGTTTCAAGACTGTATAGCAGTGAAAAAAGCTTCACGCAAGCAATACAATACTATACGAACGATACGATACGATCCATACCTCTTCACATCCGCCAGTGCCAAACATACTCTTCCTTCAGACGTCATCTAAAGATGTACTACTTTTTTTTAGCCTATCCTGCCCCCTAGCGGCCCCTGTAATGCGCCCTGATTCTCTTCCGACTTCTGAGACTTTGGCGCTATATAAATCTCTTACTTACTTACTTACAATAGAAGAGTTTAACGTTTATAGATGTCTTTCGCAGCGATATGAATCCTCTGAGTAAATTTTAGTTGTCGCCGTCATATTACTTTGAGACTGGTGTTCAAGTAAGTATAGGCTTATGACAGCGAACAGGGCATAAATCAACGTCGTCAGCGCTATGTCCAACCGAAAACAGCGAAAGCATCAACAAGTAGGCCTAATTCAACTCTCAGTATTTAACAGTTTGTACAACAACACTGTGAGACGTGAGTCAAAAATAGGACACTTAAGTACTTAATGCTTTCACAACTTTCATAAGAATTTTGTACAACGGTTCACATTTGCCAAAGTTGTGACGAAGCATCAGTCCTGTTGTTTTCTGACTCACACATTCACCGTCATCGTATTATAATCATAATCATCGTCATCGTCATGCTTACAGTCGGTGAAGATTTCGTTGTCTCGCTGAACGCCTTCCTCCTGCGAGTAATATCTCCAAGGCGTGCCTTTGCCGCAGTTTCTGAAGCTGTCGCAAACAACATTGCCACAAACTCCAATGAACGCTTTGCATGGCCTTACGCCCAATATTGTATAACCTTGTGACAGTCACAGACCAAAATATGCTAAGTTTCATTTCCCTTCACACTGCTGTCTAACAGTCATATTTTAATTTAAGTTACACATAACATTTATACACGAAAGTAAGAATTTGGAGACATGATGGAGTAAAGTTGTACACTGTGTGTTCAGAAAAAAACACCCACTCACGTTTTCTTTCATGTCTCCTTAAATGATGTGCCGATTTAAACAAAAACTGCAGTGAATATACCTAAGGAGCGGTTGATTCTGACAATGTAGAAATTAGATAGTCATTGCGGCCGATGATGTGACGTCAATTTTGTCGGGCTAAAGTAGGAGCTGTCAGCACACGATAAGCCATATAAGGTCAGGATATCATTTTTTGCGAGTACAGGGGACTTGCTGGTGTGTAAACGGGTCATACTGTGTATTATTTGGTGGAATTTGAGACAATTTAACATTAAACAACTTTTAATCATAAACCACATTAAGTTCTCGATCATCACTGATGCGAGATAATGTTACAGCAACTGAATGTTGTTGGTGACTCATGCGAATACACACTTGTGTTAAAGACAGTGGTCGAATTATAGCATAATTTATGAGGGGGCCGGAAAATAGCGATAGCGAGCCTAGAAAATTTTTTTCGAGGCGCCCTCGAGGCCCCCTCAGAAGTCACATTTCGGGAAGCAAAAAGCCTGTAAGGCTACTAATAAGTAATGACTCAGCTGGAGTTGAAGTTGGCCAATAGCAACAGCGGCAGCTGCAGAACTACATA
>Ga0056114_1000825_pt1 | contig 12347 bp, 5 predicted proteins | sample WorMetHERISLAND1_FD_77005 | JGI IMG/M metagenome (GOLD analysis project Ga0056114, IMG submission 77005) | Marine gutless worms symbiont microbial communities from Max Planck institute for Marine Microbiology, Germany - Olavius loisae HERON... ...
CAAGATGGCGGCCGCCGCCATCTTGGGTAATTTCGAATGGCCATATCTCCGCAACGGCACACGATCTACTTATATAGCGCGCATCGCGCGGTCATCTTTGCGATAGCACAGCTTTCTTGTTTGGCATGTGGTCGCTCTGACGCTCAACCCTGACCGTCAGAGTGACCACATGTCAAAAACAAGAAGCCAGGCTGTCGCTAGGATAGTCGACCGTACTGCCTCACAGTAGACCATAGCATGCAGAACCCGATAGTCAAATAGCAATGGCAAGTCAAAGCCGCTTACCAAATTTGAAGTCTCTAGGTCAAGTAGTTTTCGAGATATTGCACTCTAAGCGTATTGGGGTCACGAGTTTGACCTTTCAAGGTCACGTGACGTGATCGGTCACGTGACCATTCGGTAGCCAATATGCCATTGCCTATTGGTGGTCCTTTGGAACCAAGCCTCTAACGGTTTCCGAGATATTCAACGTCAAATGTAACGCAATGGTTGACGTGACCTTGATACGACCTCTAAACATAGGTCAAGGTCAGTCATTTTGGTACCAATCGATTTGTCACATACGATTTCCTAGGCTCTGTATAGTAACTTTTGCTCTAGGACGCACCATTTAGCCACAATACATCACGTTACAGACAGACGACGACAGACGCAACACTGTACCAACAGCGCAACCGTTAGTACGGTCGGCTAAATACAAGTGCGGCTTAACCCGGTCTGGCATAGGATGCTTTATAGCTGTACCCGTAAGGAAACAGTGGGCGTCAACGTGTTACGAATAATTACAAAGCGTTTGTTCCCGATCCACTTAACTTAGTTGAGTTTCACAATGTGTAATACTTAAGACATGCCAGAACTATGTGTGTATGTGCGTGCTAAGTAAAAACGAGACTGTGCATGGGAGATCTTTTATTAGCGACAAACCTATCGACAGATGCTGACAAGCACACAAACCATCCAAGCGCCCTACTAACAACAACATTCAACCACTGTAGCACACGGCAAACACGACTGTACAATTCGTCTCTTTTGGTCAGAAGAAATACCATACTGTATCGGTCAAACACAGCCGCGGTGAACCGATTACAAAAATACGCCATCGGCAATGCTACAAGCAAAAGATGAAAGGCACACTACAAGTCTACTGAAGTTTACTTGGACTCACTCGACTGGCCATTCAGCCAGTGCCTGTGCTGTACAGATGAACTGCTAGCGGCAATAAAATACTGAATCCCAGAGACTTTCTTTAGCACTAGTGAAAGACGAAACTGGTTACATGCAAACGATGCAGTTGATCGCATCTGCAGTCAACAAATGCCTGTAAATACAGGGTTCCCACTCTCTTACTGACAAAATCCAGGACTTTTATGACCCAATGAAGAATTGTCCAGGACATGTTAGAGCCCGACAATGTTTAAAATATAAAGAAAAAACGACACAATATTCAGAGTGCAGTCCATCACAGAAAATGTGGACGTCAGCAGTGCCAAATTTAGACAAACTTATTTACCTATTGGTGCTGTGTGCTACACTATTGCTGCTTTTTTTCAAATTTGAAAAATGCATGACTTTCAGGATATTTCACCAGGACTTTCCAGGTACTGGAATTTTCAAGAAAAATATCCAGGACTTTCCAGGAGTGGGAACCCTGCAAAACATCTGCATCTCTGGACCGTTCGATAAATATTTCCAAGCAAGTAACATAACTTAGCCTAGGCCTCGGATAAACACAGCGGAATGATGGCTATCATAGACAATGCAGGCCAACTGCGAACAAAAGCGGGAACACTACTAGTGGTAGCCACTGTAAATCATTTCACTCAAACAGACTATGTTAATATCAAGTGCACACAATGGAAAAGTTACAAATCAGACGTAGTAAGTAAGACGATGTCAGAATAGTGCAATGTCATTACATCGACTAGAAGTGTCAGCTTCATGACAAACATTATTTTTGTTTACAAAATGCCGTTTAACAATTTCACCAAAATTTACACAGAGATACAAAATTTAACGTACAGAGAACACATTACTTGGAGCGAAAGCTCTGCGGCAAGAAGTGGCATGTCAGAACCGAGAGGAGAAGTGATAAGATTAACTGAACCAAGTTCAAGCAAGACTTACACAGTGTGAACTCACAAGCACAAATGTGGAGTCTATATATAATATATCTATATATATTGTATAGTACATATTACACAGCACACCGCACGAGACAACTAAATAATATCATAATGAAATACAAGCTACAGACTTCAGAAATAACAGCTATAGCACAATTAGCGAGTCATAAGGGAATGAATAGCATATACACAAGTGAATGCTGCCAACGGTAACTGTAAACCTGTTGCTATGGAGCGGGCGGGTGTGCATTGAAATGCCAACGCCGCCGCAACAAAATGCCACGTACAACGACTGTATTGCACTCGGAGAAAGACGACATGCTTGCACCTCAGCAGTCTGTGTCAGATCAACCAATCACGAAGCTCGCAGTGGCTATGGCACAGCAGAATTTGCATAGAACGGCACCGAACTAAAGAGTATACATCAAGTCGGAAACACCGCATGGCAATGTTACAACCATCCGCAGCTGGTCCCAGGTTGAGCCGCAGACGCAGAAAATAATCATAACCTTCAACGGGTGAGTGAGTGAATAGATTGTTAACTGCACATCACCACAATTAGGCTTACAGTGCCATTCACACTGGAAACTACAGGACAGAAGACAAAGTAAAAATACAGAAAATATACAAAACTAACCTCCAACGGAAATGACACGAATTTAACCCGAGAGCTCTAGCTTAATGGTTAATGTGTGGATAGGTATTGGGCCTACTTTGAAAGCCTCAGCATAACACGGTAATATGCCTGCTCCATACGATAAAGTAACAACATTAATTTAAACATTTAAATGTCCGTTTCCAAACAGACAGCAAGTCTGTGCACACTGACGACAGATAACAATTCACAATTGCACTTATTAGCTTTTAAGCTGTACACACAAATCAGCTGCGAAATTTCACACTGGTCCTTGACTGATGCAGAATGTGACTAACACTTAACACTGTGGGATGGTAACCAGATTTTGACACACGAAAGGCTACGCTACTAATAACAATTCTAGCGTGATATGTGCCACACGAAGTCACAATGTCGTAACACGGCGTACAGATCCACAAATTGGCCATTATATGGCGGAGAAACAACGACTGATGGCGAAAGAAAAACAAGCAAAATGCCACTTAAACTCAACAGTCACCAGCATTGTACACTGTAGGCAACAATCTATTCTCGGACCCGTCAACAGAGATACTGTCAGTTCACAGACAATCAGCTCGGCTACACTCACATTATGGACGCAAAGAGCTGCTGCCAGATTCTGCAATGTCGGGGAACTTGCACCAACTCTGCTGTCAGCAGAAATAAAACTGAAAATGTAGTGCAAAAATGTTCTGAATTTTGCTCAAATATATTACCAATGCACACGATATCGTAGTCAATCAGTTAGGAAACCACATAACTATTTGTCTTCGAATATACTCATAGGTTGAACGATAAACTCATTAGATAATGAAATTCATAGAAAAACAACCTTTTTTATTAAAATAATGTTGACGTTTCAAATTCGACTGAAGTCTTCTTCGGAACGGTCTGTCGATTAGATGTTGATTGTCTGGCGTTATTAGAAATGAGGCAATGACGTTGTGTGTGCACAGACAGGTCATTTGTAAGACAAAAGTCCTTATAATAAGATACGAAAACGAAGCAAAGTGTAGTTTCTCAGCATATCACTGTTTTCAACCGTCTTTTCCGGAAAAAGCCACGAAGATAAATAACGGCACCAGTGGGAATTTAGCAATACTGACAGTCAGACAGTTTTTATATCAATACCCGTACAGGATCGTAAACAAAACACAGCGGGAATTTCCAACTTTAAAATCACTTTCACTATCAGTCACAGGCAACAACAGATAAGTGCACGTCTTCCGGACAAAGTGACGAGCCGACTCACAACACAAATGCACAAAATTCGCTGCCGGTGAGCGTGAAAAAAACACCAAGGCAGTAAGCTAGTTATACAAACAATGCTTTGTGAATACCACTACGCAGATGTCAACATATACACTAGAACAATGTCACAGGACTGGATTACTCACTGACCAAACAATGGGAACTCTTTGCCGCAACCTTGCAACGAAGCAGATCGGTCATATTAACAGATGTGTGGAGATCTGCTGATTACGGGATATGGTGCAACAGCAACACTGTCCATTTCCATAATCTGCAGATGAATGCAAATGAAGAACGGCACCCAACAGCACACACACACAGCGACAGATGCCGAACACAAGACGTCAACTAGTCGCCAGTCAACTGAACTGTCAAGCAGCGGGTGCTGCTGAACTAGGACTGAGCAAGCACTCACGTGTCAGTACCGCACGACGACTGAAAACATTTGAGCTTCTATGCTTAGAACACACACACAACGCAACACTCAGTACCTAGCACGGCACACTCAGTACCTAGCACGGACAACTAACGGTACCAAGCAACGAACAGGTCCATTCTCCTTAATCTGCCAAAATACACGGAACAAATTCTTCCCTATTATAAAGCTACTTGTTTAGACTACCGAAACATAGTCAGCGTCATTTGCAATTTTATGACATCCGGGCAGTCTGACGATCAGCTCAGAGTGCCCGGATGTCAAAAATTACAAATGACAGCTTTAATGTGGTATGGGACAGGATGCTTTACAGCCGTACCCATATGGCAACATTGGTCTTCAAAGGGTTAAAAACAAATTATGGCAGATTAAAGAAGCATGGACCTGTAAATAACGTGCAGGCATCTCGATAGTTACAACAGAAGCGCAGAATCTCACTCAAAACGAGTTCACCAATACAACTCCTAAAAGCATTCACTTGAGCCCACAGGAACTAACAACAGGATGCAAGCAACTGTAGACAATCAAGTGATCTTAGTTTTTTGTGTTTTTTTTGTTTTTTAATTTTTTTAAAAATTTTTTTGGCTTTTTCTGGCATACAGTGGACACGGCAAACTGTTATTAACAATTACGTGATGACTAATAATACAAATCAATCATACTGTCATCCGCATCACAACCAACTGCGTTAAGTGCACCGGCGAGCCGAAATTGCACGACATAACAGCGACAACACGTCAAAAGGAATGCTCGTTACTCTGCAACATAATACTACTGCTCTCAGACAGCAAAGAATAGTAAACCCTGACACTTGCCCACCGTTGCGATATGGGTACAGTTATAAATATCCTGTGCCAGAACAGGTTAAGCCATCATTTGTAATTTTTGACATCCGGGAACTCCGATGCCTGAGTGTCAGAGTGCCCGGATGTCAAAAGTTACAAATGACGGCTTAACCCGGTCTGGCACAGGATGCTTTACAGCTGTACACATATGACAACAGTGGGCGTCAAAGGGTTATTGACGTCGGTGACAATGTTTTGGCAAAAGACTATTAATACATCATTTTTCGCCGTTACACTGTTGACTTGGCAGGACATCAAACTTGCGCTGCGAAATCCGTTAAAATATCAAGTGTACTCGCTTACACGGCATCCATCTCAGTATGTCCTACACTGCAATTGACACTGACAACTACATGCATACAGCATATGAATATATATGTGACTATTACATACTGCCAAAAAGTGTTAACAGTACAGTGTCGAATAATATACAAAATTGATTTAACGTTACAACACAGCGTTCAGGGCACTGTACGACTGGACGTCACGTGGTACTAAGACAATGTAAGCACTGCAACAACAACTGAAGGCCGCAGCAGTTTTTTGGCATCAATATTCGACCTCGATACTGTGATCAGCACCATTGGAAGTTGCAGGGGTGGAAATATGGAATTTTGCTGGTTTCTCGGAGCGTACTACTACAGTTGAGTACGAAAGCCAATGGTATAATGAATGAATGAATGCTATTGGCACTCAGACACGTAAGACGTCTGTACTATTAGCACCAGCAGACGCGCGTAATCAACACGCGCTAATGTTGAACTGCAATTTTGAAGGCCTTTGATGTATCAATGCACTGCAGGCATACGCAATGATATGATGAAAATCAAGCAGTAAACACCATAGTCGTGTGTCACGGCAACAGAGTGACCCACCTCGCCTGACCAAACCGAACTCCCCTCGCTTTTATGCCAACTATCCACTGATCACCAAATGGCCATGATGTATGGGTGTGAGCATTGGGCTCACTGGATGCAGCCTCGCTGTTACGTGTATAACACATTGTTCACATGGTAAGAGGATGAGTGGCAGTTTCTCAAGATAGCTTGACATGATTACGAAAATTTAACCCTTTGACGGCCACTGTTGCCCCATGTGTACAACTACAATAAAGCATCCTGTGCCAGACCGGGTTAAGCCGTCATTTGTGATTTTTGAAATCCAGGCACTCTGACGCTCAGAGCTGAGCGTCAGAGTGTCCGGATGTCAAAAATTACAAATAACTGCTTAAACCGGTCTGGCACAAGATGCTTTACAGCTGTACCCACTGGGCAACAGTGGCCATCAAAGGGTTAAACAAAAACTAAAACAATTACTGGAATATTTGTTGGTGACCGCAATAACAAAAAGTGTAAAACAGATTTCCACTTCTTCGGACAACACGTCAATTTTACCGAACGACGCAGGTTTGTCAGGCGAGTGGACACCCTGTTACAGGGCGCTAGACTGAGCAAAACCAGCGTGGAAGGCCACTAACACAATTGCTTAGCAAGTCGACACTTGCTCATCCACGACTACAAGCTGTGCATTATCATGAGGAGACTGCGACGACAACAGACCCGCCACGAGTAAACCAACATTAAGAATATAAACATACGGTCAATACCTTGGAAATGAACGACATGTAACCAGGGTTCCCACACGTTTACTGGCAAAATATCCAGGACTTTTCCAGGACCCCATTAAAAATTTTCCAGGACCTGTTCGGAGCCTCCAAATGTTTAAATATAAAGAAAAACAGCACTTACTAGCGATATTCAGAGTGTAGACGATTGCAGAAAATTCAGCATGAAGGAAAATGTGGACGTTAGCTGTTCAGAATTCAGATGAACTTATTTAAGTAAGCAATAGTCAACACAAACTGCATGTTACAATATTGCCGCTTGTTTTCCATTAGAAAAATGCATGACTATCAAGGATATTTTGTTATTCTCCAGGTCTTTCCAGGAGGTGTGGGAACCCTGTGTAGATCTCCCAGATGTTAAACTGACTAAAGTATTTCACTGAGATGTGTGGTGGCACTGCTGTAACGTCCACGTCAACAAAGCGATCAGTGCATATTATGAAACACAAACAAACACGAACAGCACAAAATTCAGTACAATACTGAATGCCCTTATCAAGTCCGCATCCAAGTGCACTAAAAACTTACTCCATTACAACGTAAAGTTTCTAAAACATGTATTCGCAAATAAGAACAATTGTTTTTTTTCTTTCTCAGAAATTATGAGCTAGAGACTAGTCTGTTGCAGCACTCAGAGACACAGCTACTAACATGTCTCTCATAAAGCTGCTGAATAGACACACATACATATAAAATTTCCGAGTATTTTCAGAAAGCAGAAGTAAATTGATGGTTATGAGAATTCTTTACGAATGTACTCGACATGGTTTTTCAATATCAAAACAACAGAGTGACACACTGATTGGACAATCTGTGACAGACTCACTCGGCCGACGGCCGGGCTGGCTGTCACATCGAAAGACTTGCAATTAAACAACACACGCATATACACACAAATCATTGTATGCTTTCCAACAGCATCTAACAAGCAGACCTGAGGGTTATGTGTGCAGCAGTCCAAAGCTTCGGCTCAACAGCATTGTAACAATTTATATGCCTTGTCGTTTCAAGTACCGACACTTTCATACACGGTTCCCACTCTTTTACTGACAAAAAAATCCAGGACTTTGCCATGACCCCCATGAAAAATTTTTCCAGTACCTTTTGGAGCACGCGAAAAGAAAAACTGCATTTACCTACAATATTCAGAGTTTAGACTATTGCAGAACATTCAGCATGAAGCAAAATGTTCAGAATTCAGATGAACTAAGTGTTTACATCTGAAAAATGCATAAAATTTAAGGATATTTTTCGAGTACTTTCCAGGACCAAACTGAGTTTCCTAGACTTTCCTAGGTCCTGGAATTTTCAAGAAAAAATCCAGGAGGTGTGGGAACCCTGTTCAAATTTTCCCAAAAATGACCACAAAGTTTACATGCCGAAAACAACAGATTCTGGCCTTGTTTTCACCGGTGGGGCCGAAGCAACGGCAAGCCGCATATCAGCAGGCATTAACGTGAACTATAAATAGCACTTGTCATACTGGCGGAGACTAGAATGACTGTGGTCTGGAAATTCAACAACGGAGATCAAACTGTCTATCACAAAACTGAACATGGAGAACACATTGGTACAACAACCTGTTCGTTGGTCAGTCGGTCGGCGCAGTCACCATACGCTGCAGGCAGTCCAACAAATTTCACACTGACAGCGGCTGTCCACTGCCATTGCCCATGCAAGTACTCGCCACTGCAGCTAGGCATCAGATAGGACTTATCTATATCCCACATCTATTGTTCACCAGTTTCCATGAGCGCTGTCGAATGATTAATTTGTTAATTGCGTTAATATCGTGCGTTAATGTGTTAATTAACGCATCAGTTCGACAGGTTCATTTATGTCTCATCTACAGCACGTGACAATGTCGAACTTGCCATGAAACAATTTTAATAGTTTGTCAACTGAAAATTTGCTGCAATTGCAACTCAGATATAACAGAGTATTATTTGGCCATCAAATAACCACAGTTTACATGAATATTAGACACCTGCTTTATAGAATTTATGTACGTGCGTTAATTTTTTACGATGTTAATTTGTTTAATTGCAATTAATTCTTTACCGCGTTAAATCAACAGCTCTAGTTTCCAATAATTAACTCTACTATGCCTTCTGCCAACTCTGGTATCGTATCACCCTCGTCTCCACAAGGTGGCTAATTAGCGATGAGCTGCAGTTACTGGTCTGGCAACAACAGTCAAAACTACTGCCTTACTGCATGCCTCTACTCCACATGCAAACAACTGATGAAAGTGACTGTCATCATTAGATTACAATGACAAGATGTTGACCTTTCTCCAGTGAGGTGGCAGTACTGTGCACTGTCGGGAATTCCTGGTACAAACCCAGTCAGTCATTGCTGATAGCATATTGCTGTGTGGTTCATTTGATTCTGTACGGACGACCAACGCCGAAACGAAGCAGATGCATGGTCACTGCAGCCGTGGTGGGCTTAACTCAGTTACACTGACAAGACGTTATCGTTGAGAGACGGCAGACTAGCAGTGGATAGAGTTCACTCATCACAGTGAGAACATAAAGATAACCATCGACACGTAACCAAACGTATCTTAACCCTTTGACGTCCACTGTTGTCATATGGGTACAGCTATAAAGCATCCTGTGCCAGACCAGGTTAAGCCGTCATTTGTAATTTTTGACATCCGGGCACTCCAGCACTCAGCCCTGAGCGTCAAAGCGCACTGATGTCAAAAATTACAAATGACGGTTAAACTCGGTCTAGCACAGGATGCTTGATAGCTGTACCCATATGACAACAGTGGACGTCAAAGGTTTCAACGCAAACTAGTTGCACTTGGAACACTTGTCCAGTACACGTCACAGATCCACTCCAGTGATTGATGCTTCGACAACAAAACAAAACAAAACAAAACAATTATTACTCTCGGCACGCTCGGTCGTCGACCAATCACTACTGAAACGAAAGACGAGAACGAAATGTGAAATAACCGACGTCATCCGTTGACGGCCGTATGTAACGCCCCTCGCCGCCGCGTACGTGCATTTCAACACCTTGGCCTAGTGCAACTAACAACGCAGTAGCACCAACTATTGTAACCAACCAGACCCAAATAGCGCTGTTCACAATTGCAGTCATGTTTCTAAAATAGACCAACATTCGGACACCGTGACACGACATTAATGGACGCCTGAAGGTTAACGGGCGCAATACTGTGCGTGGTTTTAATTTCAACACCATTTAATATAGAAAAGGACATGGAAAATTTGTGGCAACATACGGTAGTCCAAAAAGTGACAACCCTGTTTTAATTTCGGTGGTTACAGAATGCATGGTGCGGTGGCAGGGTAATTTTACTTTTATGTGTCATACATTTCTCGTTGTAACAGCGAAAAAATGGTTAAAATCAGTGTACATTTATGGAAGCTAATTAGAACAGCGACATCACTTTTTTGAACCTCTGTTGGCACATCACGTTAGCTTAATTTTGTCCGAATTTGACCCATTTATGACGTCAACTGCGAACAGCGCTATATGTTACAGCGTTCGCGTAGACGCCGTAGATGCCACACAACACAGGACATACCCTGTCAACTCCGCTAACTGTAACCTAGTTGAACTCCGCCAACGCACCACAGTACTCAGCAATAAGTTACAAAATAAGACACACATTACCAAGCGGTTGAAAACTACTCGATATGTGACAAAATATTTTCACATTTTCACAGTGAGCAAGCTCAGGGCGACATGAAGCCAGGTTTCTCATATCACGGCATTGTTTTACCATGACAGGAACATTACGCTCACGGTTGCCCCTCTTTATCAAGACTGGCTTCTAATGACTACAACATGCATAAATTTTGGTATTTTGCAATGCTAATTTTATATGACAAGACATCGTAATGACTGTGATAGACAACGAAAGTGTCAAAATTCTCAACATCAATATCGTGACAGAGTGCTACTGCTGCATGATAAAATGCAATAACCAGATAGTCTGACGTATCACAGAGTAACGATGGTTAACTCATATGAGCATATTGCCAGCAACATTCAACTGTGCCAATTGTCATGATAAATTCAAGGCTTTGTACAGACTTCCCATTAGCACATCAATTGTCCATGACCTTTCAGGCTCAGAGAATGGATCTTACTAAATCCGTCCGCGACTTCCCACAACCGGAGAAACCTCACACATCTCCAGCCTTAACCACAGAAGCAGCGTTTGCCCACCGTAGCAAAAGTCTAAAATAACCGGCTGCATTTTCTGCAGACGCACGTAACACGCACTACGTGCAACACAACGTACATCAATGAAAGCAACTAAACGGTGCGATCGGTGTTGACAAACCGAACTACATTTCTAACTCAGATGATTTTAAAAAAATGCAGTTCAAACGGCAAACAAACCAAGCGGACGTGAAAAGATAATGAATGAATGCAACCAGAGAATCACAGCAAATGTAAACAGCGCGACAGAGTGGGGTCAACGATGTGACATGACGCTGAAGCTTCAGGTTTCAATGGACTCAGCATCCGCAACTTCATCACCATCACCATCATTGCAGGTCACTGCTTGGTCATCCGCAATTCCGCCGTCATCCGCCTCGCTGCCATCAAACACGCACACATTAAATGATATTGTTTACGTGTATAATCCAGAGGTGTGGCCTTAATGGTTGACATGCTATGCGACTGTCGCCACAATTTGCATCTTTTGCACGCTGCAGTAAACTAATACAGGAATGAAATCTCACTGGTAAGGCAAATTCATAGCAGCTCTCCTACTGCGGCCAATGGTGTATTAATCTGACTAGGACAGTGATGCGTATTAGCAATATCATGGTGCACTTCCTGTGCTGAGGACAATGCATCTACGTGTGTGTTATCTTACATTACTATAGATGGAACCTTTAGACACCAGTGCTGTAAAAAGTAACCAATTTCAGTACTTTGTAAAAAGTACAAGTAACTGGCCAAAAACGTACTCCGTTACAAAGTAAAAGTAACTCCCAAAAAAGTTTCTTGAGTAAAAAGTAAAAAGTACTGCACATAAAAAGTAAAAGTAAAAGTAAAAAGTAAAAGTAACTTTTCCGGCGAACACTATTAAGCAATAGGAAATTCTTAATTCAGTACATCATTCACTGCCTCACGCTCCATTTCACTCATAGCTGCTGACGCTGACGTTGACGCCTCGGCTTCCGTGGCAGCTTCCGCTTCCGTAGTATCCATTTTAGTCTAATAATTAGTTCTATCCTCTATCGAAAGTTTGCACTCAGTTGAACTGAAAAACCGACTCGCACTGACAGCAGCATGCAGTGACTAGTGGATGCGGAGATAGCATCAGTAGATGACGCCGCCGGCTTGTCTGTCCCCCGCCTTGGTCGGCGTCCATTGTCCACTGTATTCAACAGGTACCCCGGTGATGCTAGCCATGGACGTCTAGTATGAG
>Ga0056114_1000826_pt1 | contig 12341 bp, 5 predicted proteins | sample WorMetHERISLAND1_FD_77005 | JGI IMG/M metagenome (GOLD analysis project Ga0056114, IMG submission 77005) | Marine gutless worms symbiont microbial communities from Max Planck institute for Marine Microbiology, Germany - Olavius loisae HERON... ...
GTGGAACGCAGCACGTGTCGATGTCGGCCGATCGGAGCCGGCGACGGCCGGCGTGAGAGACAAGCTGGCAGTCGTCTACAAGATATGCTGCAGTTGCATCATGCAGCGCCTTGTAGACCAGGACGGCCAGCTTGAAATCGACTCGTTGTCGGACTGGAAGCCAGTTGTACCAAGCATACTGTCATTTGTGTCTTTGCAGTGTATGTATTTAAAGCTGCAGTTAGTGTCATTGATGACCTTGTTGTTCTGCTTGTCAAGTTGTCAGGAACCTAAAAATTTGACTTGTAAGTATGTAGGTAAGTAAGAAAATGAATCAGTAGAGTGCACAATGTCAGTCGGTGGCCGAATCTGAGGCACTTGGGCGAGCCGCTAGGGGAGGCTGGGGAGCCGCAGGCAAGGCCTGCTGGAAGCAGTGAGTTTTAAGGAGGTGACAGAAAGTATGGATAGAAGAGTGACGAACGCCAGATGGAAGTGCGTTCCAGACTGCGGGGGCTGCAACACTAAAGCCACGGGAGGCAAAGGTGTCAAGAAATAATGCTTTCCATCTCATGAGTGATTCTGCTGAGAGCAGAATGTTAATTCCGGCAAACGTATCACCTCATTCACAGAGGTAACAAACTAGCTATCAGGGATTTAGCACATAATTGCTGGTGACTGTACGTGCCATTGCAATGCGATGAACTATCTGAATGCAGCTCGATTAAGTAAGATTCATGCCACATCTTTTAAAAATCAATTTTCAATAGCTGACAATTGTATTTTGGGCGTTACGTGAATAGTAAAGTGAAGATAGCGCTTTGTATTTTTATGGCAATTAGGCGACAGAATGAGATACAGTTGTATTCAAACGTCAAAATGACGCGGTCTTAACAAGTCCATTGCCATTTTGTTCCGTTTTACGTTTGTACACATTAGCGACATGTAACACTGGAGAGTTTATAGCGTGGAGCTGTGAGGAGTTTCCGTTATCGTTTATTTGCTCACGAAAAACAACTTAATAACAAACGCATGCTATAAATACTAAGAGCACTAGCAGGCTGCCAGAAAGGACACGATCCATCATGCTGGCCACCTATAATGAATGACAACATGTTCTTATATAGGCTACTAATAGGAAATACAAAACTAAGATTGACTAAACGTCCTAGAACATTAAATCGCAAAAAAAGACAAACACGCAAACAAACAAACGAACAAACAAATCACATCAGACGAACGAGTTTAGCCGTGCAAATACTTATACAGAGCCCAGTGGTTGATCTAATACAAATAGAGTAAAAATTTATTCAGTAAGGTTAAGTGAATATATAGGCTATGCTGAGTACGTAGAAGAAGAAGTACATAATTTAAAATATGTGGGCAATTTATTCTACAACTTCGGGCCCCTATATTTTATAGACTTCTGGCCAAAAATGTGGTGTTGGAGCTGCAAACATTAGCTGTTTCCCCCTAGAATTATTAACTACTGTATAAAGAGTCAAATTTTTGTTTTAAGAAAACGGGTGAATATTGTATACGTAGCTTCTCTCTGTGGTAAAATTTTTAATTGATGCAAATCAGGAATAGGAAGTAAGTCAGAGTTTATATTTGGCGCCGAGCTCACTGTGACAGTCACAGCAGCGCCGGTCAGTGTCCAGGTATAGCTACAGTTACTGCTGAAACAGGTGCGTCTGCGATTCGCGCCGAAACGTTTGTAATGTCGTGTTCATCGATCGCAGAGGTGCAGGTAGTTTGTTCCATGTCGAAGGCCCGGACACAGTGGAGGCCCGCTGACCGAGAGAAGTCTGAGTTCGTGGACCATCAGATAGCCAAACGAAGCAGAACGCAGCCGTTAACGACCTTCTGTTAAAGCCACCGGAACACAGAGGTCCGCCAAGTAGTTTGGGGCTTCACCGTGTAGGCACTTCCACACCAGTACTGCCATCTTGAATATCACCCTCTTGAGAACTGGTAGCCAGTGGAGGTTTGCAAGAACCGGAGTGATGATCCGTAACTGTGGGTCTATTTTGCACCGTTTCTGTGATATAGCTACTTTTATCGCTGATTTTGTAAATATCAGATCTGCATTAAGCACCCAATCGGATTTTCGTAACGCGGTTCAGTTCTGATAAAACAGAATGGAGTAGCTGCAAAAATAAAAGAACGATAACAATACATTTCGCCGTTTTTACACAATACCGGGGCGTAACAGACAAACATAGTGACTGACATAAAGACATGTGCAGCGTTTGATAGCATAATTCGTTCTACGCACAACGTCGTGCATAAAACGTACTCACACAAGCACTTTGTTATTGTCCGCCAAAATCGACAGTGATTTCGCTTCTATGTCCTTGCAATCCGACGAACGCCAACTTAGAACACTCAAACTCGCGTACTGCACCTATTGGCCATGCGATTAGACTATTGCAAGGTATGAGTAGGTTTCGTTTGATTTATACAGTTGCTAATATTCATAACAGTGCGTGTCAACTCGGCTTACAGTGCCTCTCACACAGCCTACGATGCGGAACCGTTCTGCTAACAACCTGCCAACAATTTCGCTAAAATCAGCCGGATCTACATGTATGTTGATGAAATGTATTCGACGAGATGTATTGAATGAGCCGCTGATCATTTTGGTCTTAGTCTGACGTACGTAAATCGACCCAATTTTGACGAAGACATGCGTGTAAAACGATATTTACACTTTCGTTCCTAGTGACCTTGACCTTTGATCTTTGGGCCTCATTGCTGCCCTAGTTACTCTTGCCCAGGGTCATGTCTCCACTAAATTAGAAGTTTCTGTGGCATTCCTGTTTCGAGAAAATCGGAGGCATGTGATGGACCATGGACACATTGGACAGGCAGACAGACGGGCGGGGTGCAACACTTAACGGCCCCATAGTGAGGACCGCATATAATAAGAAAGGAAATATAGCAAATTTGTTAATATAAATAAGCAAATATACATGCCGTCAGCGAGTCACAGAAAAACGCTCAAGACAGTTCAGCGTGCCCATAAAACAACTATCGAAAACGAAATTGCCGTAAGATTGCTGGTTCCGCTTTCCGTGTTTGGCGACGATTGACGTATCGGAGAGTCGCCGAATGCGGTCATAAAAGCGGATTGCTTGTTTCATGTCGTTAGCTTCAATAATAGCGGTGCACTCATGCGTGCCTCATGATATGCTCCGGTGCTGGAACGTGCTTAGCTGCATCCCAGAACTAACACAGGAATGAAGGCAACGGGTGACTCGAGATAGCAGCACCGACAGACTGAAAGGAATAGGGATATACAACAAGTTTCGAATATGGAACCTCGCCGGATATTGATGAACTCACCATACACCGTGAGTAAAAAACAGGACAAACAATAAAATAAATAGATGGCATTTTTGAAGCTTCGATTTTCAAAAGGTAGTGCAGCAAGTGCCAGCAACGCATTAGGCAGCACGTTTCCTCGGGAATCTTACGGTGAAAAAAAACTTGCAAATCGGTTCGCATTTCGTTAAACATTATGACAAAACATCAAGTATCCTGTTTTTTCTGACTCACAGTGTATAATGAAGTTTAGTTCGATACAATGCCCTGTTCAATGCGGTAGTCAATCAACCGTCATATGATGCAGCTAGATATTCAAAGCAGATATTCAAGCTATAGTGTTTTATCTGTATCCGCATGCGAAGCTGTATACACATAGCGCAATATGTTTATAGCAATTTTGTCGCTACACGTGTCTGTCATTCTCTCTGTCCGTCCACGCCATTATTGTCCCATTTCAACATCATCTACAGGGTAGCCCGAAAATGGCACAGTTTATGGTGAACGCCTTAACTTTGTCTAATATTAACCGATTTTCAAAATTCTTTCACTGTCAGAATCAGGAGAAAATTTGTAATAACATTATCACTAAAGATCCCACCACATCTCAACATAGACTGTGCCATTTTTGGCCACCATGTCCCTGTGTTACTTGACAGCCGGTAGAGTCGTTCCAGACTTGTAGTTTTTACCGCGCGAAGCACGTACGTGCGTAGCGCCGTATTGCTATGAGAATGTCTTCTGTCTGTCCGTCCGTCCGTCTGGTCGACGTTGGTGGATTGTGATAACATACTTTGAGATAGTCGGAAAGTAATTTCACGAGTTAATAGGGTAATCCTCCCCATACTTGACATGCTAACTTCGTCCGAATTTCAAAAGGTAACTTTGTCAAATTTGGGGGCGAACTAGTCTACGGTGGGGTAGATAAACCACGTTATTCTGCCTGTAACTCGTCGTATCTCAGAAACGGTGCGAGATAGAGGGTTGGTTACAGTGGACTACCTATAGCCAACCATATTTTGTGTGTTCGGTGGTCACGTGATCTATGACGTCATGTGACCTCAAACGGTCAAGATCATAACCTCCAAATATTTGAGGCTTAATATCTCGGAAACCGTGCGAGATACAGGGCTGGTGTCAGTGGACAACATATAGTAAACCACACACTGCGGGTCTTATGGTCACGCAATGAATAATGTCACGTGGTCAAGGTCATAACCTGCTAATCTTTAAGGCTTAATATCGCGACAACTTTGCGAAATATATGGTTAGTTACAATGGACCACCTATACGAAACCACCCACTTCCTATTCGCTTCTTCAGATGCTTTAACGGATGACTTAAACTTGAATTAAACTTAAACTTTCGCATCCGATCACTTCGATATACAGCCTTCGCTTCGCGTGGTGTTCTGTGCACTAGCACAACTCTCTTATCTCAGAACTAAACACCGTTACAAATCATCATGTGTTTTTAATGTTTTTGTGCTCTCTGTGTAAAGATTGCTTGCTTGCTTGCTTACGTACTTACTTACTTACTTAATTCCTAATGCGGAGAATTACGCGCAATACAATATACAATATTCGTTTAATAAAAGTTGTTAGAATGCAACTTAACAATAAAACATAGACATACAATAAGTAGCAATGATTGTACAGTTGCTGATAATAAAATGCCGGTGATTGAGTTGTGAATTCTTTTCGATTAAGACAACGTTGTGACGTCTGTCTCTCAGATTATAAAAGTGTTGAGTGTGTGTGTAGGTAAAAGTGGCTTAAGAACATTTGTAGTATTGTGTGAAATACGATAAAACAGTTGGTCATTAGCGTCCGAGAACAATGCAGATATGTTGGGAAAGTCACCAGCTTCTCGGCGTTCTCGCTACATGCTTGCTTGACTAACGATTGTTTACTGGCGAGTGCTGTTTATGGTGTGTGACGGTTCGACTAAGTTTATGACACAATTGGCGACGCGGCCGGGAAGAGTGGTCCCCGTATGACTGTAACCGCTTGTATTGACTTCTCGTGACACAAACGCAGGACCGTATTGTTTATCAAGACGAGGGTCGACACATCGTTGTAACGGAATTTCATATTTTTCTAGCAAAAACTTACCTCCGATTTCAAGACACCGGCTGCGCCCACGGACGCGCGATACTTTTGCGATCTAAATTGAATGCGTTTTGTGCTGTGTTCGTTGCAATCATTTACAGTCTGGTCACGTGCGACGCCGATATATTCGACCGACAATAACAGTGAAAATGAAACCGGCTATGGTCGTATAAAGTGGCTTTTATATCAAGAAGCCCAGCCCAGCTATTTCGGATGTGACAGATAATCAGAGACCGAGGAACTCGTTTTACGACCTAAGTATTGGCAAACCGATTGTCGAGTAAGGACCGACTATAGGTCATGCAGAAAGCTTAACACTTTGACGCCCACTGTTGCCACATGGGTACAGCTACAAAGCATCCTGTGACATACCGGGTTAAGCCGTAGTTTGTAATTTTTGACATCCGGGCACTCTGACGCTCAGCCCTGATCGCCAGAGTGCCTGGATGTCAAAAATTACAAATGATTTAACCCAGTCTGACACAGAATGCTTTGTAGCTGTAGTACCCGTGTGGCAACAGTGGGCGTCAAAGACTTAACAATGTCACTGAGTGGGCGTGACCCTTGTTGCTTAAACGTAACAAAAACAGCTATACAATTTCTGTTCCTAACAACCCCGCCATTACAACGGACGCATAAAGTCAAGTAATTACCATGAGAGCTCATTTTTAACCGAAAGTTTCGCATATACATGCACGTTTTTACCACTGCTTGTTGTGCCGTTTGCGTCTCGACTCGTGCTGACCGTCCTTTTAGTCACATTGTCCGTTCACATTGCAGACAGATCTCACGACGGACGGAATTGCTGTCTTATTAGCTGGGCTCATTGCGTACATTGTATAGGCTCGATTCTACTCCGCGTTAGATTATTGGCCACAGAAGCAAACTTCAGTTTAGGTGTTCTGTCGGTAATTTTATGTAGCCTATACGCTCACATAATATCACAGAAACTGTTGCAAGCCGACGTGACGTGCTTCTGCTCGTATAACCGATCAATTGGATTTTATGGCAGATCGCTGTATTACACATCTGACGCGGCCGGATGTGATTCCAGCGTCGGCGACTGGCTGTCAGTCCACGAATACGCCACTGGTCGATGTAGAATCAAGACCTGTTCACACCGGTCTCTTACTTAGGCTAACACGTACGACGCTAATAATCTGACATGTCGTCGACGTCTCAAACAATCGTGCAAAGACCAACAGTGAGACATTTACATTAGACGTGATGGATGGACGGACGTATGCGTATTATATCAGTCACTAATGACCACATATACTACTACTGACGCTGCTGCTGTTGGTGTTTTTGCCAGCACTATTAGCTTATTACACTTTACCTTCACGTCACTTCTATATGCTGTATAGGTTCCCATCGACAGCGGCGGCGCTTCAGTTAAAAAGTCTAGGAATGGTACCGGTAACGTTTTGCAGGTGCGCTATGCAGCTAGAATTGCTCATACCACCCGCACAGTGACAGCGTGGGGAAGGTGGTATTGTTTTCAGTCGTGTCTGTCTGTTCGTTTGGGCGTTTGTGAACGCGATGCCGTTTGAGATATCGTCGTGAAATTCCAGGATACTATCTTTTTCGAAATTCATAGTCAGCAGCTCGTACGCGCGGAGGTGACTGAACGTTTCTGGCGTTTTAGTAACTACTCTAATTTGGAAGCGGACAAGAGCAACGTTTTTTCAACTCTATTCTGTGATTCGGTGTGTCTGCAAACATAATGTGCTATGACCACAACGTAACGCCAGTATGCCATGGCTGTGCTTCTGATCAAATTATAACCACCGTTGGGCCACTTACCGGCAAACTCATATCCGACTTCGTTGACGAGCACTTCATCAAAATTGATCGTTGTCGGATCAGGATCGAACTTGTAATAGTCGCGCCGGACGACACGGTCCGATGACGTCGACTCGAGTAGATAGTAGATGGCTTGTGAGGTGAGATGACAGAATGGAGGAATAACGTCGGACCCTGCCTCTCGCTCGTATAACAGCTTCACTCGCCGCCATCCGTGTTCACTCATCGCTGCCAGTATGGCATTGGTCAGTCCGACAAGGTTGACGGGCCCGGCACGCGTCAGCAGTGGATAGTTAACGTGTCGCTTCAGCAGGAAGTCGAGGGCGACGGCGCCGACACTGACGACAGGAATGTTCCAGAAGTACGTCTGACGAGCTACCGGAGCCACGGCGTAGTCGCAGATCGGACCGAAGTAGACGTGTGGCGGACCGCGCACGAAGTAGTTGATCGCCTCGTTGATGCCGTGGACTTCGGAGCAGTTGGAGTCACGGTAGGAGATTTGTAAGTGGCCGGGAAGAATGGTGGACACGTGATCGACAGCCAGATCGACTGCAGGACGCAGTTTAACCGCCGAGAATGGACGACTATCGTCGACGATGGGCAGTAGAACAGCCACGTTGATAGGCTGGTCTTGTACGTGGTCACCGTCGATCACAGCGACTCCAAGAACGATCATGAAGTACCATATTTTCATCGTTGCTAGATCACTTTTGTATAATATCGCGTTGTAGACCATTGCTATGCTGTGCGTTCGATAGTTCGTTGATTCAGTTCTTCAACTGTCTGCAGTCTTCGTGCAATTCGATACGACAAGAAGCCTAGCCGTCACACACGCAGGCCTTCCGCGCGGTTCGAAAAAATTCTACTAAGTTAATTCTCTGCTGAATGACGGTTTGTGTGAAACTGGCGGCTTAGCGGACTTGCTGCGCGCGTTGTTGCACCGCAGCGCATGCAACAAGCCGCTCACACGTATAGCTAGCTAGTCGCTACGCTCCAAATGCATTCTCCTCTGTATATCTGGCGCAGCGAAGAGCGGCTCTAATAAATTATTAATTCATCGGCCGAGATTACAGAGAAGCACTACAAGCCGCCAGGAAGCACGTCACCATTAGGTACGCTCTTCATCCTGTGGGAGACAGTTTGACTTCTTCGCCTATCTGTACGTCAGCATGACAAGAGTTGAATAACGGCGCGATGTTGCACGTGCTGCATCGCGCACTGAACGCTGTTAACGTGTTACGTCAGCATGCTGCCGGCCTGACCGCTGTCGCAGTCGATATTTTGGAATCCAATGCCGTCGGTTTCGTGTTTTAACTTGTATATACTCGCATAAAAATAGCCTTTAACCATAAAAGCTTTTCTTGCAATTTATTTGGGGTCGACCCATCTTTTTCAGATCTTTATCCGACTATATTCACAATTAAGCAAGTACGTATAATTCTCGTGAACGAATTAACTTCTGTTAAGCTTATCATTGATCGTTTGCACTTTGTAGTTACGATTGAGATCACATTTGTTGTCAGAACATTGCCTCGGTAGGTAGCCTACTGACAATAAATACACGGAGAAGTACAAGTACAGTTCTATAAAGTAACTGAGTATAAGTAACAGTATAACGTCCCGAATGCTTGTGTCCGAAATAGTTACATACAACTACATTATAAAATCCAATCCAATCAGTTTATTATCAGGCACGTGGCCCATAGAAAATAACACACAAACACACAATCATGCACACGCACCTACACACATACGAACACACAATGAAACACATACAAAAAGCACCGATATAAGCACCAAAAAAGAAGAAGAAAAAAAGAAAAAGAAAAACATGCAAATAGTACAATGACAATATCATGACATCGCAGTTATCTCGGTTCTATCGACGTCGCCAACCCGTAATGCGCTACAAACCATCAGACGTCATGTGTCCATTCATTCATTTTATTTCATAGAACACAATTTATATAAAACAACATGAAAAATTAACGTACTAAGTGTTCCATTGGACAGAAAGGCCAGTGGCGCTAACAACTGCCCGTACAGATGCGCGCACACACAAACACAAAATACAAACCAAAAAGAAACACAAAGCAAAAAACACACAGCAGATGAGCAAAGCAAATAGTTTAACTAAGTAGTCTAAAATCAATAGTATCAAGTGATCTTTTAAAACGAATCAATGAGGTAAAATCAACAGAATCAGGAAGACGATTCCAACGATTAATCAACCTTTCACTGAAAAAAGAAGAGCGTGTGATGGAACTACTAAAACCTTTGTACAATTTGAACGGATGACCTCTGATGCGAGATGTAGCCATTACGAAGAAATTATCACAGTTAACACGTACCAAGCCAAATACAATTTTATAACAATAAATCAGATCGAACTTTAGCCTATACGAACGTCCAATGTATCCAGACTTAACAGTCTCAGGCGTTCAGCATACGAGATATTACGATAGCCACGTAGTCTCTTTGTAAACCTCCTCTAGACCTGTTCAATTAGTGTTATGTCACGCACCAAACTAGACCACACTACACAATTATACTCTAAAAGTGGATGAACGTATGTGACAAATGCACGAACCAGCAAATTAATATTCTGTGATAAAAAACAGCGGTGAATCATATTTGCCCGTGTATGTGCTTTCCTAACAATATCATTTATGTACAAAGAAGGGGACAAGTCAGTGTTGCTACAAACAACTGCTTGTAGCAGCAATATGTTGCAAATGATCGCTATCTACACAGTATATGGTCCAGCTTTACGATTATTATATGCTATATGCGGCACGTCTTAGCAATGAAATACGACAAGACATACATTCCAGCATGCGTTGGCAAATTATATCTCGTACAATATATAATAAGCTGTTGTTCGCTAATCAGTTTGTGCTTTATGTAGCACGATGGCATTTTTCCCTACAAATGTACTTTGGATTAACTCGCAAAAGAAAGATATTTACGATAAACGACAGAGGCCTGTAGTTGAACGATTCAGAGACAACAGCGTGACTGTTGCTATAGTTTCCATACTAGTTGAGAGACTTTGCCTAAGGTGCGGATTGCTGATAGACGCTAAATCAAGGCGCTCGCTAAATTTTTCACGAGCAGGACAGGAAAACCGCCAGGAGCAGGTGATGAATTAGACTTGATTTTATATACGGCTTCCTTGATTGTAAGCAAACCAGTCGAGAGCAGTATAGCGTCTGTTGCATCGACAGTAACTTCACTCGTATAGCAATGAGGTGTTCCGTCGTCCTCTATCGCAACTGATGTAAAAAAAATTAAGATATGCTTTATCCTCATGGCTGTTAATAGGCATTTGTTATGAACTTATGGTCAATAGTGTACCCACATCCGACTTACATCATGACAATCTGTTGTTAACAAGACTGCACAAAGCTGTTAATTATTGGCTTTAACGACGTTTTATTTTCAAACTCATCAGGTCTAATGAGCATTTCTATTTAGCCACGGCCACCATACATACGATGTCTCCATCTCTTCTGCTCCAGCAAAGACCACGTAGCCTCCAGCAGTCCCTTAAAAGCCGAGGACACAACTACTCATTAATGTACATAGAACTCTCGCTCTATAAAAATTCTTTTGTCAATAGATGTGTGTTTATCATGATTAATTTTCACTTAAGTAGCCTATGCACCTTGTGTGTATCGTAATTACGTACTATGGTCATTTAGTGAATGTTTTCTTGCATGTTTTGTAATTGTTATCGTTGTAGTTTTTCTTTTATGTATATTATTCGTGTTTGGTGCGTGTCTGTCATACCATAGTAAAATGCTACTTACTTACTTACTTACTTACTTAATGAGTTTCAGCACTCATATTGAATGTTAAGGTAACTAACTACGCATACTCTCCGCAGAATATTACGGTTTTATAATTTCCTGTTTTACATGAAACCCGTCTTCCGCTAACATCGGTATTCGGTCCTACATTTTTTTTCTTCCGTAATATTTGGTAAGTAAGTAAGTAGATAGGTGAGGTGGGAAATGAAACCATCTTTCGATGACGCATAGACAGACTACTGACTATGCCAAAAAATTATTGTAATCGGACACTTGCTGTTAAAGTTATTGTAGAAAATGTAGTCGCATGTTTTTCGGGGACACAGTGTATATACAACCTTCTTTGGGTCTGTTGCTTCGAAACACAGCAACGTAAAGCAACTGCATTATTCACCACCCGAATGCACTGTATTAGGCCATTATTCTCCAGTCGATATGGAAGCTACCGGGTACACAGAATCGTCTTTACAATGCAATACGATTGTATTACAGCACATAGATTACTCTTATTTTAGCCAGCGACCTTTATCTCAGTGGCGGATTTTACGGGCGGCCACTTGTGCAGTGGCCGACGATGCCCCAAGGCCAGTAACGCCATGGAGGCCCCGGGAGTAGATTAACAAAATAACGCATTTACATATGGAAAACAGTAATCTGCGGCTTTCATTTTATAAACCGTAATCTCAGATAGACCATTGTCCATTGGACCTAGTGCCATAGCAAACAGCAAACCGTTTCCTGCGCTTATTGCAGGAAAGCGACTGATTGACTGAACTCAGCGAAGCTGTCTACCAGCATGCCTATCAGGGCTGCAGACTGCAATCTGCACAAAATAAACCACGCACCCACTTAGGATTGCACGGTCATTTAAGAGGTTACGTCGGACCATATATTTCCGCAGTCGACCCTTGTTCAAGGCCTAGTAGGAAGGCTTCCAATAAGGCACGAGTTTCTACGAGGGCGGGTGTGCGTTTTAGACAAACATCTGAAGCAGGCCAGGCCCTTGTCGTAAGTGTCCGAGTGGGCCTTCTACGTTAATTCCGCCACTGCTTAACCCTTTGACGCCCACTGTTGCCATATGGGTACAGCTATAAAGCACATTGTGCCAGACCGGGTTAAGACGTCATTTGTAATTTTTGACAGCCGGGCACTCTGACGCTGGTAGTAGGGGTAATATGGGGGACCTAACTCACCGACCACTGGGGGTTCAGTAAACACAGCTTCACTAGCTATTCCCCTATACGTCAACGTATCACTCAGCCTCTTCACCTATGGTACTTTTAATTAAGGTTTTTGTCCCTGGGCATCA